>Ga0169931_10014660_pt1 | contig 10583 bp, 9 predicted proteins | sample Kivu_15m_20L_FD_129675 | JGI IMG/M metagenome (GOLD analysis project Ga0169931, IMG submission 129675) | Freshwater microbial communities from Lake Kivu, Western Province, Rwanda to study Microbial Dark Matter (Phase II) - Kivu_15m_20L... | ecosystem: Environmental > Aquatic > Freshwater > Lake ... | reverse complement strand
ATAATTCTAAAAATATAATTCATAATATTGATAGAACTTTAGCAAAAATTACATATTTTTACACTGTATATGATACTTATAATTATTTATTGGTTAGGATTATATTATTATATGTTTTTGTAATATATTTTTTGGAATATAGGTATTCAAAATATGATCTGCATTTACATTTTATAATTCATTTACATATTATTCTATGTATGAATATATACCTATTATTCTATAAAAATATATAGATTATTTTTTTTTAGTAATATATATATATATATGGATCAACAAACATTAATTATAGTTGTTATAGCTGTAGTTGTTATTTTTTTCTTAATTAACAGAAAAAATGAAGAAGCAGAAGTAGAAAATTTTCTACGAACGAGGGCTGTTAGTCGTCCTGTTAGATCTGTTAGTCGTCCTACTAGTCCTAAGCGTCCTCCTCCTCCTGCTCCTCGTCCTCCTCCTCGTCCTACATGGAAAGTGGGTGACATTAGAGAAGGATCGCTCGGGATACCAAGATGCAAGTTTGGAGACAGGAATAGCAGCGGTAGAGTATCTCATACATATTGCCAGTCCGAGAGATTAACATCCAAGGGATGGGAGTGTGCTAACCCCGACTACAAAATCATAACGGATGTTCCACATTGTGATGATATGCGATAAAATTGATAAAACCTTAGCAAAAATTACATATTTTTATACTGTGTATGATACTTATAATTATTTATTGGTTAGGATAATATTATTATATGTTTTTCTAATATATTTTTTGGAATATAGGTATTCAAAATATGATTTGCATTTACATTTTATAATTCATTTACATATTATTCTATGTATGAATATATACATATTATTCTATAAAAATATATAGATTATTTTTTTAGTAATATATATATATGGATCAACAAACATAATTATAGTTGTTATAGCTGTAGTTGTTATTTTCTTCTTAATTAACAGAAAAAATGAAGAAGGAGAATATTTTGCAGGAATAAATATGGGTCAAATAAAAAGTAGAAATAGAGAAACAGGTGTAAAAATGGCTACAGCAGCAGCCAATGATGCAGTAAAAGTATATAAAATTACTACCAAAGAAAATGCGAATTCAGTAATTTTAAAAGCAGCCTTGGCTGCTGCTGAACTCGAGGCTGATAATATAACCAATACTGAACGAAAAGATATTTTATGGAATGTGCCTGAAACTAACCCCGAATTTAGAAAAGATGTTAGATATATAAAGGCTTTTTCTGCAGCTCAAATTAATGCAAAACAAATAGTAAACTTAAGACCAAAACCAACACCTAAACCTAAAACTAGTTATGAAAAAGAATTTGAAAGGGTTCAAAAAATAGTTGATGATAATTTTGAACAAAAACTTATTGAATATAGTAATAATAATAAAAAAAAACATAAAATACCCATAAACCACTATTTCTATGTAAAAAAAGATATAGTTGATAAATTGGAACCTAGAATTAGGGATAACTCTACTATTGCAAATGATGTTATATTAAAAAAAATGGATGAAATTATTAAAATAAATGATGATTATTATACATCCATGGCACGCTTTAATACAATATAAACTTCTCGTAAAAATGTGTTAACTTTGATTCTAAAATTAAAAAACCTAGTCAGTAAAAGTATAAATTTACATATAAACAATTATACTTAATCAATTTATTTTTGTTGTATAAAAATCTAATATTTGTAATAAATTATCTTTTGGTTCTTTTTTATATTTTTCATTTTGTATTATTATTTTACCATTTGAATACTACTTTACTAAATCCTCTAAAAAATTTTTTTTATAAATAATCTACAAAATATCATATGCAATTTTGATAATACTTCTATATCCAGACTTTACAGGTGTTACCATATGGTAAGCGCCATTTCCTTGAGTTATTATTATTGAATTATTTTTAGTAATAATTTCATGTTTTTTATGTGTATCATCATCAATCCACAATGTTTTAGAATCAGAAGTATTTTCTAATGTAAATACTATTTCAATTTGAGGACAATTTCTAACAACTTTATCTACATAATCTCTATGCCAATCCATTTTACCACCCTTTTCATAAATTCTAAATTCTATTGGTAGATTAACTGAAGGTTTAACTCTGAAACCTAATATTTTATAAAGATAATTAAGAAATTTACCACCATAAAAAATACTATTTATATAAGAACTTTTATCAATTACAATTTTTTTCCTAGTAGCAAATTCTGTATTTTCTTCTTCTAGATATGGCTGCAATAATTTACACTCTTCTAATATATTACTATACTCTTCTTGTGATAAAACATTGGTATAAAAATAAACTTTTTTAATTATACAATTAATATCTTCATCTTTATTTGTATTGTAAATTATAACTATAACTATCACTATTATAAAAATTATTATATAAGCATTCTTCATATTATAATTATTAAAGAAAAATTTTTATATAGAGAATTATATATATATATATAAACGAAATTTATTTAATTTTAGCAGCTCTAATTGTTGTTGTTTTAATTATATCTAGAAGATGTGAAGAAACAGAACATTTTTTCAATCGCCGTCCTCCTCCTCGCCGTGTTGATTGTGTGTTAGGTGATTGACCTTAAAGTGTGTGTAGCTAACTTATAAAAATGTTTTTTTATACCACTTATTTGATTCAGTTCTACAATAAGGACAAATTTTTATATGTTTTGAACGAAACCAATTTCTAATAGCATTTTTCATAAAACTTGAATAACAATAACCACATATTACTCTTATATCATTTTCTGTAAATTCTTCATGTGTTATGGCACATACAGTATCATTTTTTTCTACAACCTTTTCATTATACAAATTTACATCTATTTCTTCAAATTCATCTTCACTATCGTAGTTATGTATCGTTCTACCTAAACCATCATAAACTTTTTGTGATCTACCATTAAATATATTTAGTTGATTATAATTAGTAGTAATAATAGTATAATTTGAATTATCAAAATACATACCAAATTCAATTACTATATCTCTGTATAAAAATGTTTTGTAATGAAAATCATCTATTATAAATTCATAATCATTGATAAAATTAATCTTACTATAAGGTATTACTGTAATATTATTTTGTATTGTATTTATTGAAATATATCTCATATTGTCTCTAACATTATTATAAAATTTGAAATAAATAGAACTTATAAAATTATGTGAACTTATTTCTTCACCATCCAAATAACTACAACATAATCTATTACCATTTATAACTCCATCATATCTAATAAAATCTTTGTATAACATTTCAAATTTAGTTCCAATTAAACTGCTTCTTATTGGAGATGAAATTATAGAACCTCCTAAATATACATCATAATTTGTATAAGAAGAATTTATCTTAAACACAATTTCATGATAAACTAATGGCACCATTGGTAAAAAATCATAATTGTAAAATAAATCTTTTAGATTTATGTGAATAGTAAAAAAATAATTATTAGTTATAATCTTGCAGGTATTATTCTGTAAATAAATTCTAGTTATTAGTTGTTCTCCTATTTCAAAGTCTATAGATTTTATCATTTGATAAATATCATTTAATCTAGTACTATGATTTGTTGATAAATAATTAGGTCCATTTAGATTTCCAGTAATTTCAATACTATGAATCAAATCAATATTTCTTATGATTTTGTAATAGTTGTTTTCATTTTGTTCAAGTTTTTTAACAAAATTTATCTTGTCATTTTCTGTAAAACTTATATCCTTATTATTATCAACATTTTTATTTACATAATCATAAAGAAGTGGAAAAGTAGTATTGGATTTATTTTCTAAAATTAGTTCTATATTTGGAATCTCCATTTTATAGATTATTATATTTTTTACTATTTATATGTTTATATTATCATACGACAGTAAGGACAAGAATTATTTGTTTCCATCCATTTAGTTATGCACTCAATACAAAATGTATGACGGCACGGTGTTTTTATATACTCATCAATATTACTTATACATATAGGACAGGTTATCTCTAATTCATCATTATCTTTTTTATTTATTATATCATACCATTTCTTCCTATTTATCTCTCTAATGTAATAAATAATTTCTGGATCTATAAAAGAATGAATATTATTTATATTCCAATTGATTTTTTTTGTAAATAGAAATTTAACAACTTCAATATGTCCGTTTGCGCAAGCCCAGCCAAATGCTGATTCGTTATTTATATCAATCACAATATCTGGTTTAATTTCTAATAACCATTTAACTACATCCAATTTACCATTTTTACAAGCAAATAAAAAAGCATATTCACAATAACCAGAAATATTTATGTCTGCTTTAATCTCTAATAACCATTTGGCTATATCTAAGTGGCCGTTTGCACACGCAAATCTAAAGGCATAATCATCACAAGCAGATATATTTGTATTAGGATTTATTTCTAATATCCATTTTGCTATTTCTATATGGCCTGCACTACATGATGAACGAAAAGCTTCTTCATCATATAATGAAATATTAATTTTTGGATTTATCTGCAATAACCATTTGGCAATATCTATAAATCCATTCTCACATGTTAAATAAAACATTATATTTTCTATTGTTATATTTGGTTTTGTATCGTATAACCATTTTGCTACATGTAAATGTCCTTTATAACATGCCAATCTAAATGAATAATCTGATAATGCTGATATGTCTATATTTGGTTTTATATTTATTATCCATTTAACAAATTCTAAATTACCATTCTCACAGGCATATCTAAATGGTAATTCATCCTCAATGGAAAGATCTATTTTATCTTTATTCTCAAAATAATACTGTTTTAACGCTTCTATATCATTCTTGTATAATAATAATTTCAATTTATTATTGTGATTTTCTACTATTTCAACCATTTTTATTAATCATACTCTTATATTATTTACTTTACTAACAAAAATCAATTTTTATAACATAAATTGATTTTCTATTATTATAAACATTAATACCATTATTCATTATATTATTCATTATGATTTGAAATGAAAATCACGTTCAACAAAAAAACAAACCTACAAAACACGAAAGGCGAATAATTACGATAATCCAAGACAGGATTATAAATTATGTCAACAACAAAAGGTAAAGCAAGAAAAGTCAAGACATATTTTCAAATATAAGATAGAGCAAGACGAGTCGGGTATTGGTAGATATGTTTTTGAAGAACCGGTTGACAATCCGCTTAAACTAATAAATAATCATGATATAGTGTGTATTTATCCTAGTAATGGAGCAAAATATTACAAAAATATTAATATTTATAATTACAAGAAAAAATTAATTATTTAATATATAATATTATATAATGTCAATTATTACACTACCACAACCTCGGTTATTAGATTTTACAAAATTAAAAAAAAATGAAAAAGTTGTTATAGAGATAGAAAATACAACTCATAAATTCTCATCAAATTCTCATCCAAGTGGTAAAAATGAAAGATGTCAGCCTATTTTTGGTAGTAAAGTTTTTATATGTGATAAATTATATTCTAAATCTACATATGGATTACCATTTATTAAATTTGCTAAACATTCAGAACCAAAAATTACCTATAAAAACAAAACACTTTTTACTTTTAACGTCCATTATCATGGATTAAACACAGTTGGTTCTGTAGATGGTACTAGTATGGAAGTTGTTTTTGGTAAAAGTACACTATTAGGACCTGAAGTAACCTTCAAATTTCCCAAAATAACAAATAATCAATCACTATTATGGTTTCATAATCATAATATGTTTATATCTATGGAACTAATTTATAGTGGTGCTGTAGGATTATTACAAATTGTAGATGATGAAACTTGTTGGTTAAGTAAAATGTTTAAATATGCGAATAACAATATAATGATGATAGCATCTGATTTAGATCTTAATGAAAAAGGAGAACAAACTAATATTAATTTAACAGTAGATCAAAATAGATCTGCTTTTACAGCTATTAATGGTATATCCGCTGTTAATTGGTTCAGTAAATGTGATGATAAGTACATTAATTTACTATATCACAAGACTAGTGAAAATTTAGTAAAGATAGATATATTAAATGCTTGTTTAAATTGGCGTGTATATTATATTGGTGTTTGTGATGAAGATAGAGATATAAAGTCATTTCATTTAATTCAATGCGATGGAGGATTAATAAATCCAGTAGAATTAAAAATGACTAATATACCAGTAGCAGGTAGAGTTAGTATACTAGTTGATTTAGATAAATTTAAAAATAAAACAGCTTTTGTATTCTTTTATGATTATGATTTAACTGAAATATTTGATTCAGTTCAAACTAATCCATCTAATCCCAATGATCCAACATTAACTGGTACAACACCTAATTTTGAAAAAAAGAATCAGACTGTTTATCCAACACCTATACCTGATCCAAATAGTAAGAATCAACAAAATAATCCAACTAATTTAGATTATCCAAAGTTAGGTGAAATAGGACAAGTTAACGAAATATTACAAAATGGAACAATTAGAGCACCTACAGTTACTCATATTAAAGCATTTTTAAAAATAGTTCAAAAAACATGTGGTAATAAAACTAAAAAATTATACATAAATAAAGTTTTAGGATTAATTAAAAAAACAGTATTCGGTGAGGAAAATTTAAAAAAGTATTGTGAAATAATTAATAAACCATTTTTTGAATATAATAAGGTATCCAATTACATAAAATTACTAAATAATAAATATTTTTATAATTTACCAACAATTAGTGATAAAGTACCAACTAGAAATTTCTTATTATTTCCAGAAACAAATAATAATGCTATAGCATCAGGAAATGTAAATGGTGTTACAGAATATATTGATTCAGCCAACCGTATTATGGTTGATTTATGGAATTCATCACAATTAGATTTAAATTATGCGATAGACCAATACAATCTAAATCCAAATAATTTTAAACCAGCAACATTACCATCATCTAAATTTAAGATTTATAAAACAAATGATGAATATTCTAATACAGCTATGATATCAAATGATACTATAGAAATACAATTTTATAAACATAAAATAGCATATGGTGAAAAGAAAGCTCCAAAATATAGTTTTAAAGTTGTATTTCCAGCAACAGATTTTATAAATATCCAACAATGGATTGAATTAGTAAATACTACTTTTCATAATACTTGTATAAAAGGATTTCATAATCATAAAAAGTTAAGTGAAATATTAGAATGTGATTGGTCTTTTTTTCCATATCAATATCCTTATATGTATGATAAAAATATTTGTATAAAATCTGCCATAATTAAAACTAAAAATAATTCATGCTATTATATAAGAATTTTAGGTAGATGGCCTATATTACAATTTTTTGGTAAATCTATGACAGGTTCAACGCTACAAGATTGTAGTTGTAGTAAAAAACAAAATAAAATAAAATTAGAAAATTATGTAACAAAAAATAATTTTCATATTGATATGCTTGAAAATAAATCACAATATATTAAATGTAATGAATATGATATTTATGGTATATATGATGCTGATATACAGGCATTTTTCCCATTCTATGCTACAACTGATGGTGAAGTTCAATTACCTATTGCTTGTATGAAAAGAAGTGGTGAATTAATTATACCAGATAATTATACTTTTAAAGGATTCTATGATGGTTATTTAAATGATAATCTTAATTCATTCTCCGTCCAATTAAAATCTACAGAATTATGGCTATATAATAATGGCGATAATGCTGATAATCATCCAATACATTTTCATTTAACTTCTGGCTATGCTGTTCCACATATACCTTTTAATTCTCCTAATTTATTAAGCGTTGATAGAATATATACTCCACTCACTTATTCAAGAGATATTTATCAAATAGGACCTCAACAAACTGTTGGATTTTATTTAACTTGGCCTAACTATCCTTCTAATGTAAAAACTTGTTCTCCAAATATTACAGGCGTTGGTGGTGTTATTCATTGCCACTTTTTACCACATAATGATTCAAATAGTATGATTATCCAATATTATATTGAACCATAAATTATAAAATTATTTTCTTGATGATTTTTTTGAACCTTTTTTAGATGCTTTTTTGGATCCTTTTCGTGAACGTCTTTTAGCACCTCCATCTAGTTTTTTGGATAATTTTTTAGATGATAATTTACCTTCTTCTACATTTTTTCTTAATTTGGCTACAGGAGCATATTTAATAACTCTACCTTCAAGTTGAATAGGTTCTTTTAATTTTTTAACGAAACCTAGGTAGGGTCCATAAGTTTTTTTGTTAGAATCTTGTGTTGTTTCACGAATATAAAATTCTACTTGTCTTTTTTTATCTTCAGCGCATAATTTGGAAACTGCTTTTCTAGCTGCAGAAGAAGGATTATAAGAATTGTATAATCCTTGTTCTTTATTACCTACTACAGCAGTAAAATGTCTCTTTTGTTTTTGTGAACTAGTTTTAGATTGTGGCATTATATATAATGGTTTATATAATAAAAATTATTTGTATTTTTTATTATATTTGTAAAAAATTGAAAATTTTAATTATTTATTCTATCTAATTTAGGGCACAACTGTCTTTATAATGGTTCAAATACCAAGACCTGCACCACCACCGAGACCCGCTCCACAGCCAGAACCCGAACGAAGACCAGTAATCTCCTATGCTATTGTTGTATGTGTGGGAACCATGTTGAACTTTCCTCAACATGAGAGGAATGGTTTATTACAAGTGATACAAGCCAGTGTGGATCCTTTACCACAGGATATGTTGGTTCTGCTCCAACAAGCGAATCTTACGCAAGAACAAAAGCGATCCCTTTTTAGAAGGATGGTTGCTTATGTTTTTAGAGAACCGGTTGGTTATCTCCTCAACGAGTTGCTGTATCAGCAGACAATAGTTGAAGCATGGCAGTTTTGGAGAAATCCACAAAGATACCAACCGGACACGCTGATCTTTATGGTTGTCACACTTGCTGTCTTGGCTACGCACCTTAATATAGATGCGAGACACATCATTGAGATTTTTCAACCGTTTGTCCTGCATCATATTCAGACAGACCAACGCCTTACACCTCTTCTTGAAATGTTGAGGAGGCCAGAAGAGCACAGAAATTTTAGGCTTATATGGCGAGAACGAATCGTGGAGGCATTCATCCAGCTTGATGAAAATTTTCGTCAAGTTCAAGCAATTGGATGAGTAATATAAAAAATTTAATTATTTAACACTTCTATTTTTATAATTTGATAACCCATTCTATAACCATTCATATTTGTAAAAGCTTTTTCGGCACAGCTCTTATCTAAATAATTTACAAAAGCAACTGTATCATCATTATATTTTTTTATAGTAATACCTCTTTCCTTAATTCTACCAAAAAATTCAAATAATTCAGTTAAATCATGATATTCAATGTCAGATGGTAAATTTGATATTTTAATAGCAAATGTATCCCTTTTTTCTTGTTCTCTTTCCACATATTTTGTTCTACTGGTAAAGGTATATAATTTACTTTCTTTTTTTTCTTCTTGTTTAGACTCTGGATTACTTTCTTGTTTTATAATTTGTTTACCTTCTTCATATTCAAGAGGTATATTAATATCATTTATAAATTTTAGAGATTCAGTTGTAGTTGAGGGAATATCATCATCAATATAATTTAAACGAACAATACCATCTTGACTAGCGGTGGTAAAACATTTTCCATTAGGATGAAAGCTAATATATCTAATAGGACCAAAATGTCCTCCAATACCTGAAATAAATTTACCACTTTTACATGAATAGAATCGTGCTGTAAAATCATTATTAGATTTTTGAGAAACTAACATAGCATCAATTCCACCACCAACAATAACATAATTTCTAAGTGGAGAAAAAATAGCATAATTACAAGGAACTATATTTTCAATTACAACTTCACGACTATAATCAGATAAATTAATTATTTTACAAGTGCAGTCAATAGAGGATGTAATTAATTTAGTTCTGTCTTTGTTGAAAGAGACTGATTTAATTGAATTTTCATGTAGTTTTTCTAATTTTGTAAAACTTTTACTTTCTGTGCTGAATACACCATAGAATCCATTATCAAAAGTTATAAATAACCTATTTTCATCTAAAAAATTTATAGTTGTTATTTTCTTTTGATTATTTTCTTCTTCATAGGTAAATAATAATTCATCAGTATCTAAATTAAATATTTGAAAACTAGATACAGATTTTTTACTGATTGGATCAAAAGAAACTACATAAAAACTTTTAAATATGTTAATATACTTTGGTATTGATTTTACCATCATTTTTTTATGTGATGCACTTGCAAGATTCCATTTTATAATTGACATATCACCAGACAGAGAAATCATAATCTTAGAATCATCACATACGTCTAAATACCAAATTACACCATTATGACCGGTATAATTTCCTAAAATAATTTTAGAATTAGTATCTACAACAGTTATAGTCTTACTGTCTTTATCCGCTATAAATAAAAGATTTCCTGATTTATTATATTTAGAAATAGTCATAAAACCATTTCCTCTATAAACATTAACTTTTTT
>Ga0169931_10014659_pt1 | contig 10583 bp, 8 predicted proteins | sample Kivu_15m_20L_FD_129675 | JGI IMG/M metagenome (GOLD analysis project Ga0169931, IMG submission 129675) | Freshwater microbial communities from Lake Kivu, Western Province, Rwanda to study Microbial Dark Matter (Phase II) - Kivu_15m_20L... | ecosystem: Environmental > Aquatic > Freshwater > Lake ... | reverse complement strand
GCCCCTAAGGAAGTATTTAAAATAGCAGTATTTTTTGAACCAGAGAGGTCGACAAATGATTTTCTCTGTTGGAACTCAGCAAATCCCTTTAAATAAAAATTATTGATTAACTCATATTGAATCTGTATCCTGTGAATTTGCAAATGAAACTGCCTATTGAATAAAAACCTTGGTTGTGGCTGTGCGAAGTATTGTTGTGCTATCGTTCCAATATCCCCTTTCCGGATAAAGCTATTTTGAAGTCTTAATTGGAGTCTTGATCGAGGAGAGTAAAAGACTTCACTCACAAACCTGTCGCTATTGGCCCCCATCCAATCTCCCATCAAAAACCCATTGTTGCTGTAATGCTGCGCCGGCATTAAATTTTGATAAACAAATGGATTGATCCTTGTATACTCTGCAGAATAGGACAAGTTGGGTATGCCAAATAGGTCTGTTTTAGCACCTCCAATCTGAAAAGCAAGCTGATTTCTACTTCTGTCTTTGTCGAATATTTGCGATGGACTGATTTCATCTACCAGTAACGAAAGATATAAATGTGTGTTTCTGATATTATTTCTTGAAGACACTTGTGCAAACAATTGAGTATTTGCGCCAAGGTTGATATTATTTCCAGCAAAGTACTGATCCCAGGCCTTGAAAAACATGAATGGAATCCAGTATCCAAATTGAAGGCGGTCATTGTATATGACAGACTCTCCAATGCTAAAATTTATTTTGGGGGTAACCCTTATATTGGCTGCATGCGACACAAAATATTTGGGGATAATCTTGAATCTTTCACCCCCATACACACCAAAATTTTGTACTCTATAACTATTTGGAGTATCAATCAATCTTGAATTCAGAAATGCATGGATGTATTCGAAACTCAACCATGAAAATACCTTCTGTCTAAATCGTAAGTATGGGAAAGCTGGAGGTTTGGTTGAATGAATGATATTCCCAGACAACCCATACCCTGTAAGATATTGATCCTTACCAACGGATAGAAGTCCATTTCGCCATTGATATACAACACTCGCTCTTACATCGCTGTAGTTGAGTGATTTATCAGTGGGATTCGTTGCAGGTATATATCCTTGCTCAGGTGTGAATTTCTTGTCAAAATCAATTCCACTGCCCGTTTCATAAACATCTTTGAAATAACTGGTAAATCCAATGTGCTTGCCCAAGGAGCCCCATATCATTGCACCTGACACTCGCTTAACAAGCAAACTATCCGCATTGCTGTGCATAGATAATTGCGCAACCGGTTCAATGTTTAGCTGAAAAGGCTTGAGCGTTGACCCTATAGCAGCTGAAGTGGAAGCCGTATCAATCAGGTGAATAAAGCGAAAACGCCCTCTGGCATCCTTTGAAACAAGTTTTACAGATTGTTTTGAATTATCATGATTACCAACACCGATTCCATATTCTTGAATGTAAAACGCCAAATCTTTTTTGTCTACTGCAGTCAACTTTGTTCCTGATGCAGTATTCAACCCATCCAATTGTTTTAGGTAAAAAGCAATATCATTCCTGGTCAATGGTCTTACCAAATCAGTCAGTTCAATATTACCTCTTTGTGCCTGCCTGTACAAAAAGCTGTACACTGAATTTTGAACATTTTCATAGACCGCCTGTCCGTATACCGAGTGGCAAAGCAATTCGATGGACAGTAGGGAAAAAAATACAAACCTGATAAATTGATTATATGATTTATTAATACGCATTCTGCTCTCCTCTGAAAATATTGATTACTGTTTGAAGTATGATCTGAATATCAAAAAAAATATTCCACCTGTGAATGTAATAGAGGTCGTATTCTACCCTTTTACGCATGTCCTCAACAGTTCGAATTTCACCACGAAAGCCGTTTACCTGTGCCCAACCTGATATTCCCGGCTTGACAATATGCCTCAACACGTAATTCTCAACGGTATCTATTGACTCCATGTTCAATGGCACCGGGTGTGGCCTGGGACCTATAACTGACATGGTTCCCATCAACACATTCCAAAACTGAGGAAGCTCGTCCAAGCTGGTCTTTCTCAGAAAACTCCCTATCGCAGTGATCCTTGGATCATTCATGATTGCCTTTTGATAGTTGCCGTTTTCATCTATGTCTTTGCTGTTCACATTCATTGAACGAAACTTGTAACAGATGATTTTTTCATTTGCAATACCCCATCTTTCCTGTTTGAAAAAAACAGGTCCTTTGGAGGAAATTTTTATTATTATCGCAATCAACGGAAACAACCAAATGCCGATAAATAAAAAAAACATCACTGAAAACACAATATCGAATATCCTTTTGATCAACTGATTTTCAATTTTATCCAGTGGGAGTTTTTTATAATTTAACACAGGCATCATACCAATGTTGGCAACTTCTATATTAGTGTTTGTATATTTCTCTAGATCTGGAATCAACCGAAGTTTTCTTTTATACAAATCACAGGTTTGAATGATATTTTTAACAAGTTTTGACTCATCCGAAGGAAGAGAAAGTATGATTTCATGGGTGGGAAATTTTTTCAAAACCGACTCCAAATCACTTATTTTCCCCAGATAAGGAATATCTCTGATGAAAACTTGCTCGTCATCCAAAATGCCATCACATGTGTAGCCATAATACCTGAATCGATCAATCATATTTAAAAATTCAATGCCAGCCTGCGTATTACCAATTAAAATAAAATATTCAGTTAACCTGCCATTGTATATGAGATAATGGGTGTATTTTCTGATGATGTATTTTGATAAATTTGAAAAGAAGAACACCAATCCATAATAATACGCCCAAAAGATATTGGGGATATGATCGTTGTCGATTATAAAGAAAAGGATGGCACTTCCAAGGGTCAATGTAAAGAGCAAATTGTAGAAAGAAACAATAATTTCCTCTGAGTATTTTTTTGCCCTTCGATCAATGTACAAACCAGAAAAAAAGGAGGCGAAATACCAGGAACTGGATGTCACCAGGAAAATGAGGCCAACGGACTGAATATCAACCGAAGAAGTCCCAACTCCACTGAATGAAATTGACATCCAGGATGCCATGAGAATGGAAATAAAGTCAGCAATGTACTTTGATTGAACATAGAGCCGGTGGGCACGACTTACCTTCATGAGGTGAAGATAAGGGATTTTTTTAAGTGAATTTTACTTTCACAACAAACAGATTCTGAGCCAGTTCTGCTCAAAAGACACATGTGAAAAATGTAGCATAACACGTGACCTTCCCTGTACACCCTTGGTTAATAAACCCGCCTTGCTCGTGATTGTAGCATATAAAATATCGGCAGACTTCAAGACGTCGTTAAAGGGTATAAAATCACCTGTAATTCCCTCCTCTATCATCTCAACAGCACCACCCTGTCTGGTTGCCAATACAGGTTTTGACGATGCCATTGCTTCCAAAACCACCGTCGGCAGCGGGTCGGGTGATGTGGAGGGCAAAACAAATAAATCCAAGGCAGATAAAATCGCCGGAATATCAGACCTAAACCCCAAACAGAAAATATTAGCATACAGCTGTAGTTTCATAATTCTTTGCCTCATTTTATCAAAAAGGTCCTCATAACCGGGATAAGGATCCCCTACGATGACCGCAAAACAATGCGCTTTCATTTGCGGATGCTCGGTAAACATTGCATGCATGATGTCGATGAAATAAGTCTGACCCTTCCATGCCTGCACACGTCCTATCATGCCAATTAGGAAATCGTTTTCTTTTACTCTTCCCTTCAGCAGCTTTTCCCTTGAAACATTTTGATCAATGGATTCAAATGATGTGTGATCGATTCCATTGTACAATAATTCTATTTGCAAACGCTGGGTTCCATTTTCCCAAAATTGCTTGGTTGCCTTGGAAACTGCAATCAACTTGTCTGCACTTGCCAAAAGCAACCGGAGGAACTTGTTGAGCAAAGTTGGCGATTCCACAATTTCATGGATATGCCAATAAAGCAACTTTCCTGAAAGTTTTTTTAGGATTGGTCCAACTACAACATTTAAGGAATTGACATAAATGATATCAACTTTATTTTTCTTGATTAGTCTTAAAATACGAAATGATGAAAACACCCATAACAGAAGCCTACCAATAATACCCCAAGGAGTAAAATATCTTCTTCTCAATACTCCGATATTTATGACATGCACCTCCACACCCAATGCGCTCAATGACTCTACCAATGATCCATGATGCGGTAAGATTACGATAGGATGAACAGATTGACGGACCAGTATCTGATTGATCTGTAGGAGAATCTTAGCAGAACCATACGCGTCTGCACTTCCGTGTATGAATAAAAACTTCTTCAATTGACAATGGTTTCGATTCTCAGGTTATCAATTGACCAGGAATTCTGACAGGGTGATCCACCAGATGCGTCATCGAGCTGCAACAACAAGTCTTTGGGCTTATGAGGTCTGGAAAAAACGACTTTGTATAGAGAAGAACCATTGGATTTGGACTCCCAAAGACAAAAGCCGTTGATCAAAGTATCGGTTGCATTTCCTCTTGCGGGGACATTTCTTGCAATTCCAACCCATTCTGGATACGCCTGGCCTACACCGGCAGTATTGGAAAATGATGTTACCAGCTGGTTTTCTCCATTTACACGAATATTCCAATTGTCACCAGACCATCGATCATGAATATATAAATCGAAACTTACCCTGATCATATTATGTTCAGGCAAATCCATTAACTGTACCCTTAACATCGAATTGTTGAATGCTCCGGCGATATTGGTGCCATTGAAACTTCGAACAAAAGGACCAAATGTGCGTCCATCGGCTGAGTAAGCCATCATCTCAGGCGGGATCCCCTTTTCGAAATCCTGCGTATAAACCAAACGAATCAAAGTAATATTCTTTTTGCAGGCAAATAAAACAAGCATAAAAATGATGAGCAAAGAGGATACTTTGTAACGCATATTTTTGATTAGAAATTCCATGCTTCACCAATTCATCAAATATACATTTTTTAAAATACCTTTGAAACTTAACCTTGGATGAATTGAGCACCCTTCTACATATTGCAATCGATGTGCGCGATTTGAAGATTGCCGCTACTGGTACCAAGACTTACCTGGTCGAACTCATCAATGCACTGAAAAAAAAACCTGATTGCAAGATCATCTTGTTGAATTCTGCATGGCCAACATATTGGGGGCACTCACTGATAGGCAAAACCTATGAACACATCTCGTTTTTTATTTGGAAACAAATAACCCTTCCCGTAAAAACATGGATCAGCGGAGCCAATGTATTAATATGCACCGACTACTATGTTCCGTTAATAAAATTACATGCGAAACATATAGTAGTTTTTCATGATGCGTTATTCTTTGACCATCCAGCATACTACAATAGCGCTTGGTTGAAACTCTTTAAAAATATAGCGGTACCAGCTGCAAAAAAAGCTGATTTGATTGTTTGTCCTTCGCAGTATTCTAAAGATAGAATCATTCATTATCTTGATTTCAAAGAAGAAAAAATCAAGGTCATTTATCAAGGAGCCAAAACACTTCATGAGGAATTCTATAGCGATAAATTAAAGGGCGTTTTCGAAATGATTGACAATTCCCAATACATCTTACATGTAGGTGTCCTAGAAAAAAGAAAAAACATACCCTTTCTTATCAAAAACGCAGCTTCATTTCTAAAAGAAAAAAACTATAAACTTATACTCGTCGGCAAGCAAAATCCAAAAATCAACAACAATGACTTGCCAGAAATTAAAAAAACAATTGAAGATCTGCAACTTGGCCATCATGTCTTACTAACAGGGTATTTAGAAGATAAAGAACTGCCTTACCTCTATAAGCATGCGCTTGCGTATATACTGCCCTCAAGTTATGAGGGATTTGGAATTCCAATACTTGAAGCATTTGCATTTAAACTGCCGGTTTTGGTCTCAAGCAGTACATCATTGCCCGAAATCGGGGGTGATGCCGTATTGATATTTGAACAATTCAATGCTGATGACTTTACTGCAAAACTCAATACCATTGCATCAGATCAGTCAATCAGAAAAGAGCTTGTAGCTAAAGGAGTAAAAAGATTAGAACAATTCAATTGGAATACATTTGCCTCCACTTACATAGAAACCATCAAACAAATAACAGCTAACTAATGCACTACGAATATTTATTTGGAGTTCGATATGCTGTCACAAACTATGCTGAGGCGACACAATTGATATTTGACGCAATTTATCATCCCCAAAAAAATATGCATTTTACCGTCAGCGCATTGGCTGTACACGGTCTGATGGAAGCATATACCATTGATGATTTCAAAGAAAAAGTAAATACAATTGATTTGGTAGTGCCAGACGGACAACCCATACGCTGGGCGCTCAATTACTTTTTCAATGCCCAATTAAAAGATAGGGTTTACGGCCCTACCTTGATGCTGTATATTTTGCAAAAAGCAAATGAATCCAATACCCCCATTTTCCTTTTTGGCAGTACAGAGGCTACCATTCTTAAACTCATTTCATTCATAAATCGCCAATACCCAAAAGTCGTCATTGCAGGATGGCAGGCCGACAGATTCAGAGAAGCAACCTCGGAGGAGAACCTCGCAGATGTTCAAAAAATCAACCAATCAGGTGCAAAAATTGTATTCGTGGGGAGGGGATGCCCACGCCAGGAAAAATGGGTGTCCACTAACAGAGCCCTTATCCCTGGTGCACTGATTGCAATAGGGGCTGCATTTGATTTTCATGCGGGTAATATACCACAAGCACCCGCTTGGATGCAACGTAAAGGATTGGAATGGCTATTCAGACTGCTTCAAGAACCCCAAAGACTCTGGAAAAGATACCTTTTTACCAACTCAAAATTTATTGCAGTTTTTTTGGTTCATGCGATCAAAAAGCCTTTTATGCGTTAAATTTGAGGCATGATTAGATTACTGCTGTCTTTATCAATTATTTCATTCTTTTTTCACAACTGCACCAAGACAGAACAGTTACCACTGCCTATATCCGACAGCATCAGAATTGGATTGGTTGCACACTACCCCATGAATGGATCGCCAAGAGACAGCACAGGAAATAATCCCGATTTAGAATTGTTCAACATCACCACCCAGCTATCTGCAAGAGGCAATAATTTTGGCGAATCCTCCTACTATTTTGCAGGAAACACCAACAGCTTCATGAAACTTCGATTGAACAATTTTAGAGCTATCAGAGGAGCTCTTTTCATCAGCTTCTTTGCAAAAGAAACCGGTAGCGGAACCGATTCACCAAGGTTATTTGAAATATGGCCAGGAAATTATGGAGCAGGATTCTACTGGTTCAACTGGTACCAAGGCACCATCAAATGGGCGGGCCCCGATTTTGAATTGATTGCAGACACTACCGTCATGAACAGAAACCGCTGGTACCACCTTGCTGTTTTACATGATATTTACAGCATCAAATTATACCGCGATGGGAAACTAATTGCAAGACAAAATTTAGTGGGTAATACACCCCCTGCTGCTATACAACTACAAAACTATATGGAGATCGGCAGAATGGCACAAGTAAAAGCTTCTGCATATCAGGGATCCATGCTTGATTTTAGAATTTATAACAGAGCATTGAGTGATCGTGAAATTGAATATCTAGCCAATCAATAGACGTATGCTTCTATTGCCACTTGCCTACTTTGCCAGCTTTTTCTACTCACTGGTTGCAATATTCAAAAAAAAATACTTCGACATACTTGCATTTTATATTGTAGGTCTACCTATTTATATAACAACCCTTGCAATACTGGAGATGTATGGACTGCAGAGCCTGGTGTTGATGGCGCAATACAGCAAAGAAATCATAAGCATACTGAGTCTTTTTTTGATACTGTACACATTCAAAAATAGACCAACTTTTTCAACAACAGATTATTTGGTTACTTTCTACTTTGTTTTTTGTGGGATATATATCCTACTACCCCTAGGAAGTTTCAATATGTATCAAAAAATAATTGCATTCAAAAACATCGCTTTTTTTCCAATTATATATTTTATAGGCCGACTGATATCACTGGATGCTTTGAATATTTCAAAATACCAGGTGCTCACCATTCTAATTGGAATTTGTTTTGCTCTTATAGCCATCACAGAATATGCCTCCAATACTCATTTCCAAAGTCATACCGGCTATGCACAATACAACCTGAAGTACATGGGGATAGAACCCCAAGGAAGCTATGGGCTGAGCTGGACATTCGAAATCGAGGGAGGTATCAAGCGCTTTTCAAGTGTATTTGCCAATCCACTTGAATTTGCAGCAGGCACCATTGTTCTTTTTGCCATGATTGCTTCTGCTGCTACACTCAATAACATTCGACCAACTTCGGTCCTTATCATTGGAATGATTGCCGGCATCATCTCTGTAATCCTTGCACTGTCAAGGGCATCCTTTGTGGGATTGATGATCACCATTTATGCCTATTGCCTGCTCATGAGATACAAGCAATTGCTGAACATCATCCATGTCGGTTTGGTAACAATGATCGTTGGATTCACAATTTTTCTACTGAATACTGATATTGGAGAGTTTGTCATCAATACGATCAATTTTTCCAATTCTTCAAGCTTGTCGCATCTGGTTGAATGGATCGACGGACTAGAAGCCATCAGAATTCATCCAATGGGAATGGGACTGGGAGAATCTGGGAGAGTGGCTGGGGAATTTGGACTGAATACGGGCGGGGAAAATCAGCTGATCATCCTAGGGGTTCAAACCGGGGTTATACCAGTAATTGTATACATAGCAATGATGATTGCTATCATACGTGTCAGCATTGTGCAAGTAAGAGGTGGAAATAAACTATCTAAACAAGTGGGAATAATAGTGTTTCTTTTGAAGATAGGACTGATGCTGCCATTGCTGACTGCCAGCGCAGAATCTTATTTATACATATCTCATGTGAGCTGGTTTTTCTCTGGACTATTGATCAACCTTTCTACCATCTCGCCTAAAACATCCTCAATCGAATAGGTATATTTCCAGCCTGGATATTGTTGTTGAAACTTTCTTACATCAGAGATGTACCATATATGATCACCTTTTCTGGCAGCCGCATTATCAATGGTATAGCCAATCTTATACCCCAATCTATTCTCAAGCCAGTTAATGGCTTCAATCATTGAGATATTTGCATGTCTTGATCCACCCATATTAAAAACAGATCCGGGTAGAGGTGGATTTAAAAATGATTCCCAAAACGCAGCGATCAAATCATATGAATGGATGTTGTCCCTGACCTGTTTGCCTTTATAACCAAATACAGTGTAGGGCTTTTTTTGAACAGCACATTTAACGAGGTATGCCAAAAATCCATGCAACTCTGCGCCAGAGTGAGCGGGACCGGTTAAACAACCGCCTCTGAACACAACCGTTCTCAGATTGAAATACTTTCCATACTCCTGTACCATCAAATCGGCAGATGCTTTGCTCACACCAAATATGCTGTGGAGTGTATGATCAATTGACATGGTTTCATCAATACCATGCTCGCTGTATATATGTTCCGGTGAAATCTCCCAACGTGTTTCCGTTTCTACAAGTGGCAAATGATTCGGAGTATCCCCGTATACTTTATTGGTGGATGTAAAAATAAATACGGCATGAGGACTGTATTTCCTGAAACATTCCAACAGATTAACAGTTGCCCCCGCATTGATATCAAAATCGGTCAGCGGCTCTTTTGCTGCCCAATCATGCGATGGCTGTGCTGCACAATGCACAATCAACTCAATTTCATGCGCATGTTCCTTAAATATAGCCTCAACTGCTGAGCGATCGGTGATATCTATTGAATAATGACTGTACTTTTTTAGTCTTCCCGCTAATTCTTCAATTTGCCATTGGGTACTGGCACCGGGACCAAAAAAATAAGCTCTCTTGTCATTGTCTATTCCTATAACGGTATAGCCCTTCTCATGAAAAAATTTAGCCGACTCGCTGCCAACCAATCCGCCCGTTCCAGTAATCAACACTTTTTTCTGCTTCATAATTATTTTACAATGTACTTATTTATATTCCAAATCAACCCCAGCCTTGCATGTACATTGACAAAATCCCATCCATTCGAAAAATAGGTATCCGTTGTAACCGGCTCAGGTATAAAAGATTTCCAATAATAATTGATGGTTCTCACTCCAGATAGATTCCAAAAAATCATCGCTTTGTTGACATGAACGTTGCCTACAAATGATGCCGTTAGATCAATCCAATGCCTGTTAAAGTCCAGAGAGCCTGCATCAACCTGGTGGTAATAATAAAAATCTGCATTGTGCTGCCAGCGCTCAAACTCAAATCCTATTTTATTTTTATGGTGAATCCAGGCAACATCAATTTTTTGGACATTGCTGCCAGCGCCTGCAGCCGCACCAAGAACCTGCCCCTCATTGGTAAATCCATGTCGAACTGTATTGCTCAGGTACCATGATTGCACTCCCCTGATCAAATGATAATTGGGCGCCCCCAATTGCAATACTTCAATACCAATTTGTATATAATCCTTGCTTGGCTTTGTAGTTCTAAAGGGAAATAACTTGCGCACACCCCCTAAAAATCCCCGTGGAAT
>Ga0169931_10014657_pt1 | contig 10583 bp, 7 predicted proteins | sample Kivu_15m_20L_FD_129675 | JGI IMG/M metagenome (GOLD analysis project Ga0169931, IMG submission 129675) | Freshwater microbial communities from Lake Kivu, Western Province, Rwanda to study Microbial Dark Matter (Phase II) - Kivu_15m_20L... | ecosystem: Environmental > Aquatic > Freshwater > Lake ... | reverse complement strand
TCGATATTCCAATTCATCGAGCATCGAACGAATCAGCTCTCCTCGCCGTTGCAGCGAAGTGCTAAAATGGAAATTACAATAGGAGCAAGCCTTTCGGCAAAAGGGAATATGAACGTACAGCGATTCAGGAACCACCAAAAACGGAGGGCCTAGTAATCCCAAAGACTCTGTTCAAAATTGAACAACTTCTGTTTGATCCGCTCCGATTCCATCATAAAATCCTCACCGGTAGCGTAGTCCTCAACCCTTAAATCCTTAACATTAGGCTCCTTGTAGATGTATGAAGAAAATGACCTTCGCAAGAAAAAATCGTCATAAGAAATTTTAGCAGATTCATTCTTTATGTTAAAAACTTCAACCTTGGCAAGAAGTCCCCGAATGGAGGGGTAATAAACCCAAAACATTGGTATTTCACCCACTATTAAGCCATCGGATTTAAGGTTCTGGATGGGGGAAATACCGATAATTCGAACAACCATTGAACCAGATCTCCTATCAAAAACCCATTCTTCCTTGAGTCGAAATTTGACCACATCGTTAGGGTTAAATTCAACCTTCTCCACTCTACGTTCTAGAGCAAATGTAATTGGGTTGCTAACTGTAATGGTGTCGTATTTTTCAAGAGCATTCAGAATTTCACTGGCCTGCATTCTGTTTGATTCGAAAAAATCATCAGATCTATACAACAAGCCATTCAATTCACCCTTTTTCAATGCTTCCATCAAGACATTGATGAGCATACTTTTAGGATGACTTATTGGCATATTCATTTTCTGATTTAAATCAATAACTCGATGTATAGTCCATGAAAACATTACATCTTGCTCCTGAATAACCGGAAGTGCAATTGGCGCTTTGGTTGTTGCTGAGTTTATACGCCGCTTAAATGCTCCATCGATTACTTCTTGGTTAGCATTTTGGCCGCTAGATTGAACATAGAAGCCGAGCCCTATTAAAATGGTAATTAGGTATTTCATAAAATTAATTCAAGGAATAAACAGCTGGGGATAATTTACGAGTAATGCGATCAGGTCCTACCACCTTAACCTCATCAAATATGAATCGATCTCCTGCCTTTGCATTCCGAATGACCTGCTGAAGTTTAGGACTGTAAATTGCACCAGTATTTGCAAAGGGTTCTACATCCTTGCGCGATGCAAAATACAACATTCGAAAGCTAATTACATTAAAGGTCATATCAAAGTCAAATTCACGAAGCAATGCGATCATTCCTCCTTGAGCTTTAAATTGAGATGTTGTAACAGATCCCGGTTTCAAACCGCCAATGGTTGCTTCTGGATCAGGTACAGGCTTAACCCTGAACAAGGTTGACCCGATCATTTGCATGCCTTTTCCATCAACAGACTTTGAGCGAACGTCAACAGTTACATTCATACCCGGCTGGTTCACTCTAACAATATACTTCCCCTTAGAACCTTGAATTGTAGATCCATTGGTAATACTAGGCAACAAGTTTTCGGGAGTAACCCCAGGTGCAGAAATAGAAACTGGATTATCCACGCCAACATAAAATACATTCATTTTATCTGGAGAAACAACTGCAGCAGGCTTCGCAACCATATACGAACTAGAGAATGGATAACGGGTAATTTCACCGCTGGAAGGACTCACAACATTAATGAACCCACCCCATTTTTTTTCTCCTTCGGATGTTGCTCTAATTTTAAGTTTTCCCATACCTTCTTCCACTGGAACCTGTGTTCCTCCTTCTAGGCGAATATCTAAATCTTGTCGAGAATCATAAGCCACTAACATAATGTCAGCCTCATATTCTTGACCCGTTAAGATATAACTTGACCTCGCTACAATTTTAGCCTCAACCTTGTCAAACTTATAGGAAGAGGCATCAATTTGACTCAACAAATAAGAAATAATCTCTGTCTCTGTGTTACGAATATCACTTTCATATTTAGAAAGAAGGGTAATTACGCCAGACAGCGGCATTTCACCGAAATTGGATTGAAGCCAATTTTTACGAACACCTGAGCCTGCAATAGGGTCTTTTGCTTCATCAAGATACAACTTTACTTTACGCCTATCAGCAGTAGGTATCATCTTAACTAACAATGACCGATATTCATTAACCTTCTTTTTGAAAGCAAGTCCACGGGGGCTTTTGCCATCAGGATTAACCAATACCTGGGAGCTGATATCAATATTGCCATCATCCACAACCCTACGTGCTCCTCCTTCAACTTTAAAATCACCTTCATCCAATTTACCGTTTTTGTTGCCACCAAGATCGATCATTTCTGATTTAACTTTGTTTACAAACTTAAGTAATTCATCTGTCTTTTTCCGGATAATTTGAGCTTTATCGTAATTTACTTTGACCTTACCCGGCTCTTTTTGCATCCTATCATCGAAGGCGATGTACAAGGCTTTGTTCTTTTGACCAATAGACAATGAAGTCTCCTCCAAACTCTTGTTGATCAATGCAAAAGCCTTGAGAATCTCTGCGGACACATTCAAGGCAAGCATAGCCGTCAACACAAGGTACATCATGTTGATCATTCGCTGTCTTGGAGACAATTTAGTACTAGCCATTATAAATTTTTTCGAAACGAATTAAAAATCCCGGATCAATTGTGCCTTTAACTTAGATTTTAATATCGATTGGACATTGCGTTCAACATGTTTCCGTAAACTGAATTGAGTGCGGCTATGTTGCGATTAAGCCTAGACATTTCATTTTGATAACGTTCAGCATCTTCCTGAATTGTACGTAAACTATCCATCATCCTTCCCATTCCCCCAAAATGCTCATTAGCTGATTTCAGCACAGCAGCCGTCTGCTTCATTTCAGAATCATAAATTGCATTGAAGGTACTGAGATTATCCACTAATTTCCGCATTTCTGCACGATAAGCCTGACTCTCTTCGTTCATTTGAACCAAAGTTGACATCGCTTCTGAAGAAACCTTCATTTCTTGACCATAAGACTGATTAGCAAGAATTAGAACGTTCGTCAGTTTACCCATCTCCTCATGATAAGTTGTGGTATGTATACCCAAATCCGACATTCCTTCTAATGCATGAGAGGCAGAATTTGCATGAACTGCCAATTGGCCCACGGTGTCGGTAGCATCTTTTACTTTGCTCGCAAATTCACTTGAATTGAGACTAGCGGAATTTAAATCACCCATTTGCTTAACGTTTTGGTTAAGACTTCTGAAACTTTGACCTAAATTCTCAAGAACGTCTTTGCTAAGGCTTGCTTCTCTCATTAAACCATCCAGGGTAGCAGGTTGAGCTTTAGCCTCAGCCCCGGCTAATTCAGGATAAACCAAAGACCAATCTACCTCTTCCGCAGGCTTTTCAAAGCCGGAAACGAAAAAAATTAACGCCTCAGTCCCTAAACCTAAAGTCAAGAAAAAATCTGCCCCAGGTAAATGTCGAATTTTAAATAATGCACCAATAATTACAACCGCAGCACCCCATCCGTACATATAATTGAGGGTTACTTTACCCTGCTTGGATTGAAGATATCCTAAAATTTGATCCTTTTTCATATTTTATTTTTTAAAGTTACTTAAAATAATCCAACAATGCCTTAACGTAAATCTCGAATATCCCTACCAGTAAAATCCATAACACAACGAAAACCAACAGTTGATCGGGCTGAATCTTGAAACTCATACGCACGACTCCCATTCATCAAGTAATAACCCACATCTCTCCAGCTTCCACCCCTTACAACTTTACGATGAAGGTATATCGGATCGCTGGCTTTGGCATCAAAACGATAATCAGGGTTAAGGTCTGAGGCAAAACTTGACACAGCCTCATGAAAGGTAGAGTTAGTCCACTCAGCTACATTGCCGGACATGTTATATAATCCAAAGTCATTCGGATTGTAAGAATAAGTTGGAGCTGTATACGTAATGCCATCATCGATATAATTACCCCTCCCTGGCTTAAAGTTGGCCAAAAGGCATCCCCTATTGTTTCGCAAAGAAGGCCCACCCCATGGATAAGGGTTACTCATTCTGCCGCCTCGAGCTGCATACTCCCATTCAACTTCAGTAGGCAATCTAAAAGGGAACTGCTTAGACATGCGTTTGGAAAGTCGATAAGAAACAAATAATTTTGTTCGCCAATCACAAAAAGCCTGTGCTTGTTTCCAAGTAACCCCTACAACAGGGTATTCATAATAAGCAGGATGACTGAAGTACAATTGTGTCTGAGGCTCATTGTAGGAATATGCCATATCCTTTAGCCATACCAAGGTATCAGGGTAAATATTTATGGTCAAATTTTCTACAAAATCGTTGGGGTTTCCATTAGGTCCTGCATTAGCTGCATTAGTGAAAGAGTATTTTTTGTAAGTGTAGTTAAATTTAGGAATGTTCCAAGACAATTGACCAAAAAGACGCTTATTTTCAGGAAGGAAAATATCTTCCAGTTCTTCGCGAACACTTGGATTACTCCAATTTATTCTTACACCCCAATTGATGTACTCGTTCCCGTCTTGATCCTCAACAGTATGCCCTAACAAGGTATGAGCTATAGAATCCCTAACCCAGTTAATAAACTGTCGATATTCTGAATTTGAAATTTCAGCATCATCCATATAGAACGGACGCATGGTGACATTCTTAAGTGGGCTATTTAGGTTATTCGTGATGTCATGGTCATTTTGGCCATACAGAAAAGTCCCTTGTTTAATGTAAACCATACCATATGGAACGGTCTCTGTCCAGCGCCCAAAATCCCTGACACCAACTAAATCACCAGTACCAGAATTTGAGCATGCAGTTATCGACAACAACACCGAAATTATTCCCAAAAATCGAAAGTGACTTGAAAGAAACTCAGTAAAGTTAGTAAAATTCATTTTTTTCATAGTTTCTATAGGCTTTTGTCAGAAATATCTTGGGGTTAACGTTTTCCCATAAGGTTTATCTGGGAGACTCAAACGTAAATTGTAACTCAGGAATGCTTCATGGGTGCCTGCGGTAATTTGACCAATTTGCCCCATATGACTTGTATAGGAATATCCAAACCTCAACCCCTTAAACATACGAAAACCCAAAAAACCCAAAATACCATCGCCTTGGGAATATCCACCTCCTATCCATAGTCTTTCGGCCACAGAAACTCTAATATTTCCATCTATTTGAGAAACACTCGAATTGGTTTTATACAATACGGATGGCATAAGCTGGAAATATTGCCCGATACGAAACCTATACCCTGTCGATGCAAAAACATTCATGGCATAAGAAATCGCTGACCCCGTATTGTTGAACTGTAGTTTGGGCTTGTTGAGATGATTTGCAGCGATATTGAGAAAAAAATTAGTCGATTCAATATTGAACCCGGCGCCGATGTCGAAGGTGGTTGCTTGAACATTGGACCCCACGAGGAGGGGGTCGTTAGGGTTTTCGGGGCGGAACTTCGAACCATCCAATGAGGACTGAATTAATCCACCATATAGACCAAAACCAACGTTAACGTAGGATAAGGGAATCCTGAAAGCATAATTTAGACGGACATTGTTCGACTTATTGAAGTATTCTTGGTCTTGAATCACCACAAGACCCACCCCCCCTTTGAGGAACTGGACAGGAGAATGAACGGACAACCAAGAAGTTCTCGGTGAAGCGTCCCCAGGGATGTTGACCCACTGATATCTAGAGGCAATTATCGTTGAAATTGCGGATACTGAGCCAGTTGCTCCCGGGTTATAAAATATATCACCAAACATGAATTGATTCAATTTAGGCTCCTGCTGTGCGCAAACCCCGTGGCTGAGAGCCATTAGGCCAAGGAAGAGCCAAGAACGGAATTGACAGAAATACATAGGTATACCTCAAAAAGTCGAAGAAACGAAAGAAAGGCCATAATAGCAACTAACGATTCACTTTTTTGAGATACGCTTCCACTGCCATTACCATTGAGGGAAACTCGTGAGTTGGTGCAGGTATGTCTAATTTTAAGTTCTTTTCTAAAAGTGCTCCGTGGGTTTGGTTTCCAAAGGCCGCAATTCGGGTATTTCCCTGCTGGAAATTAGGGTAATTTTCAAAAAGGGATTTGATCCCCAAAGGGCTAAAAAAGCAAATTAGATCGTACTGACTCAAATTAACGTGAGAAAGATCGCTCGAAACCGTCCTAAACATGACAGCCCTGGTGATATTCAGAGCCAAATTGGCTGCCTTTTCTAAAAAAATATCCTGAAAAACGTCTGAACAAGGCATCAAAAAAGAGCTTTCCTTTTGTTTTAGCATAAAAGGCAACAATTCCTCCAGCTGTCCTCTCCCAAAAAATATTTTACGCCTTCTTATAGGGGTATACTTTTGCAAATACATGGCAATGCTCTCGGAAATGCAGTAATAGCGGGTTTCTAGGTCAATTTCAACTCTCATTTCCTCACACATTCGGAAATAATGGTCGATTGAATTGCGGCTATGAAAAACCACATGGTTAACCTCCTTTAGATTTATTTTTTCCCTCCGAAAATCCCTCGCGTTTATACCTTGAACCTGAATAAATGGCTTAAAATCTAATTTCAAGCCATATTTTGATGCTAATTCAAGGAATGGCGATCGCTCACCTTTGTCTGGAGGAGGTTGGGAAATTAAAGCAAATTTGATTTTGGGTTTGGCCTCAGTCTCTGACATTATTCCAAAATTGATAAAGAACTAGTATAGGTAAAATTTCAAAAGTGCAAATATAAAAAAGCATTAAAAACAATCGCTCAGGATGTTTTTTCCAAGTCAAAATCAAGGCGCGAATCCACCTCAAGGTCACTAAAACACCACCCAAAACCCAAAAGGTAATCTTGCTAAATAGTTGGGTATCGTTAGTTCCGAATAAATATAAATAGGCAAGTATCAGCCAAATTGGGAACCCTAGTCGTAGGGAGTTCATATGAAACCTAGGTAACCAAAATCCAGGCTCTTGCCAACCTAAGGTCCAAAAAATCCATTGAACCCCGAATGCCCACAGCATGGTCGAGGCAATAATAAAGAGGATCATTAACAAAGTGGGCAAAAGCTCCTGAAAGCCAAAAGACTGAATATATGAAAGATGTATATCAATAAAAGAAACATATAATTCACTACACCATACGGTAATGCAAGTCAAGGAGCAAAAAAACCATCCTGCATCATAGAGGCTTGATCTGCTAAAACTGACCGATATACTGTTTTTTTGCCAATGCCCGTTGAAAAGAATATTGAAATAACCTATTAAGTTAACCTGACTTTTTCGTATTAACCATGATCCAAACAAACCCAAAACCCATAAAATGCCGAATTGAATGTCTTTTCGAAGCCTTGATCCCTTCAAAACCGGAAGATTGCCTTGGATATTTTGAATTATTTCATAATTTTCATATTTAAAGCTCTTAAAATTAACGTTTTGAATAGATGTTGCGGTATGTGCAACAATAATGCACATACTACTATCAACCAAACTCGTTTGGTAAATTCCGAGATTCCATAAATAACCGCCTGCAGCATAGGCGGCAAGGTATAGACCTATGACTAACTTAACGATAATTACCATCAAACCACAAAAATACTCCAATTGACCGCTTCCAATCGTTTTCTCGTTATCAAAGCTTCGGCTGGATCTGGTAAAACTCATCGAATTACATTAGAGATCCTTGTCTTGCTCTTATCGAGAGATGATCCTGGTAACCTAAGGCAAACTTTGGCCATCACTTTCACCCAAAAAGCAGCACGTGAAATGAAACAGCGCCTTATGGGTCAATTGGCCTATATGGCTATGGACCCGTCTCACCGTAATTCGCAACCCAGGGAATTAGCATTGGAAAAGGATCTCATCCTTAAACTTAAAATTGAACCCAATAACCTACGAAAACGGTCTCAACTTCTCCTCCAACATGCAGTTCATTGGTATGAGGATATTCAAATCCGAACAATTGATTCTTTTGTTGTACAAATTTCAAAGCCATTTTACAGAGACCTTCGAAACGATTTTGAATTTGAGATCGATTTGGACAGAGACGCATTGATACAAGATGCTGTTCGAAATTTTCTTTCCGAAATAGGCCAAGAAGAGACAAGTCTATTGACCATGCTTTTGAACCTAGCCCAACAACTTAATAAAGATCAAAAAAATTGGCATATTGAATACAGCCTGCAGACTTACGCGAAAATCCTATTCGAGGACCGAACCTATCCATGGCTAAATGTTTTAGGACAGTCAAGCTTAGGTGAAATCAATACAATATTTAGTAAAATTGAAAATATTATTGAGAATATCAAACAAAATATAAAAACTGAAGCTGAGGCACTTGCGAGTGAACTGTATTTACACGGTATAACAGATGAAGAATTCATCCAAAAATCAAAAGGTGTAGGGACCTATTTAAGAAAATTATCCATAGATGGAGACCCATCAACAACATTTAACAAAGATGCCAAAGAAAAAGCGCTATTAGGCCAAATTTTCAAAAATCCCACCAAAATCACCCATCTAAGTGAAGCGTGGTATAGTCGATTAATTCGCTTTATACATGATGTAGATGAAGGCCAAAACCATTATGCATACCATCAACACATTCTACAGATGCGCTATGCGACTAGTTTCATGGGGACTCTCTATCATCACTTTGAAAAGTTCCACCGAAATAGCCTAAGAATGCCCTTGAATTTTTTGTATTATCAAATGGCCAAGCTGATTAATTCATGTACTGCAAGTTTCGTTTATGACCGTACAGGTAGCCGTTTTCAATATTTCATGATTGATGAATTCCAAGATACAAGTGCTTTGCAATGGCAATGCCTTTTCCCATTGCTCGAAAATGCCTTGGGATCAGGTGGGCAAGTAATCCTGGTAGGCGATACCAAGCAAGCCATTTACAGATGGAGAAACGGAGATGCCCGACTGCTAAATTCTTTTTCAGAAAAAATGACACTTAGCAATGGAAATGCACTTTGGTCTCAATTGTATAGGTCAGATACTTTGGGGCATAATTATAGAGCAAAGGATCAACTTATACATTTCAATAATGTATTTTGGGAATGGTGTTTAAAAAATTATTCGACAATAACCTCCAATTATTACAATGATTTTTATCAAAAAACTGCAGATGGTATTCCTCCTAATCCCAAAGGAGAAGGGACCGTTCAAATTCACTTACAAAAATTCGCTGAACAAGAAATAGAAACTTGTTTAGAAATCATACTAAATTACAAAAAAAATAACTTTCCCTTATCCAATATTGCCATTTTGGTTCGAACCAATAAGCTAGCTCAAAATATAACACATAAATTCCTAAGCGAAGGAATTCCGGTACAATCACCTGATAGTGCATTACTTGGCGAAAACGACGAAGTTCTTTTTCTTATTGGTTTATGGAAGGCCTTACAATGTAATTCAACTAGGTTTGATCAAGAAGATGTTCGTGTAAATTGGAATAAACAAGATTATTGTACAAATTTAAATATAGATCTCATCGAGATTGTGTTTGGAAGAGAAAATGCCTTCGATCTTTCGTCTTGGCAGAATTTAAGCCCTTTGGAACAAATTGTTTGCTTAATTGACCAATTGGGTTGGCATCATTCCCAAAGTCCACATCTAAACAAATTATTGAACGAATGGATTGTTCTATGCAGTCAAGGATATTCAGTTTCTATGCTAAAGACTTGGTGGAAAAACCAGCGCGAAAAAATTAAAGTTGAAATTCCACCCCACCCTGATGCTATTCGGATCATGACCATCCACAGCGCCAAAGGCTTGGAATTTCCCGTTGTACTTCTTGCGGGAATTGACCGAAAACAAAATAATGTCGCATTGGAATACCAATGGGTGCCTTCAGAACCAAAAGATGAAGGGATGGAACACCAAAGCCAAATACCCTTCTTGATAAAAACTCCTGGAAATCAAAACCCCTCAAAAATCTTTCAAACAATAGCTGAGGAAGAGCAAATACTCAGCAATTTGGATTATTTCAATCTTCTCTATGTTGGTTTTACGCGTGCGTGCAATAAATTGCATATTGTTACAGGACCGTTAAGGGAGTCTTGTAAAGTACTTAGCTTCGATTCGATATTAACCCAATTTTTACTTGAAAATCCTCCCGATTTTCAATACACCAACGAAAATTCCTTTTCTTTCAATACCATACAATGGGGCAATAAACCCTACTCGAATGAACCACAGGTTTACCATGAGAAAACCACTCCATCCCAAAACCTCCAAAAGCGAAATTTAAAACCTACTTGCATTTCGCCCCTTTCGGTTGCCCAACTTTCGGGGTTTAATGTAATGTCTGGAGAGAATCTAGTATCCGGGTCTTATTTTCACAAATTGATAGCCCTATACGATAACTCTGAAAATTTTGCCCTTGCTATCGAGGAATTTATGGCGAGGCCTGATTTGACCTTGGCGTTGAAAACGAAAGTTAGGGGTTGGATTCTCGAAATCCTGGGTAGGGATGACCTTCGAGATTGTTGGGATGGATCTTGCAAGGTTCTTCGCGAAATGCCTCTCCTAATGGGGGATGGTCAATTTTTGAAACCCGATATGGTCCTGCTTCGCGATGACGGTACAGCCCGTGTTATCGAATTCAAAACAGGTGCTGTTCG
>Ga0169931_10014656_pt1 | contig 10584 bp, 6 predicted proteins | sample Kivu_15m_20L_FD_129675 | JGI IMG/M metagenome (GOLD analysis project Ga0169931, IMG submission 129675) | Freshwater microbial communities from Lake Kivu, Western Province, Rwanda to study Microbial Dark Matter (Phase II) - Kivu_15m_20L... | ecosystem: Environmental > Aquatic > Freshwater > Lake ... | reverse complement strand
GGATCAGCTTCGTGGAGAACGAACCGCCGACCTCGTGGAACATCGCGAACGCGCGTGAATACGGGTTCTACTCGAACGTGAATCCGACCGTCGATCATCCCCGCTGGAGTCAGGCGCGCGAGAACTCGCTCGGGTCCCTGCTCAAGAACAAGCCGACGCTGATGTTCAACGGCTACGCGGACCAGGTGGCGAAGCTGTACGAGGGAATGGACCTCAAGAAGTTCTACTGATGGCGCTCAAGGCTCTGGTGACGCTCGCGGCCGTCTGGCCGGGCGCCGACCTGCTCTACAACACCTTCTGGGGGAGCCTCGGCATCAATCCGCTCGAGACGCTGCTGCTCACCAGCGGCGAGACGACGCTGGTGCTGCTGTTGTGTTCGCTGGCCGTGACGCCGATTCGCCGCATCACCGGCTGGAACCGCCTGCAGTCCGTCCGGCGGATGCTCGGCCTGTGGGCCTTCTTCTACGCGTGCCTGCACCTGGCGTTCTACCTCCTGTTTGATCGCGCCTGCCTCTACTGGTCCGACTGCCAGATTCAGCCGATCATCGACGACATCACCAAGCGCAAGTTCATCATCGCGGGGATGGTGGCGTTCCTCGCGATGGTGCCGCTCGCACTGACGTCCACGCAGGGCGCCATTCGCCGCCTCGGCCGCCGCTGGCAGACGCTGCATCGGTTGGCGTATCTTGCGGGCGTGGCTGGAGTGGTTCACTTTCTCTGGAAAACCAAAGTGCCTGAGACGAAGCCGTACGCCTACGCCGGGATCCTCGTCGCGCTGCTGCTCGCGCGCATCTACTTCTCCTGGAGGAAGCGGAATCAGTCCGCGGTCCGCGGTCCGCGGTCCGCAGTTCGCGGTCCCCGGTCCGCAGTCCTGATGATCGTCGCGGTGCTGGGTGCTGCGGCGTGTTCCGGTGCGCCTGCGGTGTGGCTCGATGGCGAGCCGATTGGCGCGGAACCCTCGTCATTTGTCGTGCTCGCGGGGAACTGGACCGTGCAGCAGGAGGCCGGTGCGCCGATCCTGAGTCTTGATGGGAGCACCTGGAAGACGGGCACGGCGCCAAGGGACCTGTCCTCGAAGGCGATGGCCCTGTTTCCAAGGTCGGCGGAGACGTTTGGCACACGGGTGCTCGGGGGGCTGCAATTTGCCTACGGCGTCGATCGGTCGGTCGGGCAGTTCGGTGACGGAGAAATTCAGGTGGACTTCCGCCTGATCGGCGGCGCGTCGGATCAATTCGCCGGCATCCTGTTCGGCCTCAATGACGACGGGAATCATTACGCGTATCGGTACAACACCAAGGACGGCGATACGGCGTTGTGGCGCGTCGTGAACGGTGAGCGGCAGCGGATTCACCACGGCGGCGTGCACCTGGAGATCCCGATGGGGGAGTGGCGCACGTTGCGCATGCGCGTGCAGGGCGCCGCGATCACCGGCTGGGTCAACGACCTCCAGACGCTGCAGTTCACGTTGCCCGAGGCACCGACGGGGCGCGTGGGGCTGTGGTCCAAGCCGGACGCCGTGACGGACTACAGGAACTTCAAAGCCGTTGGAGCCCAAGGGCTTTAGCCCTTGGGAGAACACGAGGGCTGAAGCCCTCGTGCTCCGATTGGCTACCGCACGATGTCTTTGGGTTTGCCGGCGTAGGGTGTGAGGTCCACCGGCGGGCTGTCCTTCGGCAGTGACAGGAAATATTCCGTCACGGGCTTGTCGTCGCGCAGCAGATCCCCCTCGCCCAGATACCGTTCGATGTGGGGCCGGTGCGTGAAGTACTGGTTCACGAGCAGCTGGAAGGTGCCCAGTCCGGATTCCTCCAGAGCCTGCTGCACCTGCGGGTAGGCGATCTTCAGTGCGAAGTCCTTTTCGCGCAGCGTCAGCGGTTCATTGGATCCGATCGCGATGCCCCCTCCGAGCCAGAGCGTCACGTGTGGGAAGACGTCGAGGAAACTCCGCAACATCAGCTTGTGCTGGAATTCCGTATCCGCCGGAATCCATTGCACCATAATGCCGCCGGGCGCGAGGGCCTGCCGCGCGAGCGCGTAGTAGTCCGCGGAATACAGGCTCGCCGCGCCGGCCAGGTGCGGCAGCATGAGGTCGGCCGTGATGATGTCGAACTTCTGTTGTGTGGTCTTGAGGAAGTGACGGCCGTCGGCAACGGTAAACGTGACGTTCGGGTTGGTCAGGATGCTCCGGTTGATCTTCTCGAACCACGACGCCGCCGCCACGACTGACGGCGAGAGTTCCACGACCGTTGTCCGGGTGTTGGGCAGGATGCTCGCACCACCGGCGGTGGTGCCCCCGCCCATGCCGACGATCAGGACCTCGCGCGGATCGGGATGCACGGCCACGGCCAGTGCGCCGATGGCGCGGTGATAGCTGACCTGGCCGCCCCCGTCACTCGCATGGTGCATGCCATCGATCAGCAGGACGTGCTGGCTGCCATGCCTGGCCACGGAGACGGTGGCCTGCGCATCCTCCGCATGCCACAACACGTCGTGCCCCGGGTATCGTCCCCTGACCACGTCCCGGAACACATCGGGGAGCAGCGTCGCGATGGTGACAAAGGCGGCAGCCGCGAGGCCAACGGCCGGCACCCGCAGGCGCGGCCGGGCCAGCCAGAACAGGATGATGCCGCCGGCCAGCGGGATCGCCGAAATCAGTACCAGGCTCGCCTGCGCGCCGAGCGCGGGGATCAGGATGAAGCCGCCGGCGAGAGACCCGACGATCGCGCCGGCCACGTTCAGCGCATACAGCGTGCCGACCCGCCGTCCGACCCGGGCATCGTCCTGGCGGCCGCCGGTGGTCCACAGGATCAGGCCCATCGGGAACGCAGCGCCCAGCAGAATCGCGGTCGGCAGGATCGCGAAGGCGGCGGCGGCAATCAACGGCAGGACAAAATCCCACGGGGGGGCCAGTTCCGTGCCGGCCTCAAACATCCAGATCATGACGTCGTGGGAGCGCACGAGGAGAAACGCGGACAGGAGTCCGGTGAGTCCGATCGCAATCTCGGTTGCCCCCAGAATCGCCTGCCAGTTGGCGCGCCGCCGCAGCCAGGGCGTGACCAGGTAGCTGCCGATCGCGAGACCGGCCAGTACGGCGACGAGCATGCTGGCGAAGGCGTAGGTCGTGGGACGCAGGAAGAACACCAGGATGCGGAACCAGATGATCTCGAGGGCGAGCGACACGGTGCCTGAGAGGGCGATGACGAGCAGGACCATCCAGCGCGCGCGATCGGAGAGTGGTTCGGTGACGAGGGCGTTGGCCGCAGCCTCGGCGGCAGGCGCGGCGGGCGTGTGCGGGATGGGCGCCTCGCCACGGCTGGCAAGCCACGCCACCAGCGCCACCAGTGCGTTCACGCTGGCGGCGACCAGAAACGTGCGGCTCAAGCCGAGTTCCGGCACGAGCCACAAACTTCCGGCGAGGACGCCGACGATCGCGCCCGTGGTGTTGATGGCGTACAGCAGGGAGGCCGTGCGGCGGATGCCGTCGGCGCTGCGGCTGGCGGCGCGGAGGGCGAGGGGGTACGTCATCCCCATCAGTCCCGCCGGAATGATGAGCACAAGCGCGGTCAGCCCCACGCGGGTGATCGTGGTCAAGACTGGCGAGCCGTCGAGACTCGGCACCATGCTGATGAAGATGGCGTCGGCCAGCCCGAGCAAGGTCGGCGTGAGCAGGGCGCTCACGGCAATGAGCACCTCCACCACCGCAAAGGCGCGCAGGGGGCGGGCCATCGAGTCGGACCAGCGTCCCGCCAGGTAGCTGCCCAGCGCCAGGCCGCCCATGAAGCAGGCGAGCACCGTGCTCGCCGCCTGAATGGTCACGCCAAACACCAGGCCCAATTGCCGCGTCCAGAGCACCTGATAGATCAGGGCCACCGCACCCGACAGAAAAAACGCGACAAGCAACAGCGCACTCATTCGCGTACTGACAACCGATCGAGACTCACTCACACTGACTCCTGCATGCTGGAACTGCGGACTAGCGGACCGCGGACCGCGGACTGCGGACGGCGGACTGTTACCCCCCTCGCGTGTGCATTTCAAGATGTGCATCACGCTTGAGTACGCTGAGCGGAATGTAGGAGCCGCGATCGCGGGCGCCCCGGCGTTCCTCGGCGCCGCGATTGGCGCGACCACGCCAGACCGCCCGCAACAGATTCAGCAAGGTGTCACGCGAGGCTCCGGCGCGCAACGGACGCCGGAGATCGGTGCCGTGCTGGGCATACAGACACAGCAACAACACGCCATCCGCCGTCAGACGCGCCCGGTCGCACGTCCGGCAGAACGGTTGCGTGGTGGAGGCGATGATGCCGAAGGCGAGACCATCCGGCAGCTGAAAGCGATCCGCAGGTGCCGACGGTGGACTCGGCAGCGGCTGGATCGGGCCGTACTGGTCAGCCAATCGCGACAGGATTTCGGCACGCGACACGACGGCCTCCGGCCGCCATCGTGTGGCGCCGCCGACGTCCATGTATTCGATGAATCGTACTTCTGCGCCGACGGCCCGGCCGTACTCCAGCAGATCCCCCAGCTCGTCGTCGTTGTCACCGCGGGTGATGACCGAATCGATCTTCAGATCGGTGAACCCGGCCCGGCGCGCCGCGTCGATGCCCGACAGGACGGCCGGCAGGGACTCGCGCCGAGCCAGCGCGAGAAAGCGGTCGGCGCGGAGCGTATCGAGGCTCACCGTGAGCCGGTGCAGGCCGGCCTGCCGCAGTTCCGCGGCGGCATCGGCCAGCAGCACGCCGTTGGTGGTCAGCGCGAGGTCCGTGAGCCAGGGTTTGCGGGCGAGCTGCGCGATGAGGGAGGGAAGGTCGCGCCGCAACAGCGGTTCGCCGCCCGTCAACCGGATCCGGTCCACGCCCATGTCGCCGAAGAGGTCGGCCAGGGCGCTGACCTCTTCAAACGAGAGCACATCCTCCCGCGGCAGCCAGAGGTATTCATCCTCCGGCATGCAGTAGTGGCAGCGCAGGTTGCAGCGGTCGGTCACCGAAATTCGCAGACTGCGCAGGGGGCGACCGAGGGTATCGAGCGTGGACATCCGGACGGCTATTATCCTATGCCGTGGAGGGCGTAATGAGACGAAGCTGGCTGGTGGTCCTGTTCCTTCTGGTTCCGGTGGCGACGTATGGGCAGACGCCGGTGCCTCCGGATTCCCCCCGCATCACGGCACTCAAGAAGGAGGTGGCGGCGGAGGTCGACAAGCTGCGGGATTTCACGCAGCAGATGGTCGACCAGATCTTCAGCTACGGCGAACTCGGGTTCCAGGAGTTTGAAACGCACAAGTATCTGACCGGCATCCTGCGGCAGCACGGGTTCACGGTCGAGGAAGGCGTGGCGGGGATTCCCACTGCCTTCATGGCGTCCTGGGGCAGCGGGAAACCCGTGATCGCGCTCGGATCCGACATCGACGGGATCCCCCAGTCCTCACAAAAGCCTGGCGTGGCGTATCGCGCGCCGATCGTGGACGGGGCGCCCGGGCACGGCGAAGGGCACAACTCGGGCCAGGCCGTGAACATCACTGCGGCGATCGTGATGAAACGCATCATGGAACGCGACAAGATTCCCGGCACCATCCGGGTGTGGCCCGGCACGGCCGAGGAGCTGGTTGGGACCAAGGCGTATTTCATCCGTGCGGGGCTGTTCAAGGACGTGGATGTCGCACTGTTCACCCATGTCGGCCGCAATCTCGGGGTGTCGTGGGGGGCGGCCGGGGGCACAGGCCTGGTGTCGGTGGAGTACCAGTTTGAAGGGGAAACGGCGCACTCGGCCGGAGCCCCGTGGCGCGGCCGCAGCGCACTGGACGCCGTGGAACTGATGAACATCGGCTGGAACTACCGGCGCGAGCACCTGCGTCTCGAACACCGTTCGCACTACGTCATCCGCAACGGCGGCGACCAGCCGAACGTCGTGCCCCGCACGGCATCCGTCTGGTATTACTTCCGCGAACTGACCTATCCGCTCATCAAGGAACTCTGGGCGATCGGCGACCAGATTGCAGAAGGGGCCGCGCAAATGACCGGGACGCGCCTGGCGAACACCCGGGTCCTCGGAGCGGCGTGGCCTCGGCACTTCAGCCGGCCGGTGGCGGAGGCCACCTACGCAAACATTCAGCAGGTCGGCCTGCCCGAGTGGAGCGAGGCTGATCAGGCGCTCGCGCGTGCGGTCCAGAAGGAACTCGGAGTGGCGGAGACCGGTCTGGCGACACGTCTCGGCGCGCTGGGACAGCCGGTGACCGACAATCGCGGCGGCGGCTCAGACGATGTCGGCGATATCTCATGGAACGTGCCGACGATCACGTTGTCATTCCCCTCGAATATTCCCGGGTTGTCGGGCCACAACTGGGCGGACAGCATCGCGATGGCGACCCCTATCGCTCACAAGGGAGCCACGGCTGGTGCGAAGGCGCAGGCGATGACCCTGGTGGATCTCTTTCTCAAGCCGGAAGTCGTCACCGAGGCGTGGCGCTACTTCACTGAGGTGCAGACGAAGAATCAGAAGTACGAACCACTCATTCGTCCCCAGGACACCCCCGCGATCGAGCTCAACAAGGAGATCATGGACAAGTACCGGGACGAGATGCGGAAGTACTATTTCGACCCCACGAAGTTCAAGACGTACCTGGAGCAGCTCGGGATCGCGTATCCAACGATCCGCAAGCAGTAAGGACTGCGATTCGTCGGCAAAAAGAAAAACGGCGGCGGTTCGGATGATCCGAACCGCCGCCGTGGGTTGAGGGTCGAGGCGCGAATCAGCGCTTGAAGCGCACGCCGAAGAACAGGGTGTACCCGAACTTCTCGTATTCGTAGACCCGCTGGCGTTCACCGAAATAGCGGATGCCGGCGGTATTGGTGAGGTTCTTGCCTTCGAAGTAGATCTGCCAGGTCGGCGTGAACTGGTAGCTGGACGTGACGTCGACCTGTTCGCGGCCGGCCCAGTTCAAATCAAATCGCGCGTCATCCGCGTTGATCTCGGTCAGGTGGTTGCTGCGGTCGGTGTACGACAGCCGCGCATTGAAGCCCCCCTTCTCGTAGAACAGACCGGCATTCGTCGTGTGCTTCGACTGCCCTGAGAGCGGGAAGCGCGACCGGCCCGCGTACGTCCGGCCCAGGTTCATGTGGGCGTCGGTGTACGTGTAGTTGGCGAAGGCACCGAAGCCGTCCATCCATCCCGGCAACATCGTGAACTGCTGCTGCCAGGCGAGTTCCGCGCCTGCGATACGGCCATCGGGGGCGTTTTCCGGACGGGTAATCAGTGCCGCCCGGCCGTCAAACGTGCCCGGGAGTGTCAGGTCGAACCGGTAGTCGCTGAGGGCCTTGTAGAAGACGCCGGCCGACAGAATGCCGACGGGGGCCATGTAGTACTCGAGGGACGCATCAACGTTCGTCGCCAGCGTGGGCTTGAGGTCCGGATTTCCGGATTCGATCCGGAGGCGCGCGCCTTCATCGTCTGACGTCAGACGCGGCACCAGTGACACGTAGTTCGGCCGGTTGATCGCGCGGGTCACGGCCAGGCGTCCGATGACGTTGTCGGCAAACGTGTACCGGAGCGTCGCGCCCGGGAACAGGTTCGTGTAGCTGCGGTCCGCCGTGCGGTCCGACAACTGGCCGGTATCCAGATTGTGCGCCACCGCCAGTGAGTCCAGCGTGGTGTGTTCCAGACGGACACCGAGCAGCAGATCGGCCCGGCCGAGGGTCAGTCGCGTGGATCCGTAGGCGGCGAAGATGTTCTCGCCCACCTCGTAGTCGGCCGTGCGCGATTCGGGCACACGGGGCTCCGAAGTCGCCTTGGACGCGTCCAGATACGCGCGGACTGCCGTGCTGTCGAACTTGTGACCCAGCGCATAGCCGAAGTTTACCGACGGCTCCGTGCCCATCAGGGCCGCGATCCCGTTGGCCGGCGCTGCGCTCGAGCGACGGTCACGCCATCGGTTCTCATCAGCCGTCTTGTCACGGCCGCGGAACTTCACGCCAAACATGTGGGTCGCCGACCTGCTGAACAAGCGACCCATCAGTTCAACATTGGCGGCGAACGCGATCTCGTCCTCCCGGGTGTCGCTGGTACGGAATGTGTTCTCCCTGAAGCTGTAGCGGGTCAGATCGAGATGCTGGTTGGTGCTGAACAGCGAAAACGTCGGCTGGTCGGGGTTGCCGGCATAGTCGTAGGACAGCTGCAGGTTTGCGCTGGTCCGATACAGCAGTTCATCCCGGCTCGGATAGGTCTGCTCTGCGCGGGAGAACGATGCGGTGTAGTCGGCAATGCCATTCGAGAAGAAGTGGCGCCCACCCACCGAGAGGCTGCCCACGTCGTTGCGCTGGATGCGGTGGCGGAACTGCTTGGTGACCCGGACGTTGCGGAAGGTTGCGGTCGCATCGGTCGCGCCCGCAAGCAGGGCGCCATCAGCCCACTGAATGCCGAACCGATTCCGGAATTCGTCGTCGGTAAAGCGGGCAAAGGACCCATTGACGAAGTAACGGGACGTCGGTGTCGCTCGCCATTCGAGCATCGTCGTCGCCGCAATGCGTTCCCGGCGTGTGTCGTAGTCCTTGAAGAGGTTCTCGACGAGCCCCAGGACTTCGCCCCCGTCGGGACGGGCCAGCGCATCCCAGACGGTCTCGACGTTATCGACCTGCCGACGGGTCTTGGAGTAGCTCAGGGAGACCAGTGCGCCGAACTGCTTGTCGCGGCCGAAGAGATTGCTCGCGAGGAATGACCCGCGTGTGTCGCTGGTGCCGCCGAAATCGTTGTACGACCCGCCGCCTGACGCGTTGACGCGGAGTCCGTTGAAGTCGAACGGGGAGCTCGTGATGATATTGATCCCGCCGGCGATGGAGTCGGCATCCATGTTCGGACGCAGGGACTTCGAGACTTCGATCTGGCTCACGATGTCGGAGGGAATCGTGTCGAGGTCCATCGCGCGTGTGGTCGGGTCCGGGGCCGGCAGGCTGACGCCGTTGATCGCCACCTGGCTGAACTCCGCAGGCGCACCGCGGACATTGATATAGCGGCCTTCGCCCTGGTCGCGCTGAATGCCGATGCCCGGCGTCCGCTGCAGGGCTTCGGCGATGTTGGGATCCGGAAACCGGCCGATGGCGTCGGCGGACACGACGTTGCCGACGTTGTCAGCCGTGCGCTGTTGATTGAGCGCGCGGGCTTGTCCGTCCCGAAGCGGGGTGGCCGACGCCGTCACGTTTTCCTCGAGGGCGAGGGACGGGACCAGCGTCACAGCGACGACGGCGCGCCGGGTGGCCGACACGGTGACCGACTGGGTCGCCGTGCGGAAGCCGAGGTACTCGACCTCCAGTTCGTGGGTGCCGACCGCGACGGCTTGCAGGGTGAATTCGCCCTGGGCATTCGTCGCGGTACGAAGGCTCAGCGCGCGAATGGAGACCTGGGCGCCAGGCAGCGCGGCCCCGGTGCTATCGGCCACGCGGCCGGCCACGGTGCCGGTCGTCTGCGCCGACGCCGACACGGGCACGAACACGGCACACAGAAGAGTCACAGCCACGAGGGACCGGAGAAGAGACGACAGACTGCGGAATAACATGTGTATACCTGCCTCCAGACAGGAAAGTCGGATGTAACGCCTCCGATTCTCCGGGCCGGGTGCAACGTCTCTGCAACGGCTGAGTTGCTGTCGCGTAAAATGCGCACGGCAGTGGATCTACAGGGAGACGCGGAGGCGCAGAACAGGTTTTGGAAGAGCAGACCGAAAAATGACCCTCCGTGCCTCCGTGTCTCCCTGTGAATCCGGTCTTCGTGTGAGAATCGATCCCGCATGAGCATTCGCCCGTACCGCGGCCGCCTCCCTGTGATCGACCCCTCGGCGTTTATCGACGACAGTGCCCAGATCATCGGCGACGTGGTCATCGGCGCTGAGAGCAGCGTGTGGATGCAGACCGTGATTCGCGGGGATGTGAACTACATCCGGATCGGGGCGCGGTCCAACGTGCAGGACGGCACGATCGTGCACGTCCAGCACGACACCCACCCGACCCTGATCGGCCACGACGTGACCATCGGGCACGGCGCGATCGTGCATGGTTGCACGATCGCGAACCGGGTGCTGGTGGGGATGGGGGCCATCATCCTGAACGGGGCGCAGATCGGCGAGGACTGCATCATCGCCGCGGGCACCCTCATCACCGAGGGGACCATCATCCCCCCCCGGTCGATGGTCATGGGCAGCCCCGGCAAGGTGCGCCGGCCGCTGACCGACGGGGACCTCGCGATGATCCGGGAGTTCGCCGGGAACTACGTGCGATACCGCCTCGACTACCTGCCATAGCCCGGGATCCGGGATAATGAGTGCCAGAACGGCATGATTGCAGCAATTCGCGGTACCCACGACATCCTCCCCGGCGAAGTCGAAAAATGGCAATACGTCGAGCGCATCGCCCGCCAGTTGTGTGACCGCTTCGGCTACGTCGAAGTGCGCACGCCGGTGATCGAGCGGGAGGAACTGTTCTCCAAGGGCACCGGCGAAACGACGGACATCGTGCAGAAGGAGATGTATTCCTTCACCGACAAGGGCGGGGACCGGATCACCCTGCGACCCGAAGCGACGCCGAGCATGGTGCGCGCCTTCGT
>Ga0169931_10014655_pt1 | contig 10584 bp, 10 predicted proteins | sample Kivu_15m_20L_FD_129675 | JGI IMG/M metagenome (GOLD analysis project Ga0169931, IMG submission 129675) | Freshwater microbial communities from Lake Kivu, Western Province, Rwanda to study Microbial Dark Matter (Phase II) - Kivu_15m_20L... | ecosystem: Environmental > Aquatic > Freshwater > Lake... | reverse complement strand
TACAAAATCCGATTCTGCTTCTAAAACATCTGGCACTATCACATCAACTAGCACTATAACTCCTACTCCTAGCTCAACTCACTCATTCTCGTTAACCAAGAGTATTTTTGATTCTCGCTCCACCTCGCGCACCGCTTCAACAACAATGAGCGCTATTCAATCAATATCCCAATCACAAACATCGCAATCGACTTCAATTTCATCATCGTATACAAGAACTAATACTATGACTCCTACTCCTAGCAACTCATTCTCAATCATGACCTCAAGGACCTACACTCCAACAAGAACTTTTAGTCGCTCGATTACTCGTTCAATCACAAACTCATTGACACAATCAATATATACGACAAAAAGCGCCACCATGTCTTCACGATCATATTCAAACATAGGATCAAAAACAGCCTCGAAAACGCCAAGCAAAAGCTTATCTGCTTCAGCGGCTGTATGTCTTGCTGTTTGTGATCACAATTCACCACAGGGCAATCCAGAGCCGTTCTGTTCAATCATACATGCGCTTAACGTATCAAATGGCAACTGCACACTCACACTATGCAATGCTGCGTGTGGAACAAGCAATCCATCAAATACCACGATTCATTGTATTTATAGAGACAATGCAGCAGATCTTTTCTGCACAACTTCAAAATATCCTATTTATCCATATTGGCCATAATCTACCAAGCTATCAATGCCTGAATAAAATCGCTAGAATATCTAGCAAAGTTATTTAAATAGTATGGGTAGAATCAAAGATTTTTTTATAACACGTTCTTTTGAAGGCAGTTTTGCAAAATCGCTTGCAACATATTTATTTTCAAATTTTCATTTCAACATTTTTAGCCTGCAAATTCTATCTCCGCTAATTTTAATTACATGTATCTACATAAAAACCAGCATGCATATGATTTTCATAATAATTGGATTAGCTATACTGTTGAGCGCATTCAGCAACATGATGTTAAACAAATTTTTGTTGTTTGCAATTATTGGCCTTTTACGCGGATATTATTTTGAAAATGCAACAGAACATTACACATATAAACGAACAACTTTTAGCGCAAATGTTGTTGATTTAAAAGTTAAAGAACATGGCATTTATGTTGAGCTGACAAACTTCGCATATCATCACGATGATGCCGCTTGTACAAAGTATAATAAAATTGATACTGCGCCAGTTTTTCCTTCGAATGCGCAAATGCGTATAGCAAAAATTGATAAAGAACAAGAAGAAGCAAAGAAAGAACTTGATGAAACAAACTGCGGCAAAAAAACACACAAGAAAAAACCGTTTCATTTTTCTGGATTTGAGAAAATTTCCACAAGACTAGTTCCAGGCAGTCGCATATTTGGCATAGGTCGATTTTTATTGCCTACACCTGGCGCAATTTTTGAAAAACACCAGCAAAAATTACCATCGGGCTTGTTGGATGAATTTATTATTGATGAAACTACTGGCAAAAACACAACTTTCAAAACATATTTGAGAAAAACGTATGATTGGCATCTTTCAAAAACATCCGCACAATTTGCAAAGGCAATATTACTTGGCGATACATTTGCAATTAATTCTGATGTTCGCAATAAATTTCAAGAAGCTGGCATTGCCCATTTACTTGGCGTTTCTGTGCTTAATATAGCAATCCTTGGGTTGATTTTCTATTTTGTAATCCGAAAACTTTTTGCATTATTATTTTATAAAACTGCTTTGTTCATCTCGCTTGATATTGTTGGAAAAATTGGCGCAATTATTGTTGTAGGAATTTATTGTTATCTTGTTGGATTTGAATATCCTCTATTACGCTCGTTGCTTATGTCTAGCTTTGCAATTATCGCCCTATACTTTGGAAGAAATCGCAATAAAGAAACCCTACTTTGGGCAGCCGCATGCATTTTATTAATTAATCCGCTTGCCATTTATAATATTGGATTTGAACTTTCTTTTGGAGCTGTTTTAGGCTTATGTTGCGCGCCCAATATTGGAGCAGTGAGAATCGAAAATACAAGCAATAAAATCGTTGCGATTGCAACAAAATGCACCAATATTTTATTAAAATCTTTTTATAGCACATTTTTTGCCTCATCAATTATTTTGCCAATCTCGCTTTATCAGTTTCATACAACTAGCATACAGCCATTTTTAGCAAATCTTGTAGCAATTCCTTTTGTTTCACTAATTGTGACGCCAATCAGTTTTATTGCAAGCATAATGGCTATGTTAAAACTTGAAATGTTGCAAAATTTTTTCATGATATTGCTTGATCATGCTTTTATTATATTCAATAAAATTGCAATGTTTTTTGAGCCTATTGGCATGAATTTTCATATTGATCCGATTGCTGGATATGGATGTTTAATTTTTATTCTTACAATGGTTTTGTTTGCATGTTTTAATGGTATTTTAAAATACCTTTGCCTTATATGTGGCATTGGAGCATTAGCAACAAGCGCTATTACGCGCGCCAAACCTCCACTTTTACTGATCCATCCTTATGCTATTGGATTAGTATTGGATGATAAAATTGTTGTCTATCCTAAGTGTAATTTTATAACCAATATCTGGGAACAAGCTTATAATCGCAAGTGTATTGATGGAAAAAACATAGCAAGCGATAAACAATTTGCACACGCAATTTATTTTCAAAAAGAAAAATGCGGAAAAATCGTCGTGCTTGGAAAAATTGGATTGATTTTTCAAGAATTGAAAGGTACTTCTGAAATTTTTACAAACAAAAATTATGTCATTCCATATGGACAACAAATGCAACAAATGACTCGCATCCAATTGAATATGCAAGATTTAATTAAATAACAAACGCATAGCATAAAAAAATGAGTAACATAATATAAAATTTTATGCTAAACTATCCACAAGTGATCATAGAGAGAGACATCCATGTTTGAATTATTACACTTCGATTGCATGAGTTTGTCACAACTGCAATTTAGATTATTATCATGTCTTCATATTGCTTTTATATCTTTCAATATCGGCTTTGGAGCGTTTGCAACATTAATGCAAACAATCAATCTTTTAATTGGTTCAAAAGTAAAAAAAAACAATCATGAATTTTGTGCTCAAGGAGCAAAGTTTTGGCTAAAGATGCTAACAATCAGCCATCAATTTGCACTAATAACACTGATTCCAATTATATTTAGCTTGGTAATCAACTGGAATCAGCTAATAGTTTCAACAGGCAGCATTTTTGGGCCATTAATTTTATGCATGTTGTTTGCGATGTTCATACTTGAAATTTTTATAATACTCGCAAAATATTTAGCAAAATCAACAAATTTATATTCTAATTTTTTATCTAGAAAAATAATGTTTTTAAGCGTTCTGCTAATTATTGCAGTGCTTACTATTTTATACACATTACCACTAGTTGCAATGCATGCTATGATGCATCATCCTGTTGGCATTGAATTTGATTTCTTGAACAACTACGGGACGATTGTTTCGTTTACAAAAATCCTATCAAACAACATCTCAAATATGTTTTGGCATAATGTTTTTATTAGCTATTTAACTACTAGCATGATAGCCTCAGCTATTAGCGCATATTATATCTTAAAACAGAAACAAATTGGCATGGCTATTAACTCAATGAAAATTGCGATATTTTTTGGATTATTCAGTCTATGCGGAACATATTGGACTGGTATAAATTTATATACTCAACAAGAACAAGAAAAAAACACAACAACTCATGAACAAATCAATAAGAATAAAACACGTATCAAAAATGGCATGCTTGGCATTAAAGCAATGCGCAATTTAAGAAAAGAATACACACAAGAAGATAAAAATCTTTTTTTGATGCATAAAGAAGATATTCCATACGCTTTGCTTTTACGCAATTTTCAACCTGCTGAAAGATTAATAGGCACTACATTTGAAACTGTATTTCCAACGCTAGAAGAAATTAGCCAAAAAGAAATTAATAATGCCGCCCGTAGTGCGTTAAAACACAAAATTCATATAACACAATTTGTAATCTCAAGCATTATAAGCGCCTTTACATTATTAATATTCCTATTGCTTCTATACAAGACACTACGCAAAAAAATTGTTGATGCAAAATTAATCTTGAAAACTACAATTACCTTCTTTTGGGCTCCTATAGCTCTAATTTATATCAACATGATGGCAAAAGAAATTCAGCGCTTTCCATGGCTAATTTATAATATTATTCCAGAATATATGATGATAACTAAACTAAACTCTCAATTTATTACCCTATCTTTTTTTTGTTTTTTCGCCATTAGTTTAATAACAATCTTATTTGCAATCACACAATTTATTGAATGTATCAACTATAATTTATTTCTATATCCAACTATAGAAACAAGGGCAGATAAAACAAAACAGAAAGAAAAAAACTATGCGCAAAGCTCTAATAAAAACACTCAAACATCAAAAATGCAATCAACGCCAACAACACCATCGGCGCTTGAATCATTTGCTAAAAACATTGCTTCATATTTAAGAAATGAATCTGGCAAAGAAGAAAAGATAGCTAAAACAACCGATAAAACTGTTGCTATAAATTCCAAAAAAACAATCGATTCAAAAAATCAATCTGCCAAAAAGACAAGTGCTATTGGCAAAAAAGTTGATACATCAAAGCTTTATAAGGCGCAATTAAAAACACGTGATATTCTCAAAAAGCTTAAAAAGAAAAACACTGATACTAAACAAACAAGAAGGAAAAAATGATGCAAGCTACAATAAATACTTTCTTAAATACTATCATAAACACATTGACAAACTTACCGTTTCTGCCATCTTGCAGCGCGCTTTTGCTATTGATTGGATTCATAATGCTAACTTTCGGTCTAACATTAGAAATTGGCACAACGCTGCTACATTCTTGGATTGAAGATAACAACCCGCACAGGAAAACTATATTTGGCATTATCAACAAAATCGCCTCGCTCAATCAAATATTGCTTCTTCTATTAATTATCATGTTCATGACAATGTTCCCACAATCATGCTCCGCCTTGGTTTATTTGTTTTATCCGTTCATGACTCTTCTGGCCTTCACATTTACTATTCGCACCCTGATTATAAAATCTAAAAATATTAAACTTGGCAAATTTAACGAAATGACTCATAAAATAATGCAATGGACACTTACAGATACAGCCCTAGTCTTGGTTTTTGTAATGTCCGCAACGTTTGCAGGTCTGTTGAATGGCCTGCCGTTTTATCTCGATAATCATAATAAAATCATTTCTCTATTTGATATCGAATCTTGTTTCAATATTCAAACTTTTCATATTGCAACAATCTTTTTGGTAACAGCCATTACGCAAAGCAGCATTGTGTGTTATATCAAAACTGGACTAGTAAAAATGAAAACAATCGCATCAGTTTCTAGCATTATTTTACTTACATTGATCTCATTAACCATAATTCCATTACACATGATCAAATCACCATTTTTGTGCACATATTTTCCAACGCAATTTATCATTATTTGCTATATCTTACTGCCAATCCAAGCAATGGCGCTCAATATCTGTTTATTTTTTGCCAATAACAAAAAAATGACATATTTAGCATTGCTTTTTAGTTGCAGTATTATAAAAATTTTTATCCTACTGTTTGCAATGATTCTTTTCCCGCATTTTATTCCATCTAGCATTGATCAATCACAACATCTTGGAATTTTCAATTCGTTTAGCGATATCAATACACTTGCAACAATCATTCCGTGGCTCGTTGCATTCCTTGCTCTTGCTTACACATGTATTTTAATAATGCATAAAAAAATCTTGAAATAAAACACAAATAAAACCAGTGCAAATCATGGCGCCTACTAGCAAAAAAGATACAAGCTTGATATTGTGATACTCAATATATGGAAAAAAAAATACAAGCATCGTTATTAGCTGCAGATATATTCGCTTACAAGCCATGGATTGAAAATTTAGCCGATTCTGTTGATGCTTTTCATATAGATTTTGTAGATCCTTCATTTGCTGATTTTATTGGTGTTGATTTTCGCATTATCCCAAAAATGCATGAGCTAGGATACAAATTTGTCGTCCATTATATGGCCAACTGGAATGATCAATTAATTGAAAAAATTGCTTCATATAAACCTGCTGCAATGTTTTTTCATCAAAAACAGATCAAAAACTATGAATTATTCAACAAGTTAAAAACAATAACAAAAGTTGGCATTACACTTGAACTAAACGAAATTCCAGAAAATTCAATAATGACTGAGATCAATGATTTTATTTTGATGAATGTGCCGCTTGGATATTGCGGACAAAAATTCAATGATGCGAATATCCCACTTAGCCATGAATTAAAAAAACAAGGAAAAACGATTATTTCTGATGGCGGAATTAATTTAGATAACATCATGATGCTTAAACATTTTGATTATCTTGTAATGGGCAAAGCGCTAAATACAACTGATATCAATGCGCTGAACAAAGCTTTAATGGACGCGGAATAAAGACATACAATGAACAATATAAAAACATACAAAACCAATCATCAAAAAGGCTTGGATGCTGAAAAATTAGCGTGTGAATATATTCAGCAAAACGGATTTATTATCATAGGTACGCGCATTAAAACAAAGTTTGGTGAAATTGATATTTTAGCGAAAGCAAACGATAAACATAGTACGAATGATTATTATATTTTTGAAGTAAAAACTCGCAAAGAAGAAAACACTGCATATGAATCAGTTGGATTGCATCAAATTCAACGCTCAATTAATGCGTTTTTTGTATATGCACAAGCAAATAATATTGAGTTTGAACAAATATATCTGCGTGCAATTTTAGTAATTGGAAACAACATTCAAGTGGTTGATATCGATACACTTGAATAACAAGTTAAATTTGTAATTTATCTATCCCAATCGACACTGATATTCAACACGCTTTACAAGATCTTTAAGCACAAACGTATTTTGTTCTGCCTCGTTTGCGCCTGCTATCACAACGTATCGATAGCCCTGTTTATCGGCCTCTTGCAGGGCTTTTTTCAAGCTAAGCTGCCAAAATATCACACAACCTGTATAATCATCTAGTTTTAACAATGAATTATTGTTTATATCAAAAATATTTTTTTTCTCACGCAGCTGCTTAGCAACATACAAAGCATATTCATTTGCATCCACTGGAATTATTGCAATATTTTGATTGATATGTTGATATTCCATGCTCTCAACAATGCGATCAACCCCTGCGCCAAAGCCAGTTGCTGGCACGCTGCCACCACCAATTTGCTGCATCAATCCATCATATCTTCCACCAGCTAGCACTGCTTGCCCGTTGACCTTAAATTCAAACACAGTCGAATTATAATAATCCAAGCCGCGAACTAAATATGGATTATGCACAATTTCAATTCCATACTGCGATAATGCTTGCTTGCTCAACATATTTTGTAATTTTTCAAACTCGCGCGCATCATCATCATTAATTGCAAGCGATGGAATATCAGCATCAATTTTTTGAGCTTTATCCAACACTTTGAGAGGATCAATGCCTTGATCTAAATTCATTTTTTTGGAAAGAATATCACGATATATCGCTCTATCAGACGATGAGCCAATTGAATTAATTTCTAACACACATTTTAAATTAAAATTAGATAAAAACTCACTTGCGCCAAGAATTAATTCACAATCAACTGCAGCACCTGACATGCCAATTAACTCCCATCCAGCGTGCAAAAACTGACGATAGCGACCCTTTTGCGGACGATTATATCGAAACATCGGCGCAAAATATGCAAATTTCGCAAACTTTTGCTGCTGCATAAAATTAGCTTCCATAATCGCACGCATGCAACTTGCTGTCCCTTCTGGACGCAACACCCAATCTTCAAACTCACCTTTATATTTGCGCGCTTCAAACAACTCCTTATTACAAACATCAGATGCATCGCCGCTTGTACGAAAATACAAGCTCGCCTCTTCAACAACTGGCATATCAATAAAATCTAAACCATATTTGCAAGACACTTTTTCAAATACGCGGCGCACATAATCTATACCATAACTTATTGGCGGGATATTATCTTTAAAACCACGCATATATTACCTCGTTTTTTATCAAAATAAGATTATCCAACTTTGAACATATCATCTTCAACACTTTTTGCATTTTTCAATATCTCTTCTTTTGTAGCATCATTTTGATACTCATCTGCAGCTAAATGCATTCCGTGTACTTGTTTTTCTTCCTCAACTGTTGGCATTGGAATTTGTTCAATAGCTTGCAAAATATTTTCCAAGTCTTTTTCTAAAACAGCAATTTCCTGTTCGCTTGCTTTTAAGCCAGCTCTGCGAAGTAAAACATTAATATCCATGCTGTTGATTTTACTAAATATATATATGGCAAACAAGATATATATATATGGCAAACAAGATATCATATAAATTCTGCAAAAAAAATGAAAATTATATGAAGACTGGCGGGAGCGACGGGGCTCGAACCCGCGACCTCTGGCGTGACAAGCCAACGCTCTAACCAACTGAGCTACGCCCCCAACCTGGTATTATTCTATCTTTAATATCAATTTTTTGTCAACCAATTATAATTGCTAAAGATATATTAAAAATATTAAAATCTATCAAACGAAGAAAAACACATATCTGTTGTTTGCAATAATGCTAAATGCAAAAGGAATAATAGAGGGAAATAATTCTTCTGCCGATGAAAGAAATGAAAGTATAACACAAGCTCTAGAAATGCCTGCTACCCTTTTACAAAAACCTATCACAATCACGCTAAATCTAGCAATAAGAAAGCTAAGCAAAGGTACGCATATGATTAAAATTATAATAAGCACTAAGCATCAACAATACAGAATTATATTAGGAGTTATCGTATTTACTGCAATATATCTCTTAATTTATTATCTAAACGCACAACTTATAAAAAATTCAAATCAAAACGATTTATTCAATGAAAGCGCTCTTCAAGAGCTTCTCAAAAAAAGATATTGCATACATTCGAAAGACCCAGTAGTCTATGCATCAACTCTTATAGAAAGTTAGGCGTGAACGCCTAAATCAACAAAGAGGCTTTGCCTCCATAGTTTGACAAATTGCATTCTAAAGAAGTTACGTGTGAGCACGTAACTAATATGCGATATGTGAAATATTTTTTGAAGATCCAACACAAGGAAAGCATCTGCTTGCTGAAGCTAGCAATTATTTGCATAAAAACAATATAAGCTTCACACCAGATTGCCTTCTGTTTTGTCCATTTAAAAAAATATTGAAATTTACAAATTACCATGAATCAATACTGAATCAATATGCTCAAACAACAGGATGCAATATCTAGATGATAGATAAAATAGCATAAACACTGACGCTTGTAAAAGAAAACAAAATCACTAAACTAAGCACTATGAAACAAATTTTACAAAAAATCCTATTATGAGCTATGTTAACATCAAACACTGCATCAGCGCCGCTTTTAGAGGATACAGGTCGCTGGTTATCACGAAATTCAGAAAAAATTATGGATACTGCAATCTTCTGTTGTTTTCTAGCTTTAATTCTAATGCCAAAAACTCAAGAAGCAAATGATATGAGCCAATTAGGCGATTCGCTCCAACAAGTTTGCCAAATAAGACATTAATAAAGAGTTTGCCCACAGACGCTCTATCAGAATTGTTCAACATGAAAATAAGGTACAGCATGTTACGCTGACTGTGCATGGCTTATGGAATTATTGAAGCTGCAAGAGAACTTTTCATAAAATCTATGTTGAATAAATGAAGGTAATAGCACGCCAAGAGAGATATGTCAGAAACAGCTGATATTTTAAGCAATTTCAACTGCTGAACTTTACCCAGAACTCGCTAGAAGACAACTAAGACATCGGCGCGTTTGCGCAATTCGTTTGATATTGTGAAAATCATAAAAGATCTTATTCTACGATCAATGCATAACTAAAAACTTTTTTAATCGGCCGCGTAATCATGAGCAGCCCACAAACACATGCTGCATCTTGGTATAGAAAAATGCGGTGTAGTAGTGGATAAAGACTTTAATCTAGGACTTTATAGCTGTGTAGTTTATGCAATGTCTTGGCACAAAGCGACCATGCAATCGGCAAAGTCTAAAAGCGATACATTCAAATAATTATGCGATGCTAGCCCTAATTCTAAAACGCTCCAACATTATGGGGTATTACAAGAATGGGCTAGGTATATGGAAGAAAGATTTTCACGCTTTGCACAAAAAAGAGAAAGATGCATTTGCAGAAACATTTTGCAGTATATACACATCAACTGACTCAATAATGCTTAACTTGAAATATCTATTAGAATCTTTTAACAAAAAACTGCTTCAAATTTTCGATAACATATTAACAACTCTTATGTGTTTTTTTATACATAAAAATTTTGTTAACAATTAATATAGTAAAAATAATCTCTTTATGCTAAGAATAACCAAGTATGATATTGATTGTCGTAGAGTCTCCTACCAAAGCAAAGGCGATTGGCGAATATCTAAAAGGCGAAAAAGATAAGTTTCATGTGCTATCAACTTATGGGCACATTAGAAATCTTGTAACCAAGTCTGG
>Ga0169931_10014654_pt1 | contig 10584 bp, 9 predicted proteins | sample Kivu_15m_20L_FD_129675 | JGI IMG/M metagenome (GOLD analysis project Ga0169931, IMG submission 129675) | Freshwater microbial communities from Lake Kivu, Western Province, Rwanda to study Microbial Dark Matter (Phase II) - Kivu_15m_20L... | ecosystem: Environmental > Aquatic > Freshwater > Lake ... | reverse complement strand
TCGGGCCTTTTCATGGAGCTGGCCGAGCGCGGCGTGCTGGGCGAGTGGCTGCGCGAGGGACTGCGCCGCGACTTCTCGATGAGCCTTCACGTGATCGGGGACGCGGCCATCCGAGCCGCGCTGGACGCCGCCGACGCAGCGGAGTTCCGTGGCACGCCCGCCCGCGAGTCGCTGCGACTGGAGCATGCCCAGACCGTGCACCCTCTGGACATCGCCCGCATGCACGGCCGCTGGGCCAGCATGCAGCCGCTGCACAAGGCCTTCGACGGCCCGGGAGCCCCCGCGGCGCTTGGTCCGGCACGCATGGACCGATTCTTCCCGTTCCGTTCGCTGCAGGAAGCGGGAGCCCGACTGGCCTTTGGCAGCGACTGGCCGATCGTCTCACCGGACCCGCTGGCGGGCATGCGCGCGGCGATCACCGGCATGGACATCCATGGCGACCCGTGCCGGCCTCAGGAGAACCTCTTTCCCGACGCGGCCCTGGCGGCCTACACCCTGGACGCGGCGCGGTGTCTCCGCTGCAACGGCCGCACCGGACGCGTCGCCGCCGGCCTGTCCGCGGATCTGGTCTCGCTGGACCGCGATCCCTTCCGCTGCAACTGGATCACCGATCCGCCCAAGGTGCGGTGGTGCATGCACGCTGGGGAGATCACCTTCGCGGGCTGAGGCGGCCACCCACTATCCTCGGCCGCCATGGCGAGCGGCTGGTGGATGCATGACCTGTGGGAGCAGAGCCCGGTGCTGCTTGCCAGCTGGGTGTTCTGGGTGCTGGTGAGCGTGATGCTCCACGAGTTGGCGCACGGCTGGGCCGCGCTCTGGCAGGGCGACGACACGCCACGGGCGCTGGGCCACATGAACTTCAACCCGCTGGTGCACATGGGCGGCACGGCGCTGCTGTTCTTTGTGCTGGTGGGGTTCACCTGGGGGCTGATGCCCGTGAACCCGTGGCGATTCCGCATGGGCCGGATGGGCGAGGTGCTGGTGAGCGCCGCGGGGCCGGCCATGAACCTGCTGCTGGCGGCGATCACGCTCACGGCGCTGGGCGTCTGGATCGCGCGCGGCCCGGTGGGCACGCCGCTCTTCGACAACCTGCGGCTGTTCCTGTTCACGGGCGGCTGGCTCAACGTGTTCCTGGCCGCGTTCAACATGGTCCCGTTCCCGCCGTTGGACGGCAGCAAGGTGCTCGCCGGACTGGCGCCACCCACCCGCCCGCTGATCGAGAGCCCGCAACTGCAGCAGTTTGGCTGGATCGGGATCTTCCTGCTGGGCATGCTCGGGTTCTTCGGGCCCGTGGTGGCCCTGTCCCAGCGCTGGAGCGCCGAGTGGGCCAATCTGGTGGCCCAGCGGCTGCTTGGGGGCTGATTCCGCCGGGATTGCCGTCGGGCGGACCAGCCCTTGGCCATGGGCGGGGCTTCGGTTACACTGCGCGATTCGCACCTGTCCGATCAAAGGTGTCCGGCACGGCACGGCCCGCAGGCCCGCCCCACCGGCACCCGGGACGGGCGAGCCGTTCAGGTGAACGGCGCGTCCCGAGACGGCGGCTGACGAGGTACCCCACATGGTCGTTCTGCGATTCAAGAAGTTCGGACGGATCCACAAGCCGTTCTACCGCCTGTGCGCCACCGACAAGCGTGCCCCGCGCGACGGTGCCGTGATCGAGGAGCTGGGCTGGTACGACCCGACCGCCCCCGAAGGCCGCCAGTGGCACATGGACATGGAGCGCGTGCAGCACTGGTTTGGCCAGGGCGCCCAGCCCAGCCTGACCGTGGCCAACCTGGTGAAGAAGGCCGGCGGGGCCATTCCCGCCGCCGCCGCCAAGGCGCTGGCCGTTCGCAGCAAGGTCAGTCGTCATCCCAAGCCCGAGGCCGCCAAGGCCGACGGCGCGGAGAAGAAGGAGGGCTGATCCCCTCCACGGGAGGCCGCGCGGATGCGCATCGACCTCCTCACGATCTTCCCGGAGATGATGGCGGCCCCTCTGGCCACCAGCATTCCCGGGCGGGCCGCCACCGCCGGAAGCGTGCAGTATCACGTGCACGACATCCGGAACTGGGCCTCCGGTCCCCACCGAAAGGTGGACGACCGGCCCTTCGGAGGCGGACCCGGGATGGTCTTCATGTGTGACCCCCTCGTCGACGCGGTCGAGGCGGTCGAGAAGCTGGACAACCGGGCAGCCTGCCGCGTGCTGCTCACCCCGCAGGGGGAACCCCTGCACCAGGCCCGAGTGGATTGGCTTGCGACCCAGCCGCGACTGCTGCTGATCGCCGGCCACTACGAGGGCGTCGACGAGCGTGCGATCGAGGAACTTCGCCCGCTCGAGATCAGCGTCGGGGACTTCACGGTGTCGGGCGGCGAGCTGCCCGCACTGCTGGTCATCGACGCCGTGGTCCGGCTCCTTCCTGGGGTGCTGGGCCACGACCGCTCGGCCGCGGAGGACTCCTTCAGCCGCCGCGACGAGCAAGGCAATCCCCTGCTGGATTGCCCGCACTACACCCGCCCGCGCTCGTGGCGCGGACGGAGCGTTCCCGAGGTGCTGCTCTCGGGCGACCATGCCGCCATCGAGGCATGGCGACGCGAGCAGACGATCCACCGCACGCGGGTGCGTCGGCCGGATCTGATGGAACGGTCACCCCTGGGCCCTGAAGAGCCCAAGTGACCAGCGCCCACGCGGCGTCTTCGGATGGATCCGAAGGCTGCACGGGACATTGGGGATCCTCACGGATCCGGATCGGAAAGAGCGTCATGAACCGTCAGGCCATCGTCGAAGGCGCCGTCGCCGCCCAGGTCAAGGACAGCAAGCAGTTCCCGCCGTTCAGCGTGGGCGACACGATCGACGTCCACTACAAGATCATCGAAGGCGACAAGGAGCGCGTCCAGGTGTTCCAGGGAGTGCTCATCGCCTGCAAGGGCCGCGGCGTCAACGCCACCATCACGGTGCGCCGCATCGTGGCCAACGAGGGTGTGGAGCGCATCTTCCCGCTGCACTCGCCCCGCCTGGCCCGGATCGACGTGGTCCGCCGCGCCGACGCCCGCCGCGCCAAGCTCTACTACCTCCGCCAGCGCACCGGCAAGAGCCGCCGCCTCCGCGACCAGCGCCGTGGCCTGAAGGCCGTCGAGGCCGCGCTGGCCGCCACCGACACGGTCGCCGCGGCCGAATCGACCAAGGAGTGACGTGGATCGGCGGGTCGGCGCCCGACGCAGCGCCGACCCGCCGTCCGCTCCCTGGCCCCGATGCACGTCCGCCTGAGCAAGTCCTTCGGCTTCGAGGCCGCCCACTGGCTGCCCTGCTTTCCGCCCGAGCACAAGTGCCGACGGATGCATGGCCACAGTTTCCGGGTGGAGGTGATCGTGGAGGGACCGCTCGATCCCGCCAAGGGCTACCTGGTGGACTTTGGCGAGCTGAAGCGCGCCACGGAACCGGTGGAGCAGGCCTTGGACCATCGCTGCCTGAACGAGATCCCCGGACTGGAGAACCCCACCAGCGAGATGCTGGCCAGGTGGATCTGGGAGCGGATCAAGCCTGCGCTGCCCCTGCTGAGCGAGGTGATCGTGCAGGAGACCTGCACGAGCCGCTGTCACTATCGCGGCTGATCCGCCGGTGAGCCGTCGGACCTGAGCGGGCGAATGTAGATGTTGGCGAACTCCAGGGGACTCCCGTGGTCCTGCAGACCGATCGGGCCGCTCGCAGGCACGCCGGGCAGCTGCGCGTTCTCCAGCACCTGCTTGCCGTTCAGGTTCACGCTCAGGCGGTCGCCGACCATGCGGATGCGGAAGCGGTTCCACTGTCCGGGCGGTGCGTCCGCCCGCTCGCTGGGCGTGACCGCGGCACGGACCGTGGCCGGCTGGTTCGGGTCGGTGCGATAGCCGTGCACCTCGCCGCTGCCCACCGGCCAGCACCAGATGTTCGCCTGGCTCTTGTCGCTGCCGCGCAGCAGGATGCCGCTGTCTCCGTGGTCCTGGATCTCCACCGTGCGCTCGGAGCCGTCCGGGTTCCGGGCCACCGTGCCGTCCGGCTGCACCTGGGGCACGCGCGTCCGGCGCGGCTGACCGGTCCATCGCCAGTCGCAGATCAGCTCGAAGTCGCCGAACGACTCGTCGGTCCAGAGCGACGATCCCTTGCCGTCGTAGGTCAGGCGCCAGTCGACGGGCTTCCAGTGACCCGCGCGATCGGCGGCCTCGCGCCATCCTGCCAACGATCCGTCGAACAGGCTTCGGAATCCCTCGTCGGGCAGGCAGCGCATGGACGGCTCCAGCGGCACGCCCGAGTCCGGGAGCGGCGTGAGCCGGATGTTGCGGAATCGGATCGGGCTGCCCTCGCTCTCCAGGCAGATGTAGCCCTCACGCGGCGCCATGGCGGTGGCCCCGCTGACCTCGCGGCCGTTCACCGAGAGCTTGAGCGTTCCGTCGCGGGCCACCACGCGGTAGTGGTTCCACGAACCCGCGCCCCGCACCAGCCGCTCGGCGGGAAGGCATCGCTCCCAGCCGGCCGGATGCGGTCGGTCGGGCGTCATGCTGGCGCCGTGGATCGAGAAGATGTCCCCGTGGCCGGTGTAGAGCAGACGGCCCTCGGCGTCCTTCACGTCGTCGGTGAGCATCACCTGCACCTCCACGCTGCGGGTGAAGGGCTGGCCCCTCGCCGGCAGCGGATCGCTCCAGAGGAACAGGCCCGCGTTGCCGCCGGGCCGCTCGTGCATCCACTCCAGTTCCAGGATGAAGTTGCGGTAGGGCCGGTCGGTCCGCAGCACGCCGGTGGGCACGCCGCTGCAGCGGATCTCGCCGTCCTGCACCACGAAGGTTTCCGGCCCGCAGTTCACGTTGACCCAGCCGGCCAGGTCACGGCCGTTGAAGAGCGGCACGTCCTGCGGCGCGGCCAGCAGGACCGTCAGCATGGCGAGCATCTGCATGGGGCAAGGCTACGATCGCCGCGTGAACCTGCACGTGATGCACGCGGCGCGCACCCTCGCCTCGATCGCCGGCGGCGCGGAGCCACCCTGCCAGGCGCTGGCCTGTCGGCTGGGGGCGCCCGACCAGGTCGCGGCCGCATGGATTCCGGACAATCCGCTGGAGCCCGGCTGGCTCGCCAGCACCGACGTGCCCGCGCCGCGGCTGCTCTGCTGGAGCGGCTCGCTGGCTCCGGATCCGTTCACGGTGCATCCACCCAACTGGATGCGCCCTGGACGCGCGGCGCTGGACGCGTTGCTCCAGGCGATCGCCCCTGGCCTAGAGGCCGCGGGACGCTCGCTCTGCCTGCGGCCGCATGTCCGCCACGTGCTCAGCGACCCGCAGGGTTGCCTGCGATTCCTGGGTGATCATGCGGGCCTGCCCGTGCAGGTGGCGCTCTCGCCATCGGACATGCTGGCACCGGAGATGCTGGCCGACCTGCCCGAGCACCTCACGCGGCTCTTCACTTCGATGGGGCCGCGGGCGGCGCTGGTGCTGCTGCAGGACATCGGCGAGCCGGACGGCCGGAACCTGCTTGCACCGGTCCCGCTGGGGCAGGGACGGCTTCCGCGCGACCTGGTTCGGTCGCTGCTGGCCGAGCATGTTCCCAAGGAAACGCCGGTGGTGATCTGGCCGGAGGACATGGCGGGGCAGTTGGTCTGGCTCCGCGACTGAGCGATGATCCACCTTTGCCGTTCCTTCACATCACCGATTGCCCCGGCGAACCTGCGGGGTAGAATTTCACGCACCCGGTGGAGGATCCGCCGGATGCAGGAGGTTTCGTCAGGATGACCGCTCTCGCGTCGGCGCTCGACGCCCGCGTACTCGTGCTCAACCGACTCTACGGCGCCATCCGCGTGGTGGACGCCCGTCGCGCCTTCACCCTGGTGTGCAAGCAGGTGGCGGAGATCGTGTCGGTGGAGAACGGCAGCTACGTGAGCTACGACATCCGCTCCTGGAGCGACGCCGCGGAGTTTCAGCGTCAGTTTGAGCAGGACCAACATGACTGGCTGCAGACCACCCGGCTGGTGATCGCGGTTCCCAAGATCATCCGCCTGCTGGGCTACGACCGCTTCCCCAAGGAGCAGGTCAAGCTGAACCGCCGCAACATCTACGCCCGTGACGGCAACCGCTGCCAGTACTGTGGCAAGCACTTCAGCACGCGCGAGCTCACCATCGACCATGTGGTCCCTCGCGTGCAGGGTGGCGGCAACAGCTGGGAGAACCTGGTGTGCGCCTGCGTAAAGTGCAACGCCCGCAAGGGTGGCCGCACGCCGGTCGAGGCGGGCATCCGGCTGATCCGGCCCGCGGTCAAGCCCCGCCGCAACCCCGCGATCGCGGTCCGGCTGGGCAGCCCCAAGTACCAGAGCTGGAAGGCCTTCCTGGACGAGGCCTACTGGACCGTGGAATTGCAGTAGCGTGCCCGGGGCCGGTGCGCGGGACCAAGGCGCCATTTTCGCCAAAGTCACCGCCCGGATGGACCGACGACCCGGACGCGGCCCGTTCCCCTTCGGGATGGCCCGCGTCCATGCATGACCGCAGGCAGCACCACCTTGATGCAGCAGGATCCAGACCGCACGCGGGTCTCCTCGGACCGCTCCGCCGAAGCCGGCGGCGGATCCGGTGGCGGCATGCTGCATGAAGGCTCCCGGCTGGGCCGCTTCATCATCGAGCGGCTGATCGGCTCGGGCGGCATGGGTCGCGTGTACCGCGCCCGGCAGGACGAGCCCCGTCGCACGGTGGCCATCAAGGTGATGAGTCGGGCGGCCAGCGGGCGGGCCCTGCGGCGCTTCGAGTTCGAGGCCCAGCTGCTCGCACGCCTTCGCCATCCCGGCATCGCGCAGATCCAGGAGGTGGGTTCGTGGGACGGCGGCGACGGACCCGTCCCGTGGTTCGCCATGGAGTACGTGGCCAACGCGCGGTCCATCACGGAGTACGCGCGTCAGAACGGGCTGGATCTTCGGCGGCGGCTGGCCCTGCTCCAGAAGGCGTGCGAAGCGGTGGCGTTCGGCCACCAGCGCGGCGTGATCCACCGCGACCTGAAGCCCGGCAACATCCTGGTCGACGGCTCGGGCGTGGTGAAGGTGATCGACTTCGGCGTGGCCCGCTCCACCGACAGCGACATGGTGGCCACCACGCTGCAGACCGACATCGGCCAGCTCATCGGCACCGTGCAGTACATGAGCCCCGAGCAGTTCGCGGCCGACCCGAACGACCTGGACATCCGCAGCGACGTCTACACGCTTGGCGTGGTGCTGTACGAGCTGCTCGGCGACAGGCTGCCCTACGACCTGCGCCGCGCACCCGTGCACGAGGCGGCCCGTGTGGTGCGCGAGGAGATTCCCTCGCCGCTGTCCAGCGTGACGCCGGGCGCCCGCGGCGACGTGGAGGCCATCGTGGAAATGGCCATGTCCAAGGAGCGCACCCGCCGGTACGGCAGCGCGGGCGAGATGGCCCAGGACATCGAGCGCTTCCTGTCCAACCGGCCCGTGGTGGCGCGCGTGCCCGGCCCGTGGCACACGCTGCTGCTGCTGGCGCGGCGGCACCGCGCCGTGGCCGCCGTGACGGTGACCGCCCTGCTGGCGCTGGGCGCGCTGGTGGGCGTGGCCATGATCAAGAACCGGCAACTGGAACGGGCCAACGCCCAACTGGAAGCCGCCCGGATCGCGGCCGACGCCAATCTGGCCGAGGCCGAGGAACGCGGCCGGGCGATCGCCGCCGAGCAGCAGGAGACGCGACGGGCGCTGCAGGCACTGCGTGCGGAGGCCTACGTGAGCGCCTCACGACGCGCCCTGCAGGCCATGGCGACCGGCCGTTCCGCCACCGTGCGAGAGGAGCTGGAGGCGATCGCGGCCCTTGGGCTGCCCGAGTCGACGGAACGCCTGGAGCAGTCGCTGCTTCGCTTTGGCCCACCGCAGGGACGCACGCTGGATGTGGCGGGCGCCGCGCTGGCCTGCATGGACGCCACCGCGGACGGATCACGTGTGGCGGCCGGTGACGCGGCCGGCGTCATCCATGTCTGGAATCCCGCGGACGGCGCCACGCTCGCCATGCTCCGTGGCCACCGCGACCGGGTGAACGGCTTGGCCTTCAGCCGCGATGCGCGCCGGCTGGCCACCGTGGGCGACGACGGCAAGGTGGTGCTCTGGGACGCCCAGTCGCTGACGCGCCGAGCCGAACTCGCCGGACATGCAGGCCCTGCCAAAGCGGTGGCCTTTGCCCCGAATGGCGACACGCTGGCATCCGGCGGCACCGACGGCACGGTCCGACTGTGGTCCGTCGACTCGGGGCAAGCCATCGGCCAACTCCCGGGACACGGCGGCTCGGTGCGGCACCTGGCCTTCGCGCCCGATGGCCGGACGCTGGTCAGCGCCGCGGCCGATCAGACCATCCGGCTCTGGGATGGCGTGCGCGGCGAGTCGGTGGGCGTGCCCCTTGGCGTGGACGGTTCGGTGCAGGCCCTGCGGATCACCCCCGACGGCTCACAACTTGTCGCGGCCACGGACACCTCGCGGCTTGAGCGATGGCGACTGCCCGATGGCACGCCCCTGCCGGCGTTTCAACTGGATGCCCCTGCGACCGATCTGGCGTGGATGGACGGCGATCCCCCGCTGCTTCTGGCCACCACCACGCGTGGCCTGCGTGCGTTGGACCCCCAGACCGGCGAGCGCGTCCCACCCCCGGTGGCGGCCGAGGAGAGCCTGAGCGGCATCCGGCAGGGAACGTTCGGACTGGCCCTTCTCACGGAGGACGGTGCGCTGCGCATGCACGATCTGCAGTTCCAACCGCAGCGGACGGCGCTGCGTGCCGGATCCGCGACCATCCACGCGCTGGCCGGCGGGACACCGGCCGGTGACACGTTGCTTGCGGGAGGCGGCGACGGGCGTCTGCACACCATCTCGATCGACACGGGCAAGGTCACGGGCTCGTGGCGACTGGGATCGGCGGCGGTGCAGGCCGTGCGCTCACGTCCGGGCGCGGACGACTTTGTGGCCCTGCTCTCCGACGGCTCCGTGATGCGCGTGGGCCACGATCCCGACCGTGTCCCGCAGGTGATCCGCCCCGCAGGCACTCCCGCTTCGGCCCTGAGCGTGGCACCCGACGCGGCGTCGCTGGTCGTGGCCACGCCTTCGGGTGAATTGGAGTTCTGGAGCGCGGATCCGCCCGCCCAGACCGGCTCGATCCGGATGGCCCCGGCCGTTCCAACCGCCATGGTCCATGCCGCGGACGGCTCCGCGATCCATGTGGGCGATGCCGCTGGCACGCTCCACGGCTGGAACATCCGCTCTGGCGACGCGTTGCCCCAGATCGCGGCCCATCGGGGACCGGTGCTGGCGATCGCGTGTTCCCGGGATGGAACCCATCTCCTCACGGGTGGCACCGACGGCACGGCGCGCCTCTGGATGTCCCAAGGCGGCACGCTGCGTCCGGGCCCCGTGCTGGCGCATCAGGCCCCGGTGGAGGCCGTGGCCTTCGACGGCTCCGGGTTCACGCCGGTCACGCTGACCCGAGATGGCGTGCTGCACCTGTGGGATTGTCTTGCCGGCAAGGAGCTTGCGACCATGCCCACGGGACTGGCGGGCAGCCGCTCGCTCAGCGTGCCCGCGGACAACGCCTTCATCGCCTGTGGTGGCGAAGGCGGCGGCATCGTGATCGATCGGGGCCGGCCGACCAAGTCCGACTGACCTTCACTTCCGCGGGTCGCGCAGCCGGCGCACCACCAGCATGGCGCAGAAGGTGCCGAACACGATCAGCGCGGCCATGACCAGCCCGCCGGTGATCAGCGTCTCGCGCACGATCCCGCGCAGGCCCTCGGAACCCGTGAGGTCCTGATGCAGGCCGCGCACGCCGATCCCCAGCTTGTCCATCCGGTCGGCCACGTCGCTCAGGTGCTGGCTGGTCCCGGCCAGTCCGCTCGACACCTCGGCAAGCCCGTGATCCACGCCCACAAGCGTGTCCTGCGCGTTCGCCAGGTAGACCGCGCCCTGGGCCTCCCAACCGATGGCGGTCGGCAGCCGGCTGATCAGCCACAGGAACTGCTGTCCCAGGAGCCGGGTCTCCTCCAGCTGCCGTGCCGCCTCGCTGATCGATCCCAGATCCCCGTCCATGGTCTCGGACGCGGGAATGCGCAATCCGGTGCGGTCCTCCAGGTCCTGCAGGCGGAAGAGTCCCGCCGTGACGCTGTCGGGATGACCGGTCAGGTACTGCCCGATCGCGGCATCCACACGCGCCAGCAGGTCCGGATCCAGGCGCTTGCGGGCCAGCTCCTCGACGCGCTCCCGGATCAGGCCAAAGGTGGCGCTGCAGTTGTCCAACACCATGTCGGGCCGCAGCCGCACGCGATTTCGGCACGCGGCCTCGGCGATGTGGGCCCACACGTAGAGATCCACCAGGTCACCCCACGGATTCAGCCCCAGCACGATCGCCCGCACGTTGTTGGATCCCTCGTTGCGAGCCATGGCCGCGACCGCCAGTTGCTTGGGCGGGACATTGGCCGCCACCGCCCCCACGTAGCTGGCCTGGAACTGCGCCCCGATCGAGTCGGACAGATCCAGCAGCTCGGAGGAAAGCTCCAGCCGCTGCTGCAGGACCTGGCGTTCCGATCGCGAGGGCTCCGAGGCGCATCCCACCGCCACGACGCACCAC
>Ga0169931_10014653_pt1 | contig 10584 bp, 3 predicted proteins | sample Kivu_15m_20L_FD_129675 | JGI IMG/M metagenome (GOLD analysis project Ga0169931, IMG submission 129675) | Freshwater microbial communities from Lake Kivu, Western Province, Rwanda to study Microbial Dark Matter (Phase II) - Kivu_15m_20L... | ecosystem: Environmental > Aquatic > Freshwater > Lake ... | reverse complement strand
GCTTACATATATTCCCTCTTTTTATCTGGTAACTAATGTGCCGTATCTGACCTTGCGTCCTAATTTTAAAACTCCGATATTATCCAAAATTTTAGGTGCTTTTACTATAGCTTCATTGAGAAAAGAAAAGTCTATTTCTATGCGAGTATTATTATCTTTAAGTTGTAAATTCTACTATGTGAATTCTTAATTATTGAAAAGCTACAGTGAATGTATGGACTGAATACACAATCCGAATAGTAAATTACATGAATATCGTGCTAAATAAGAAATTCTGTACTTGCTATTAATGCTTTAGCTAGGCTACCACTTTTTTGGGAAGCAAAAAAGTTTGCTTGTTCATATATTAATAACACAAGAATATTAATATTTACAATCATTTACTATTTAATTAAATTCATCATTTTCAATAAAAAGCTTGAAAATCACAAAGATTTCTATTCGTAAAATATAAGAATTCAATTGAAGTCATATCCTTCTTAAAAATCGGTTTTATCTAGTAGAAAACTTTAAAACTATTGATTTTTTTATTTAAAATTTTGTTAAGTCAAATATTTTTTTATTTCTTAGGCTTTAAATCGATCCAAGGTCTAAAAATTATATCCGATAAGATAGGAAATTTCTATATTAGAACTTGCTGTTTTGATTAGGTAAAAATTTTGCAATTATATTTCGCATTCTTTCGGTAATCTTATGTATTCTTGCTCAGAATAATTGTATATTTTATCGTTATCTGCCAAAAAATAAGTTTGCTTACAACCTATTACTACTTGCTTAACTTTAAATTTTTACTGCATAAAAATTTGAATAGGAATAAAACTTTGAGGCGCATTTTTTCTTTATTTTCCAAAATGATAAATCTTATTCTTTTGCGAAATAACTATAGTATGCCCGAATTGAGAGACAACTTGATCAACTTTTTAATCTTTAAGTATTAAAGTAAAGTTTTAGACGTAAGCATGACAAGCTTCAAGCCCTAGTTGACCAAATTTATTGCATCCTTTACCATAAAGTTTGTTTTATTAGTCAATCAAAAATTAGCAGTCATCTCCAAAGATTAATTTGGAATGCTTTTTTGATGTTTTAGTTCTTAAATTTTTTTAAGTGAGATCGATGCATTTATGTTTTGAAAATGTATTTAAATCTTTGCTGTTTATACTATTTTAATTTGAATTTATATTATTTTTGAAAGAAGATAAAGATTTGTAAGGATTATTGTTAGAAGGTTTTATGTTTAGATTCGATGAATTTTTCATATTCTATTTGTTACTGATATATAAATTTTGATTCTAATTATTCTAAAATTAGCCCAATCGAAAAACTGTCCCCTATAAAGTAGTAACTTAAATGGTATATTAATCAACTTTTATTTTACATACAGGCTATCTAGAAAGATGAATTCTATAGAAAAACATTTTTATATGCTATGGATCAAACTATACATAACATGCAGGATTGGAAATCTAGATCAAATGCAAATAGCAACTAAATCCATATTTATGTTTGTTAAAAGTTTTGAATTTGGCTTGCTATGAAAGATTCCAACTGTCACAAATGAGTTCATAATTTTATTAATTTTTTCTTATTTTTTAGTTTTTTAGGTTGAAATAACTTTTCATATACTGATTCTAAATGTTTTTTCTTAAAAGAAAGGATCGGATTCGTTTTTGAATAATGGAACAGTAATATGATTAAATTTTTATTTTTTTCTGATCAATTTTTATTTGTTCATGAAATCCTATGCTATACTGTTAAATAAGATTTGTATTTCTTTTTAAAAATTACATTTTTTGTTTTTTACGTGAGTATGCAATAAAAGTAGAAAATGCCTGTAAATATTTTTTAACCTCTTTGTTATTTTTTTATGTCATTTACATAATATAGGCCATAAATTACATGTTTAGCTGTCTAAATAATATAAATCATACTCTTATTATAAAGCAAGTTTAATTCCGAAATCAAGAATTTTCCTAAGGTTTGCGATGATCTTTAAATTAATGCTAAAAAATTTAATTTCTTATATTACTTTTTTATTTAGATGAGCCTACATGGTTTTTACGAATCTAGCAAACTTTTTTAGCTAGTTATTTTTAAGTTTTTATAGAGTAAGTGAGTTGGTTATATGCTGATTTATAGATTTATCTACACAAGAGATCGTTTCAAAAAAAGAGATAATATTTTTCTATTAACAATACTATTTTTTGCATGTGCTACTTAAAAATACATTAATATTCATATTTAACAACTGTTCTTGTTTTTGAATCTACATAATTTCAACATGGCCTTTCATTTTAGCTTTGATATCTTGAATATGCTGACAAGCTTAGTGTAAACTTCTATATTTGATTACTTTTTTCGATGGATCAATCGCTTAGATTAATAACTATTTAACAAAACAATTAAGTTCAGATTGAGATTTATAAAGTAAAAAATAGTTTTTAAGTTGTTCAATATTTTGTATTTAAAGTGGTCCTTTTGGGTTCGCAGACTAAACAAGCTTGATATTTTTTAAAGCTTGATACAACAAAAAGATATCGTTTCTATTTGTAAATGTATTATTGATTTTGTACATCTTTTACCCCTTAAGATTGCTTATTATGTGATCTATCAATATTGAAAATTATTTTTTACTTGACGCCTAAAAATTTTTGTAATTTATTCCGATGAGTATTTATGCTTAAGAGCTTTTATTTTGTGAAAAATATTATTCAAAAAATTGAGTAATAATCTCTTGGTTTTTTTGATTTATCTTTTGAGAAGGTTCCAAGAAAATGGCTAAATTATTGTAATAAGGAACGATCATATTTTTGCAAATATTATAACAGTTGCGATTTAAATTAAGATGCGATTAAATCAATATAAACCTTTATTGTTTTCGATTATAGAGTGTTATGCAGTATTCTTAGAACCAGGCCGTTGGCAACAATAATATAAGCACCAATAAAAATAATTAAAAAAGCACTTCTATAGCTTCAAATTTTTAGGGTATTTCATTTAAACCCCAAAAAAACAAACTTTTTATGAATAAGCTAAGAGGCTTTTTAGAAGAGCGATACGCAATATAAAATATTCAGTAAACTAAAAAGTAGCTTTAATTTAAATACAAAGTACCTTATGACAGTCGAATATACAACTATAGACAGCATTAAATAAATAAGATACGAAAAAAATATACTGCATAGCTTTCATAATAATTTAAATAAGATTTACAATGGCAAAAGCTTTATGAAACTTTGACCTATAAGAGTGTTTTAGCATTTGGAGCAATTTTTTTAACAACTTCATTATTTTTATAAAACAGATATAAATGGGGTCGTCTAACAGCTTCTGGATTAATTAATCGAGTAGCAGTACTAAGCACAGTATTGAATTCATCTAATTTGTTGATTGTACACGCAAAATCTAAAGAAATGGAGTTATTTTTCAAACATCATCAATCTATTGAAGAACTATTAAGTTCTTATGAAGATCAAATTAAATATGATTGATCGACATGTGATATGCGTGAATTTAATGAACTTATATTTATATGATTGTAAAAAGAAATCAAAGGTTACTTTCGCAAATGAATCTCGAGTTTTAATTCATTTGGTCATTAAACCCTAACTTTCTTTTTTCGCTACTCAATTCATCATTTGTTGTTCGATGAATGCATTAACATCAGATATTTTATCCTTTGGTCTGAAGAATCTGATAACCTTTCCCTGAGGATTTACGAAAAATTTAGAAAAGTTCCAAGGGATCACCTAAGCTGTCATAGTCTCTTTGTTAAATAGACTACTATTGTTCCTCAAAAATACAAACAAAGGATGAGTGTTTTATCCGTTTACCTCAACCTTTTCCATCATCGGGAACTCCACCTCAAAATTCGTAGTAACAAAATTTTAGATTTACTTTTAAGTTCCACTTTCTTGTCCGAAAAATTGATTGCAAGGGAAGGCTAAGATTTCAAATCCATTATTTTTCCATTTCCTATATGTTTTAACCATTTCCTGATAATTTTCTGAAGTTAAGCCTCACTTGCAAGCAACATTCATTATCATTATTAATCTTTTCTATCGCAGAGTAGAGAAAGCGAAATCAGCTCCTCGAATATCTTTGACTTTAAAATCAAAGAAGCCTTGCTGCGATTTCGACTACAGCTGTTCTGAGCCGGATTTGAAAATGCACTTCTCAACTATACAGCCCATAATAAATATAAAATGATACCATTTTATCAGAAAAATTAAATTATATTTAAGCAAGAATTTAGAACAAACATCAATCAGTTATTTTAAAAAAATTCTATTTTTTCTTTACCCTTTTTTAATTTTTGTTTTATTTCTTAAGGAATTTAATTTTACTATTCCGAATCGCTTTCCTAATTCATTAAAGGAAACTAGAACTTATCTTGATTTGAAGCTCCACGATCATTTAATATTTGTAACCAACCTTTTGTCAAATCTTTTTAGCCTTTTGTTATTTTTTAAGGGAATTAAATTTAATTATTCATTTTAAATGATTGTGTTATCGCAGGTTATTGTGTAAAATCTTATATTTCACAAGAGATTTCTGTTTAATTTTAATTTCTTAGACTTAGTGATGCTGATTTGATTACTTTGATATCAGAAAGATGAGGACTAAACCAAAGATGTCTTTTTGCTTATTAACATGAAAGTCTATCATTTGGTGATTTTTTCAAAAGTCGAAGCAAAAGATCTTTAAGAAGCGAAGAATATTTCGAAAAATTTAAATGATCAAAGCTAGGTTATATACTGCATATATTTTCGATAGTATCTTTGAGGTATTCAGCTTCAAATGGAGTTTTTCCGGTCACCATCTCATACATTGAAACACCAACTGCCCAGGAATCTATTTTTTCGCAATAACTAGATCCTTTAAACATTTCAGGTGCCTTATATATAAGAGTCCCAGTATGCGACATCATTAATTAGTAGCGAGCTCTTAGCTTCATATTTTTACTAACTCCAAAATCAATTATTTTTATGTTTTTTGTACATTAATCCCATAAAATATTGTCAGGTTTAATATCTCTATGGCATATATTGTTTTTGTGCAAAAAAGTAAGTCCGCTTAGCAGTTTATAGAAAACATGTCTAAGTTTTTTTTATTACATTGGAAATTAAATTTTTGAAAAAGGCAGATATTACATTACGAGATGGCAAAGTCGACTTTTGCTATTTAGATAGAGTGCCTTATATTTGATGATGTAATCGGACTTGAGTTTTTTGATATTTAAAAAATTAGTCTTCAGTTGTTGAAAATGTTAGTCTTACATATGAATGATTTTGACCGCAAACTATTTTTGAGTCTCTTTATGAATACATTTCTTTACAACTCCATGAGCTCCCTAACCTATTTTATCTCCCAACTCAAAAGACTATTAGAAATGATCTCTTAATATCAAATTAGATCGGAAAGGTGAATGCATAAAGAGATTTTTATTCTAGGATACATTTTATTATTATTCATATCTTTTTTCGTTTGTTTTTTATTAGTTTATGATGTTTGTTGATTGACATTTTGATTATTATTTTTTATACTACTAAATATTTGATAGAGCTTGCAGGTATTAAACTTCACTTAAAGACTAATTAGATTAGATTAGAATCGGTTTTACTGATAGAAAATTTATTGTCGATTGAAGAGATTTAAAATTAGCTCCTCTTCTTGCAAGTAAAGGTATATTTTGCTTCATTTTATTTTTTTATAAAATCAGATTTGATTAAGTACAAATCTTTAAATGAAAAATATAAAATAATATAGTAAAAAATAGCTAAAAATAATCAAAAATTTATCATTTTTTTAAGATTATCTCTTCTGCCTCTGGCTCGAGCCTTAATATCTCGAACATTACTCTGATGAGGTTCAGATAACTGTTTAGCTACAAACGAGCTTGTAAACTCAAATGTTATATCGATTTCTTTCTAAATATTTCTAGCATGTTTATCCCTTTTTATATTTGCTAATTATTTTGCTTTTTATTATTTATAATTTTGCAAAATTTTATTTAATAAGCTACTTTCTTAGCTGATTTAATCTTACAATTTTTTAAGCATGTTTTATTTGTCAATACTATCTTAATTTTTAAAATTTATTTAAGTTTTTTTTGTATTATGCAACATATATTTGTTTAAATTTGAAAAGAGTAAACTATCATTAATTGATTGTTGATTTTTATTGAGATTTTCTATCTAAGCCATTTTTATATCTAAAGATTAGGAGTATTCATATGAACAATATTCTTAATTCGACTCCTTACAGTTCTTATATTTTTCGCAATAATTTTCGTTCGATTAAGGAATTTATATCTGAGAAATCAATTGATTAACTGAATTCAAATTCAAAGTATCTTCTTATCTATTATAGAACTCACTAGAAGAAGGTATTTACGTTTAACTTGATTACTAGTGTTAAATAAAGGCCATAAAGACAGAATCTTAGGTTGAAAAATATGCAAATACATCAACGAGAGGAAAATGAATACAGTTTGGATAGTACAAAATAGGAATTTCAAATATTTACGAAAGATATGAGTAGATCTCTTATATAGGTATGATCTCATTAAATTTTTGACATTTTTAACCTTTGATAAGCAAATTTCTTAATAAGATTACCCATATTCTGTCTATAATCGGATATTATTCAATAGCTTTAATAACTGTCATATTAGTCTAGTGAAGAAACTTTGCAAACTCAATTATTATTTTCTTTATCTTAAAGTCAGGTAGTGCAACGTAATACGGGTCACTGTATTTTGGTAACACGAATTACATATTTATGTTTGAAATGATTTGATTTATCTTTTTAAGACATTTTTCATACAAATCCTGATTTTCATAAATAAGTTTAAAGAGCTGAAAATAAAATATCGTTTAATGTGTGTGAACATTTACCTTAAACTCTATTATTTTACGTCTTTAGTGTACCAAGTTATCTTCAAAAAAATTAGGATAAGATTGAGCTTCCGAAAATCTATCGGAATAAGCACTATTAAATCTGCTATGCTTGTAAGTTTAAAGCTAGCTTTGAACAGATTGAGTATGTGAGTTAGTGAAAGAAGGACTGACCTGACGCATTTTCTATTAGAAACTTTAACTATTATGAAAAATATTTGCAAAGATATTCTATTAATACAATGATGTAAATAATCAGTATGATCCAATATTTAGTCTTTGATGAGGATCGCTTAGTTGCTTTTCGATCAACTGATAATAATAGCCTTTTTATTTCAAAAGCTGATTATGAGATCCGCTTTATACTAGCTATCCTTTTCGCATCACAAAGATTCTATCAGCATTAATTACTGTAGAAAGACGATGAGCTATCACTATTATAGTTGGTTTATCGTTACCATTACTCATGGCTAAATTTTATATCGATTCTTGGACCATTTGTTAACTATTAGCGTCAAGAGCGGAAGTAGCCTAATCAAAAATTATGATTTTTGGTCTACGAAGCAACGCTCTAGCTATAGCGATTCTTTGTCTTTGACCTCCGCTAAGGTAGTTTCCTTTCTATCCAACGTCTGATAAAAACATTTGTGGAAATCTTTTTTGATCTTTAAGAAACTCCATGCATCCTGCCTTCTCAGCAGCTAGCTCCATTTCCTATAAATTATAGTCAACTAGTCCATAAGTGATATTACTTTGAACAGTTCCAGAAAAGATTGTAGCTTATTGATTGACCATTCCGATCTGTTTGCGTAGATAAGTCGCCTTGATTTCATTTTGATTATGAGGACCAAAGAAAATGTTCCCTGATTGCAATTTGTAGAATTTTTAGATTAGTTTAATAATCGTCGATTTTCCAGATCCGCTTTCTCCCACAAAAGCTACATACTAGCCAGCTTATATTCTGAATGAAAGCTACCTTAAAGATTGAGTTGTTGATGTAGGATACTGAAACGTCACATTATCAAACTATATATTACCTGAAATGTTGAACTAATGTCCCTCTGTTTAAATAACCTGAGATTCATAATCAAGCATTTAAAAGACTTTTTGAACTGCATATGTTCCATTAATTATACTGGTATAACTGTTCGAAATATTTGAAGTCGAATTTGCTAGACTTGTACAGTACAATATGAAAGAAGTAAGTTAGCCGGCTGTGAGCTAGCTAGATCCATCCATAACTAGTTTTCCTCCATACCAAAGTACTATTACTATAGCGATATAAGGTAAGTACTAGCTACATGACTGATAGACTGCGGTAATGTAAATTTTCTTTTTATTAATATCATAGGCTTTGTTGATCAGATTGTTGTATGCATCGAATTCTTGTTTTTCGGTTGAATAGGCTTTGACTAAGTTTATCCCACTGAATTTTTAAGTTAAGTTTGCAGACTGCTCAGCTTTGACATCCTGATGCTCCCTGACAAGTATTTTTTTTCTTCGACTATAGTATCGAGTTATGATACCGTACAAAGGGACTATAAATATTATCAAAAAGGTCAATTTCCAACTGATTGTAAACAAAATAAGCAGATTCGACACTATAAGGCAAGAATTTCTTGTCAGCCATGCCAAATTGTGACTAATCGCAGATTTAGCCTGTTCAACGTCAGAACTTAGTCTACTCACAAGTTCTCCTGACTTGTACTTTTCAAAAAAAGATATATCTTTTTGGATAAATTTTTGAAAAATATCGGTTCTCATGTCGATTATGATGAACTATTGCCAAAATTGAACAGACATGTATCTCAGACTATTAAGTACAGCTAAAGATAATACCATGTAAATTATGTAATTTATGCTCTCGCTCATTTTTTATTAGTTTTCCGAAGAATCGTGTTCTGATGCTGTAGTAATCAAATCAAGAACCTAACCTATCTTTAAGGGAAGTAAACTCATCACTATTGAATATAAAACAGACATTGCTAAAGTTATCGCAACCATGCACTTTCTTTTTAGAGAATATTAAAATAATTTTCGCCATACGGACCAAGAAAATCTCTTTTTATTACTTTTGTTCTATCCTTAAACCTACTTTTATTCGCCAATATCGCCATTTTATTATCGATTCATTTGCTTCTTACTGGGGGAAAAGCTGGAATTGCTTCTTGTAGTATTCGATAGTCGGCGATCGTTTTTTATTATCTAGCCGTCCATCTCGATCAGCTGAATTCTTTTGTCTTTGTTTTTCATTGTTGTTTTTAAAAAGTTACAATTCAGAAAAATATTAAATATAACATTCTTATGCTATAAAATTTGATTTTTACTTACATGTAGTCTTCTTATATTTAGGATAGTAATATTATTATCAACTTTTGATGTTTCTCTACAAATTGTTCAAAAAAACAAGTAGCAAAGATATTGAGTAAATCAATACAAAAATGCAATTCACGATAGATCTTAACGATAATGTCCCTCAGTATCAATAAGAAGATTAATAGCAGCTAGAAAATTAAATTCAATAGCTTACCTCATCACATCCTTAGTTTACAAAAATATTTCCATAAGCAAAAACATAATACACTTAGTACATCACGAAAGCTAATGACACTCTTCTAGGACTCGCTATAAGTCTTGATATCAGTTAAGCTTTGATTAAGTCTATAAATAGCATTAGTGGAGATTTATATCCAGGAATGGTAAAAATGCATCTAAGTAGATCATTCGATTGCCCAAACATATAGATCTTAAAAAGATATAACAAAAAAGTTATTAAGGATAAAAATTGACAAAAGAAAGCTAAAATTTAGAAGCTAGATTTCATGTATAATAGAAAAATATTCTTAAATACCAAATGCTTTACTTTTGTGGTTAAAACGATTATGTAAAAGGAATATTGACTATCAAAGCAAACTATTTAATGTTCGTAATGACAGTCGATAGTAAAATTAAGCCTTAAAATTCAAGAGGTAATCTGAATTTAACAGAGTATAAAAACTATTAAAAAGTAATCTGATCGTCAAAAAATCAAGCATTGAATGCATCAGACAGCCTAAAAGCAAAGAAGAATCGTAATAGCTCAATCTCATCATTTTTTAGTTATCTGAAATCGGCAAGCCTTAAATATAAAAATAGTACCGATAAAAATTAAAAAATTAAAAAGTCAAAGGCAAAAGCAAATCTATCGCAATTATTAAGTTTAAAATTTATTCAACTTCTTCTATAAAAGTTTAATAAATAGTTTCTCAGTTATCTATGATGGTCAAACAAAGTGAAAGCTTCTAAAGATTAGAAGAAAATATAAAAACTTATTTACCATATTACTAAATGCTGCCGTTGAAAACGAAATCGCCTAAGAAAAAAACTGAAAATAATATCGCAAAATCATAAAAAAATATGCAAGGGATTCTCCTTGAATCTTCTACTATAATCACGTAATAATAATTCAGCTAATTATCAAGTTCAGTTCCTTTTCTTTACAAAACATACAATTGGTAAAGAGTTTATAACTCAACTAAAGATGGTTCTTCTTTTACCACTTTTTTGAATAAAGCAAAGAGTGTTTAGCCTGCCTTTTTATTCATAAAAGAATATAAGGGCTATAAATTTGGTGCATTTTTGATTCAAAGTCTCAATACAGGCAAAACAGGGAGAGGGTAAATGTTTATTTTCACTTTCAAAGATACAG
>Ga0169931_10014652_pt1 | contig 10585 bp, 15 predicted proteins | sample Kivu_15m_20L_FD_129675 | JGI IMG/M metagenome (GOLD analysis project Ga0169931, IMG submission 129675) | Freshwater microbial communities from Lake Kivu, Western Province, Rwanda to study Microbial Dark Matter (Phase II) - Kivu_15m_20L... | ecosystem: Environmental > Aquatic > Freshwater > Lake... | reverse complement strand
AATTTTACGTTTGTGAGATTTTACTGCGGTTATATTGAAGGTTTAGAACCACCTTGGAAAATCGGAGAATACGACAAAAACGGTGAATGCAGCTTTAAACTTGACAAACTAGAAAGTTGGTTAGTAAATATTAAGGAAAAACACCCTTCTATTTATACAAAAGTAGAACCGTATTTAGTTAAAAATACGATTTCTATGGATGATTTAGTTAAAGCTTCTACAGAAATAGAATCGTTAATCTCTTTAACTTGGACAACTGACGATATTATTCAAGGTTACAAAATGTATAATGGAAAGAGATACGATTTTCGGGAAGCTATGTATACATACAACAAGCATAGGGTGTTGAAATTTATATATGAATATCAAGGAAAATATTGTCTAGTAGACCTAAGCTTGTTTACTAGGGATAATAGCATTCCTAAAAAAATGAATGATATGACTACTTATTATACAAACGACATTTACAAAAAATTTAAAAGCTTAAAGAAAATGCTTCAAGAAGATAAGTTAGAAGAATTTCTTTCCGAACGCAAACAAGCTACAGGACGTATTACTCCTTTGGCATCATTTCTCGAACTAATAAATAAACTTAAAAAATATAATATCGTATTTCCTAATAAGATTAAAGCTATGGAAACATTCGCTATAGATTATTCTAAAAAAATTGGGATAAATACTATAGAATACGATAAAATCCAAAAACTCATTTTACAAAAGATAATACCCCTTTATGAAAAATATAAATTTTTTATCAAAGATAAATTTAAAAAACAAATTTTTGTATCTGATGTTAGAACTTTACACTTACATGAACAAGTTCCTAAAAAATTAATTAGAAAAAGACAACTTTTGGGATACGATTGTAGTTTATTCCCTATCGATACAGAAAAGATAAAATTGTTATACGAAAAGGCTAAAGATATTTTAATAGATCCGTATGTTCTTTACGCTTGTATTCGGGATACTTGGTTAAATTCTATTTTACAACTTGACTGGATAATAGATCATATCCTGACAAATAAAAAATACCGAATAGCTTTAGTAAATGATAAATACATTCTTTATTTAAACGATAAGGATATTAAAACTTCTTCAAACCTAAAAAAGTTACAACTAAAAGTATTAAGCGATAAAAATCACAAGATTTTAAAATAAATATTCTTAAAATTACAAGTAAAATGCGATTTTACAAAAAGAGTTTATTTAGAAATGATTTTTTTAAAAATCTTTTTAAAAACATAAAAAATATCAAAAATGAGCGGTAAAACCAAAATGGCTTTAAAGAAAAATAAAAAGGGAATAATCTTTAATCCAGATACAGGACTCGTCGTGAAATCTTCTAGCGAAAGAATTGTTATCGGTAAACTTGTAGATGAAGAATTCGTTTCTTTAACTAAAGAGGTTGCCGAATATTGTGAAAAAAATCAGATTGAATACGATAAAACTCTTTTAAAAGAAACTTCTTCACAAGAAGAACAAGAGGAGGAACAAAATGAAGAACAAGATGAGGAAGAAAATCAAGAAAATGAAGAGGAAGAAGAGAAACGAGAAGATGAAGTGAAAAAGCAAGGTGAAAATAGAAAAAAAAGCGAGGAAATAAAGAAAAAGTCGATTTCAGTTGAAAAACCGGTTTCTAAAGAACGCGAATCTAAAATAACCGAACAAACAGAAACCGGTTTTGCCCATTTTAATTCTCTTTTGAAATCTTTTCAAACTTTGTTTGAAGATAAAGATAAAAATTTAAACGATTCAAAAAAAGTTATTATAAAATTAGAATCTCAAGTAGCAGAACTTACAGAAAATCTAAATAAAACCGAAAAACAATTAGAAGAAACAAAGAAAAGACTTAAGGGTGTTTTATTGGCAATGCAAGGCGAATTATAATTTTAAAAATATATTCATTTATATATAAATGAATATACAAAATGACCCGTCTATAAACGTTAATATCCGAACTCCTACAAGCGAAAGACCAAATACAATTAATACGAGAAATACAAACATTTTAAATATTTCTAGTAATAGCTTTTTTAGAAACAATTTCAGTAACGAGTTTATTTCTTTTGAAATTTCGACAGAAATATATCCTTTGAATTACGAGGCGGAAGAACCTATAGAAAGAAAAAATGATATAACCTTAGATTTAGAGTGGAGAAAAGCTAAAACTACAGAAACAAAGTTTGATTGTTCGATATGTCAGCAAAAAATTAAACTTGAAGAAAAAATTTGTACTGTACCTGATTGCATTCACCATTTTCATTTTGATTGTTTATCGGAATGGGTAAAATATAAAAACAACTGTCCGTTGTGTAGAACAGAAATACCTATTTTAGAAGAATAAATTTACAGGTAAACTATACGAAATGAGTACATTAACCGAAGAAAAAATAACTTTTGGAAAATACAAAGAAAAAGAACTTTCGATTTTACTTAAAGACCGAAACTACTGTAAATGGTTATTAAAACAAGAATGGTTTAAAAAAAATTACGAATATCTTTATAACAAAATCACAGAATATCGCCCCTTAAATTTTTTTCTTTTAAAAAAAGAGACAGAAAAACACGATTCTGTCTCAAATTTTTTATTAAACTATCCTTTTTTAAATTTAGTAGATTTAGACGATTTAAAGATAACTTTATCAGAAGATGAAAAAAAATGTTATATTTTTTATAAAGATATTCTAAAAGGTTTAAAAGAAAAAATAATTGAAAATGATTCTTTTAATATAAAAGCTCCTACCGGTTGGTTAAAAAATTTAGAAAGCAGGTTTTATATAAAACCTGCTTTATTTAAAAAATTTTTAGCTTCTTACGACTTACCAAACATAACAACTGTAGTTAAAGAAATTAAAAACGCCGGTGGTATAGATTATAAAGGCGATAAAAGCTTTTTAATTTCAAAAAGTAATTCTTTAAAACAAGAAGGGTTTTGGGAACCCATTTTAAAAAAATATTACAAAGAAGATATAGGCATACAATATAAGTATAAAAACTGTTTTTTTGATTTTATAAGAATAAAAAAAAATACAATTTATGAATGTAAAATAGGATTAAAAGATTTTAATCAAAAACAATACGATAAATATGTTAAAATTTTATCCGATTTTTCAATAGTTTATCTTATAGGAAAAAACTGTATAATAGATTTAGACCAAGAAATTATTTACACTACAGATAAAGATGATTATGTGTATCAAATAGCTACAATTAAAAAAAGCGATTTCATAGAAAAAATTAAAAATTTTGAAATAATAAAACTGGAAAATATCGAAGAATATTTTTGTTAAAATATGATAATATATATTTTAACATCTTTTTATATCAGTCATCTCGATTTCTTCTTTTGCTTCTTTTTCTTTTTTTTCTAAATAATCTTCGTAAAGTAAAGAGGTCAGATTAGCAGTTATAACAACTGCGTAAAAACTATAAGTATAAAATAATATATTATAGATCATTTCTTCTATATTTAGATTTAATTTTTTTCTGTATTTCATAAGGTTCGTATACCATATTAGGAATTCCGCTACATCTTTCCGAAACTTTATTCCAACCACAAGGATAAACGCATCTTTCTTTAGATAAACTATCGCAACGTTCCGGTATTTTTTCTATCGGAATTTTTCTAATTTTATATCCTCCTTCGATTTTTTCTTTTATTTTTTTATTTCGTTCTCGTCTGTCTAAACTTCTTTCTAATATCGTTTGTTTTCTTCTATCTCCAAATGGACCCACGCATTTAGTAACGAGTCTACCAAAAGGAGAAATATCAATTTCTGAAATATTATTATTTTTATAATATTGCTCTTTTATCATGTTTAAGTGTTTAAAAATACATTTTAAATTTGACTTTCTATATGGTTCAGTTGAAAAAACTATAGAATTATATAATTCATAGTTTAAATAATCTATAGAAGCTATTCTTTTGTTTCCTATTTTAATAAAAGGAGTACAAATACTCAATTGAAATATTTTACAAATAGTTTTATATTCGCTATCTGTTTCGTCGAAAAAAACTATTTCATAACAAATTGAATTATGCTCTTTTCCCGGATAATAATTAGTTTTTATTTTAACTTTATCTTTCTGCCGGTATTCTTTCTCTAACTTCTTATTTAAAATATTAAATAAATTTGTTACATGCATTTTAGCGTGATTAGATAAGACTTCTAAATGGTTAACTTTAAATTTTTCATCGTATTCTGTAAAATCTAAAAGCGAGTTATAAGCAAAGGTTCCTGTAAAAATACATTTTTTACGAATAAAAAAGTTTAAAGATGATTCAAATAAAGAACTCAAAACAGCCGATTTTTTTTCTTCGTTATCTTTACTTAATATTATTTTTTCGTCGCAATTAAAATTTTTTAAAGGATTTGCCTCTTTAAAGAGAATCTTTTCTCTTTCGTAAATTTTTTTCCATCTATCTATATTTCCGAAAGGTTCACTTAGTTCTTTATAGAAAGCTTCAAATAATTTAAAAGGAGAAACTATTTTTATACCCTCTACAGTTTCTGTTTCTAAGTTGTCAAATGCTTCTTTAGGCATATAAGTTAAATCGGCTACAGGCCATAAATTAACGAAAACTTTATAAGTTCCCGGGTGAATACCAGCTCTTGCTTCGACAAAATCATAGCCTTGTTTATAAAAGATATCTGCTAAATCGGTTGCGTCATTCCAAGGATCCGGACTATAAAAATCATAATCGGGATTTTCGTCTTCTTTATAAATTTTGTTTTCTTTTGGAAGATAATAATTTATAGCAGTTCCCCCGTAAAGTTTTAACCCTCTTTCAATTATAAATTTTTTTACCGTTTCGTATTTTTTCGGATCGTCAAAAGAAACTTTTTCTAAAAGAGTTTTTTTCTTTTTGTTTATTATTTTTAAACTTTCGATATTTTTATTTATTTTACTTTCATCGATTATTTGTTCTATTGTTCTACTTTCTGGAACTGGTGGAATATCTTGTATATTTACAGTTTGGTCTTTAAGAGAAATCCATCCTTGTAAATTAGGATTGCGTTTTAATTTTTCTAAAATGTCTTTGCTTATTTTAAATATCATTTTATATAATATTTTATTTTATATAAAATGATAAAAAAACTAAAAAAAATTTGGCAAGAATACGGATTTGAAATATGTTTTATATCATGTTTATTTTTACTTTTGTTAAGTTATTTTTTAAGAGGTAAAAAGAGAGGCACTTGGTCTAAAAATTTTTTTATACCGGATTTTAAGGAAAAAAAACTTGATGTAAAATCTGAAAAAAATAGTAAAGGTGAAAATGAATGCCGACGCGTTTTAGAAGAAATTTTTAGAGTTCCTTTCGAGAAATCGCGTCCAAATTTTTTAAAAAATCCGGCTTTAGGTCAAAACAATCTTGAATTAGATTGTTTTAATGAAAATTTAAAATTAGCCGTAGAATATAATGGAATACAGCATTATAAATACGTACCTTTTTTTCATTCTTCTAAAGAAGCTTTTCAAAACCAAAAATATCGAGATTACATAAAAAGAGAATTATGTGTTAAAAATAATATCACTCTTATAGAAGTTCCGCATTATATCGAAATAGATAAAATTAAAAATTTTATAATATCGGAGTTAATAAAGAAAAATATACTTAAATGAATACGGAAAAAATTAAAAAATTTATAAACCGTCTTTATGTGAAAGAAAATCATATGGTGGTTTTTGATATAGATGATACTTTAATTTATACTGATGGAAATCCTAAAACGCATATTATAGATATTTATAATTTATGTTTAGAAAAAGGTTTAAAAACATCTATAATAACCGCGAGAAGAGGTTATCCTGATACTATAGAAAAAACTTTAAATCAATTAAAATCACAAAAAATAGAAAAATTTTCTTATATTTATTTTATGCTTCAGAATTGGAATGATCCTGCTTATTACAAACTTATTTCCCGTAAAGATTTAACCGAAAAAGGCTTTGACATAGTATGTTCCATAGGAGACATGTATTGGGATATTGGATTATATGGCGGTGCTGGTTATATTGTTTAGATTTTTTAAAAATCGATTTTTAAAAAAAGAAAAAAGAAAAAGGATGTTTAGATATTTACCATTAGACATGTTTTACGAAATTTATAAATATTTGTCTTTTTACGAAATTGGAGTTTTACAAACTGTTTGTAAAAATTTTCCGCAAATTCATATTAAATATGACACTTTTTGTCGTTCTACAAAGTACCTGTCAATAAATAATATTTCTCATATTGAAAAAAGCTATTTATTAACAAATGGAAAAAAAGAAAAACCCAGTCAGATTAAAAACAATTTTTTAGATATTAAACTTTATAGGGGCGACTCGTTTTATCATTTTACAATTTACAAGGACATTTACAAAGTAGACAAAGATATATTACACTATTTAAAAAATTTAGAGGAGAAAAATTGTAAAAAAGTATTTTTAAAGCATTAATTTTTTACAATGTTATATTCAAAAAGTTTTTCACAGGTTTGTTTACATATAGTAGATATAAACTTTACAGTTATCCCTTGATTAGAAACTTTATAATGAGTAAAGCCGAAGGCGCTTTTTTGGAAAAGCGTTTGTTTTTCTAAAGGAGGCGGTTCTAAAACTTGATCAAGTTCAGTTCCACCAGAACCGCAAACCGCTATATAACTGCCAGTTTCGGTTTTTAAAAACTGCATATTGTGTTCATCCGCGCAAATATACAAATCAGGTTTAATTTTTTCTATTAACGCTTCTAATCGAGCTCTAGACACTATAGTTTTTTCGTCTTTATGTCCATTTGAAAGATAAGGAATATGACCGACCACTATGGTCCATAAACAATTTTGCGATTCCGAAGCTGGTCTTGACGCTTGTCTTGACGCTTGTCTTGACGCTTGTATCGCCCATGTTTCTTGTGTTTTTATTTCTTCTTCTGTAAAAGGAGATTTATCACATTTAAAAGGTTCATCTTCAAACATATTTGTATCTAAACAAATTATATTAACCGAAAAATCTGCCATCTCATAAACTACATTATAATAAAGGCTGGGAAAATTCCATTTTGTATAATTAAATTCAGTAGATAAAATATCGCAATTTTCTATATCATGATTGCCTATACTTAAAAAAAATCTTTCTACTTCAGCTTCGTTTATACAGTTTTCAAAACCTTTACTTATTTGGTTTCTTATATCATAATCAGATATATCGTCTTTTCCTTCCACTTTAGTAGCGTATACATTATCGCCAGCTAAATACATATCAGTTATCTTATTAAGACGTGTGTAATTTATTAAAGCATTTTTTACACTCTGTCCGCCTCTCACTATTTTAGACTCTTTAATTTTATCTTTTTTCTTTTTTCTTATCGTTACTTCACCTTCATCACAATAAACTCCCCAACAACCTACCGCTAAAAAATGTAAAACTTTTTCTTTTTCTTCTATAACTATGGTGTTATTTTCGGATAAACAATTTTCGTATATTTCGCAATTTTTTTCATCCATTTATAATAAATGTTTATTTTTTTAAAAAATCTTAAAACTATAAACAAAGAGAAAAAACACATTATTTATTTTTCTTTAGGTATAAATTCTGTTTTAAAAATAAATGAAATATCAAAAGCTTTGTCTACTATTAATTTTTACGTAATAGACGTAAATAATATAAATTGTGATATAAGTAAATACGGGGTGAAAGAAACGCCTTATTTTATGTTTTTTGAAAATAAAAAACTTATATTGGAAACAAATGATACTTTTAAAATTATCGATTTTTTAAAACCAAATAGTTTTTAATTTTCTAAAATTAAAAACTTTAAACTCTGCCATGTCTCTTTCTGGGTGAACGAGATTTTCTAGCAGTTTTTCTACCTGAAAAAGCATTTTCTTCACCACTTGAACTATCTGAAGAGTCGGAAGAAGCACATTCCATAGTTTCATTTTTCATATTTTCCGGATCTATATCTTCTTTATCTATAAAATTTTCGATTTTACCGTATCCTAAAACTTCAAAAGCTTTCGACATCTTTTTTTCATTGCTGTGTCTGTCTTTAAAAGCAAAGTCGATTTTTTTCAGAGTTCCATCAAATTTTCTATGAAAAGAATAATGATTAAGATCGACTCTTATCATCTCTTTGGCTGTATTTTCAGTTACTAAATGCTGTAAATCAAGATCAAAAGTGCTTAAACCATCTAAAATATACCAATCAACTCTTTCAAATTGTTTTTGAAGATAATTTAACGCTTCTTCATTGCCTTCATAACGAATAAAATATAACCAGCTCTCAAATTCTTCCCCGTTTGTTTCTTGTAAAATAGCATATTTTACGTTTGGAACTGTTTTTGTTTCGGTTTGAACTACAGAATCTGTCATTTTTACAAATATGAACTCATTTTTTAAATATGTATATTAAAAAATTAATTATCATTCATATAACTTATATCAGTATTATTAGCTAAATGAGTTTGTGCTCTTTGAAGATGACCTTGTTGTTTTTCAATTTCAGAATCATGACATACTTGAGAGTGATCCATGCCTCCGAAAGTTGTACCAGCTCTACTTTGCATTTGCAAAGCTAATAAGTCAGCATTACTTGTAGGTTCTGCTATCACATTTAAAGCTCCTTGATTTAAGTCTGTGTGAGGATTTGCCGAAACAGCAAACCATCCATAAGAATTAGATGGGACAATAGGAAGATCGCCTCTTATATGGTCTCCTAAAGCTCTTAGACGACTTTTTCCTAAAGAATACATTTGTCTATCATAAACAATAACCTGTTGCATATCTCCGTCCGGATCCATCATATTCATTGTTCCTACAGGTAAACCATTTACATCCGCATCGTCGCATGGTTTAGCTAATTTTAAACCATCTAAATCTTGATATTTTTGATTGAAATCTCCATTTGCATAACCTGAAGGTAAATTATAATCTAAATCACCTAAAGAAACTGAAGGTTTTCCGCAACTTGAATAATTTTCTTTAACCATATTAGCCATTTTTTGTACTCGATCGTTGGTCGTTTGATTCAATCCTTGACTCTGGGTGCCTAAATTTTGTTGAGAAGTAGGTTTTAATCTTATCGAAGACCCTTGTCCGACGCTTGAACTACGTAAACTTGGAGTTTGTTGAAAGTTTGGACTGCTAAAAAACCCCGAACTAGGCATGTTTTCCAAATTAAAATTTTGAGGAAGTTCCGAACAAGGTCGACCTTCTTTATCTGTTATTACTTTTTCTTTTTTAACAGTAAAATTAACTCCTGATGTTGCCCAAAAATTTTCAAGAACTGGCTCGTTGAAATCTGTTTTACAAATAGCCAAAACTGCTAACATAATACCCGATAATGCAACTAAAAATTTTGTATTAAGCATTTTTATTTACAAAAAGAAAAAAATAATATAAATTAATTATTTTACTTTTTCTTTTTGTAAATAAAATGTTAAAAATAAGGGATAAAAAAATAATATTTTTTACTATATGTTATCTGTTATTTTTTCTACTTTGTAAATTATCCTTTCTGTGGAGTCAAAAAACAAACATAAATTTAAATATTTCAATAGTATTATCGGGTATATTATTTGTCGTTATTTTAGGCTGTGTCTTTTATTTTTCAAAAATTGGAAAAGAGACCGATGAAAAATGGGATTTAAGTATCGGCGCTAAATGTAAAGGTGGAAACTACTTTAGACAAGGAGATTCTATGCTGAGTAAAATTTGTAGAGAATTAGATAAAACTGAAGAAGGTAAAGAAATACTACGAAAATATAATTGTCCAAAAGGTACAGTGGGGCAACCCGGGAAACTTTTCGAATTTTCCCACCTTTCAAACGAAAATTGGCAAAATGAAAGAGTTTTTTAAAATGAAAATTACTTAAAAAAATAAAAAAGTTAAAATGAGTAAAAAAAGACGAATTTCGGGGTTCGAAAATAACAATTTTGTGGTACCGGAAAATTCAGAAGAAAATAAAATAATTAAAGTATTAAAATTTGACTTAAATGCCGATAGATATCTTGTAGAATGGAAAGATTTATCGCGTAGTTGGGAAAGTTATAACAAAGTTAAAAATTTAAAAGCTTATAATGATATTTTTTCACGCCAAAAATATAGTTCCTATATAAATTGAAAAAAATCTTAACAAAAATATTATTATTAAATGAATAATAATATCACAAAATACGAATATGCTAGACTTATAGGAACTAGAGCGTCGCAATTATCGAATGGATTTAAACCAATGACTGATATAGAAAATCTAACAGATTGTTTAAAGATAGCTGAAAAAGAATTTCGCGAGGGAGTTATTCCTATAAATATAATTAGAAAATTACCTAATGGTGATAAAATAATTGTAAAATTTAAATCATTAAATAAATGATTAAGATTTTACTTTTTTTATTTTTAACAATAGTATTTATCATACTTATGAATATAAGACTGAGAAAAGATTATATAAAAAAATTAGATAAAGTGGAAGACTGTTTAGATTTAAAAAAGATAAAACAATTTTGTAAAAGGGAAGATTGTTGCGGTATATGGGATGAAGGTGAATGTAGAAAAGGCACTTTGAAAAATTTTAATTGCGTTTCTAAAGGTGACTTT
>Ga0169931_10014649_pt1 | contig 10587 bp, 10 predicted proteins | sample Kivu_15m_20L_FD_129675 | JGI IMG/M metagenome (GOLD analysis project Ga0169931, IMG submission 129675) | Freshwater microbial communities from Lake Kivu, Western Province, Rwanda to study Microbial Dark Matter (Phase II) - Kivu_15m_20L... | ecosystem: Environmental > Aquatic > Freshwater > Lake... | reverse complement strand
GTCGTCAGGCTGTGCAGGACCACTTCGGTGGTGCCGTTGAAACCACCTACAAGGAGAACGTGCCCGAAGGGCCCCAGGTTCTCCAGACCATCGAAGACTTGATCGCTGATGGCAACACCGTCATCTTCGGAACCTCGTTCGGATTCCAGGACGCCTTCGTCGAAGCCGCCGCGGCTCACCCCGACGTGTGCTTCGAGTTCGCCACTGGTTACAAGGGTTCCGACAACCTGTCGCAGTTCTACGGCGCCGCCGAAGACACCGACTTCCTCGCCGGCATGGCTGCGGGTGCCGCATCGGCAACCGGCAAGCTCGGCATGGTCGCGTCGTTCCCGATCGGTGAAGTTCTCCGTGGTGTGAACGCGTGGACCATGGGTGCTCGCATGATGAACCCCGACTCCACCGTGAACGTGGTGTGGGTCAACAGCTGGTTCGATCCGCCGAACGAGCGCAAGGCCGCCGAGGCTCTCATCGCCGAAGGCGTCGACGTGCTCGGTCAGAAGGGCATCGACTCACCGGCCACCGGTGACGCTGCCAAGGCTGCGGGTGTTCCGTGGGCCGGCTACAACGCCGACCAGAGCGCCAATTACGGCGACGTGTGGTTGACGGCGACCGCGTACGACTGGTCGATCTACCAGATCCCGCGTCTGCAGGCCATCCTCGATGGCGCCTGGGTTGCCGGTAACTACTACGGCAACCTGTCGGACGGTTTCGTCACCCTGGCGTCGTTCGGTGATCTGGTCTCGGAAGAGACCCGCGCCGCGATCGCAGCCGAACTCGAGAAACTGACGGCAACGCCGGGCTCGCAGTTCACCGGTCCGATCAACGACAACAAGGGCAACGAAGTCCTCGCCGCTGGCGTGAGCCACACGTTCGAGGAACTCATGAGCATGGCGTACTTGATCGAAGGTGTGATCGGAGACATTCCGGCCAGCTGACGTTCGACGTCGCAAGAATTGCGTTGGGCGGGCCCGCAAGGGCCCGCCTTTCGTTATTCCCCGCAAGGGCCCGCCCTTCGTTTCGTCCCGAGGTTTTTCGAGGGATGCCACTCAGCCATCTAGGGTTGGGCGGAAGGGGGAACCGCAATGACTTCTGCTGTGCGCATGACGGGGATCGTGAAGCGCTTCCCCGGGGTCGTGGCCAATGATGGTGTCGATGTCGACATCCGGGCCGGCGAAGTGCATGCCCTGCTCGGTGAGAACGGTGCCGGCAAGTCCACGCTGTCGAACATCTTGACGGGCCTGTATCGGCCCGACGAGGGAACCGTCGAGATCGACGGCCGAGCGATGCAGTTCTCCTCTCCTCGCGACGCGCTCGACGCCGGCATCGGCATGGTGCACCAGCACTTCCGACTCGTGTCCACCTTCACGGTGGCCGAGAACGTGGTGCTGGGCGAGTCCGACTCTCCGTTCATGATGGATCAGAGTCGAGTCGCACAGCAGGTGGAAGAACTGAGCAACCGCTACGGCCTCGCGGTCGATCCCTCGGCTCGCATCTGGCAGTTGAGCGTCGGCGAACAACAGCGCGTCGAGATCGTCAAGGTTCTCTACCGCGGCGCCAAAGTTCTCATTCTCGACGAACCCACCGCCGTCCTCACTCCCATCGAAGCCGACGCTCTCTTCAAGACGTTGCGCGCCATGGTCGCCGAAGGCCGCACCGTGATCTTCATCTCGCACAAACTCGACGAAGTGATGAAGGTCAGCGACCGCGTCACGGTGCTGCGTGGTGGCAAGACGGTCGGCACCGTCGAGACCGTCAACACCAACACCCGCGAGTTGGCCAGCTTGATGGTGGGTCGATCGGTCGAGTTCAACCGAGTCGCACGCAGCATTCCGGCCGACGTCTCACAGACGGTGCTCTCGCTCCGCGGCGTGTCGGCTCGTGACGATCGCGGTCGCGACGCCCTCCACGACATCTCTCTCACGGTTGGTCGTGGTGAAATCGTCGGCGTGGCCGGAGTGGCCGGCAACGGTCAGCGCGAACTGGCCGAGGCAATTTCCGGAATGCGAGCACTGTCGAGTGGACACATCGATGTAGCCGGCGAACATGTGCAATCGGGCCGGGCCCGATCGGCCATCGCCAAAGGCATCGCCCACATTCCCGAAGATCGCCTGCACACCGGTCTGGCGTCATCACATTCGGTCGAAGACAACCTGGCGCTCAAGAACTACCGGTCGAGCAGCCTGTCGAAGTTCCGTGTGCTTCGGCGCAAGGCCATTCGCGCTCAAGCCACCGACCTCGTTCAGAACTACGACGTGAAGACTCCCGACACCGTGACACCGGTCCGCTTGTTGTCGGGTGGCAACGTGCAGAAAGTTCTGCTCGCGCGCGAGTTCTCATCGCTACCCAAAGTTCTCATCGCTGCCTCGCCCACTCGCGGTCTCGACGTCGGCGCCATCGAGACGGTGCGCGCACGCCTCGTCGATGCGGCCGAACGTGGTGTGGGCATCCTTCTCATCAGCGAAGACCTCGACGAGATCATGTCGTTGGCCGATCGCATCGTCGTGATGTACGAGGGCCGACTCGTCGACGAGGTCGCCGCCGAGTCGGCCGATCGCGAACGCCTGGGCCTCACCATGGGTGGAAGCACCGTGAGCGGAGGTGCCCGATGAAATCTCCGGTTCGTTTCGAACGCCGTCTCGAACAGCCGAAGTGGCTCAACTGGGCCATCCCGGTGGTCTCGCTGATTGCGGCGCTCGTCCTCGGGGCCATCGTTCTCCTGGCCACCGGCAAGAACCCACTCGACGTGTACAGCCGCATCTTCGAACGTGGTTTCGCCGGTACTCGCGCGCTGTCCGGATCCATCAAGACGGCCACGCCACTCGCGTTCACCGGTTTGTGCGCAGCCATCGCGTTCCGTATGGGCCTCATCAACATCGGCGGCGAAGGTCAGTTCTACATGGGTGCGGTCGGCGCCACCTGGGCCGGCCTCGTGTTCGGTGGCGATCTCCCCACCGGTGCCGTCGTGATCGTCATGGCGTTGAGCGGCATGGTGTGCGGCGGTCTCTACGCGGCCATCGTCGGCGTGTTGCGCGCCAAGTTCAACACCAACGAGATCATCACGTCGCTGATGATGAACTACCTGGCGGCAATCTTCCTCAACTACCTCATCTACAACTCAGCGTCGTATTGGCGTGACCCCGAATCGCGTAACTTCCCCGCTGGCAAGCCGATTCCCGATCGCGCCGACTGGAACTTCTACGAAGTCGGCGGCATCAAGATTCCGCTCTCCTTCCTCATCGCGATCCTCGCCGCGGCGGCGATCTGGGTTCTGTACAAGCGCACACGATTCGGCTTCGAAGTGGGCGTGATCGCCGATTCACCGAAGGCCGCGCGTTACGCCGGTATCCGCACCACGTCCACCATCGTGATCGTCCTCGCACTGTCGGGTGCTCTGGCCGGTCTGGGCGGAGCGGCCGATGTGGGCAACTTCCGCGGCCTGCTCGACTCGAAGGGTCTGCAGATGTCGGGTTACGGATACACCGGAATCGTGGTGGCCGCGTTGGCTCGACTCAATCCGATCTCGACGGTGGTCGTGGCGGTGCTCATCGGCGGACTCACCAACGCCGGTTTCGCACTGCAAGGCCCCGACTTCCCGAGTGGACTCGTGGGCACGCTGCAGGGGCTCATCTTGTTCACCGCGGTGGCCGGTGAGGTACTCGTGAAGTACCGCATCAGACGCAATCGTCGAGCGGCGGCGGTGCTGGCATGAACAGCAACATCTTCGTCATCATCGCGTCGTCGGCCATCTTCTACGGCACGCCGCTGTTCTTCGCCGCACTCGGCGGCATCTTCACCGAACGCAGTGGAGTGCTCAACCTCGGCGTCGAGGGCACCATGCTTCTGGGCGGCGTGTCGGGTGCATGGGCTTCGCAACACGTGCCGGGTTCGGCCTGGTTCACGGTGCTCGCGGCCATCATCATCGGCGTGGCGGCCGGTGCACTCACGTCCACGCTGCTCGCGTTCCTGTGCGTCACCCTGCGTACAAACCAAACGGTGGCTGGTCTCGCCATCACGATCTTCGCCGGTGGTGTGGGGCTGTCGAGTTACTTCGCCAACATCTGGAAGGTGGCCGAGGATCCGGTCGATCGACAAGTGCGTCGCCTCGATGTGCTGGGTTGGGCCGATGCTCCCGTGGTCGGTCCGATTCTGTTCAACCAGACGATCCTCACGTATCTGTCGTGGGTGCTGGTGGTGCTCGCAAGCGTGTACTTGTTCCGCACTCGGTTCGGACTCCAGTTGCGCGCCGTGGGTGAATCACCGCAAACCGCCGACGCGATGGGAATCAACGTGGTGAAGTACCGCTACCTGCACACCATTCTGGGTGGGGCCCTGGCCGGACTCGGCGGTGTGTACTACAGCCTGGCGATCGTGCCCACGTGGGTCGACGGCATGACCAAGGGTGCCGGCTGGATCGCCATCGCTCTGGTGATCTTCGGCTTCTGGCGACCGAGCATCACCTTGATCGGCGCGTACTTGTTCGGTGCACTGCAGTCACTGAGTTCGACTCTCAAGGCCCGCAACGTGCAGGTCAGTGGCGACGTGCTCGATGCGTTGCCTTTCTTCATGACCATCGTCGTTCTCGTTCTCGTGTCGACCCGCTTCGCCCACCGCCGCCTCGGCGCACCGGCGGCCCTGGGCGTTCCGTACGAGCGCGAAGAACGATGACGTCGATCAGCAACGTCTCTCCCGCTCTGCGTCGCATCTGGCATCCGGTCGGACGGGTCGATTCCTTCGGCGACACGCCCACCCGCATCGACCTCGTCGGAGAGGGCTACGTGGTCGTTCGACTCGACGGTCAGCTGCGCGCGTTTCTCGACGTGTGCCCGCATCGGTTCGCTCGGCTGTCGGACGGCGCGGTGATCGACGACACCATTCGCTGCCCGTACCACGGCTGGCAGTTCTCGGCCGAAGGCCGCTGTGCTCACGTGCCCGCGTTGGGCGACGACGCCACTCTTCCGCCGGCTCGTCTCACCGCGCCGCACGTCAAAGAGGCCTACGGCCTGCTCTGGATCGCCCCCGACGAACCGATCACCGACATCCTCACGATTGCCGAATGGGACGATCCATCACTCGACAAGGTGTGGGTTCCGCCGGTCGATGTGGCGGCTGGCGCCGCGCAGATCGTCGACAACTTCCTCGACTTCGCTCACTTCCCCTTCGTTCACGCCGGTACGTTCGGTTCCGACAAAGACCGCCTGGTGAGCGATTACTCGACAGAGCGCACATCCGATGGGTGGGGTTTCGTCGTCGAGTACCCACACGTGATCGAGAACCACGAAGATCCTTTGGTGGCGAGTGGCGAACACCCACTGGTTCAGCCGCGCGACATGCGTTACGACTTCCGCGTTCCGTTCACCGCCAACTTGCGGCTCTTTCTTCCCCTCACCGGCATGGTCAACGCGATCGTCCTGTGGTGCCAACCGATGAACGCGTCCACGACCCGGGTGCACATGGTGATGATCCGCAACGACACCCGGACCGACGCCGATCGGCAAGCCGCCATCGATTACGAGTTGGCCATCTTCACCGAGGATCGACGCATCATCGAACGCCTACCATCCACCGAGATTCCACTCGATCGAGGACAAGTGCACATCCGCTCCGACCGACACACGGTGGAGTTCCGACGCATCCTGCAGCGCCTGGTCGAGTCGACCGACTAGAAGCGGCCTAGTCGAGGCGTACGAACTCGAGGGTGCATTCCGCACCCGAGGAGTCGACCATGCGATGGTGCAACAAACCGTCCACGAACGACCGCGCATGGGTCTCGAGACCAGCCGACGTGTCGACTTCCATCACGAGATCGGTGCCATGGAACAGCGTGACGATGGAAACTGGCCCCGACGGCGAATCGAGGAAGACCGCGGTTTCGCCGTCGACGGGAAACTTCTGCACCGTCTTGCGCCGACGAACGTCGCCGATCGAGCGCGTCTTGACGGTGACGGTGAGTTCGCCATCCTTGAAGTCGATGTCGGTGGTGGTGCGATTGAACTCGTCGCTGATTCGCTTCTCGATGTCGGCCGGTGTGACACCGCGAGCGGCCAACCAATCGCGATACCCGGTGTGGCCGACGAACTTCCAGAGTCCGCGCCACGGGTAGATGGGATCGTCGAGTTCGACCTTCTGGGCCTTGGGCTTGCGGCGATGATGCGGCGAGAAGGCAGTGTTGAGCGCCTCGGCCCGTGCTCGCTGCGCCATCTTGCCGACGATGGCTTCGGTCTTGGGCGGTCGAGCGAATTTGGCCAACGACTTCATGACGGATCGATCGTAGCCCACGCGACCCGACACGTTTTCGGCGTCTCTCGTCCTGCTCGCCTAGGGTCGATCCGTGACTCGATTCGGCGCCGACTACTACCGGCGCTTCTACGGACGTGGTGGAGTCCACGACAAGAACTCCATCGCTCGACTCGCGTCGGCCGTGCACGGTTTGTGTGGCTGGTGGGGTGTCTCACCGCGCAGCGTGCTCGACGTGGGGGCTGGGCCCGGCCTGTGGCGCGACTGGTACCACCGCGAACATCCGAAGGTTCGCGTGGTGTCGACCGATGTGAGCGAATACGCCTGCACGAAGTACGGGCACGAGCAACGCGACATCGCCATGTGGCGACCGGCCAAGCCCTTCGATCTCGTGATCTGTCACGGTGTGCTGCAGTATCCGAACGACACCGACGCTGAATCAGCGATCGAGAACCTGGCCCATGCGTGTCGGCACGTGCTGTATCTCGAAGTGCCGACGCGATCCGACTACCGAACGATCGTCGATCCGTCGGCCACCGACATGGATGTGCACCAACGGACCGGTGATTGGTATCGCACGCGACTCGAGCGGCACTTCATCCAAGCCGGAGCCGGGCTGTGGGCCCGCAAGGGTGGCCACGTGCTGTTGTACGAACTCGAACGAACGCGCTGAATCGGACACTGGGTCAGACACGTAGTGCGCGGCGAACCGGGCGATCCCAGCCGGGTTGACCCGTGGGGCGCGGACCGGGCCACAGACGCGGGCCCATCTCCACCATGCCGTGATGTGATCCATAGTCGCCGAGCAGATTCAGATACGGCTCGGCTTCGAATGCTTCGGCACCGCGCACGCCGGTTCCCTTCCACACACCGGTGGCCAGCAGTTCGATGGCGACCACCGGACAGATGGCGGTCTGCCACAGCACGGCCTGCGATCCCCACTCGCGCATCGTGGTCTCGTTGTCGGCCACGTGGTACAGGTACACCTCGCGGTGCTCGCCGTACGAGGTGCCCTTCACCCAGATGCCCGCGCACGTCTTGCCGTGCATGAGGTGACCGAGCCGGGCCGGATTGGGGAGGACCGCGGCCAGAACGTCGCGCGGTGACACCTGTACGTCACCCACCCGGATCGGATCGGTGGAGTCGAGACCGAGGTACGCGAAGGTCTTCAACCAGTCGATGAACTCGGCGCCCAAGCCGTACTTGAACGTGACACGGTTGCACTCGACTTCACGCGGAATGAGGATGACCTCTTCGTGCTCGACGTTCACGCACTCGATCGGGCCGATACCCGCCGGGAAGTGGAAGATCTCGGGCTCGCTGAAGCACTCGGTCGTGAAGAGTCCACGCTCACGCTCCCACACGATGGGCGGATTGAGACACTCTTCGATGGTGGTCCAGATCGAGAAAGTGGGCGCGAAGTCGTACCCGTCGATCGAGAGGTTGGAGCCATCGCGCACACCGATCTCGTCGATCGTGTCGAACAAGTTGTCGGCGGCGTAACGCGCGAAGATGTCGGACAACCCGGGTTCGACTCCCATGCCGACCAGAGCCAACAGACCCTTCTCTCGCCACGCGGTATCGGCATCGAGTTGCTCTTGACCGAGAGGGATTCCGACCTGGTTGTAGGGGTCGGTCGGGTGCGGCCGACTCAAGTTCATGGCCATGTCGAGGTAGTTGGTGCCGGCCCGGAAGCAGGCCTCGAAGATTTCCTCGTTGAGGCGAGGGTCGCAGGCGTTGACGACGATGTCGGCCTTGGTACGCGTGATGAGCGCGACGAGTTCGTCGACCGAGCGAGCATCGACCTGCGCGGCCGCGAAGCGACCCGGATCATCGAGTTCACTCACCGCCTTCTGTGCGGAGGCCAACGAAATGTCGGCGATCGTGAACGAATCGAAGAAGGCGCGTGTTTCAGCGATGGAGGCCATCGAGGCTCCAACGCCGCCAGCGCCGATCACCAGGATGTTCATGAAAAATCAGTCCAATGCGGGGAACGGTGTGAACCGTGCCCTTGTTTCTACCCGCAAAACGTGATCGAAGTGTGTCACTCGATCGTCAAGAAATGGTTTCTCAGGTCAAAAGTGATTCGAAATGCATTGCGATGTCGCGAACGACCTGCGGTTTCGTTCCGGACGTTGAAAATCGATCGCGATCGATACCGGCGAAGACCACAGCACCGTTCCAACGACCGATTGGTGACGTCGAACTCACCACCCGTGGCAGAGCGTCCGACCAATCACGATCACTGTCGATCAATGTGGTGATGTCGCTATGGGCGGTCCGATCCGACGATCGATACAACCCGTAAGCAATCGACCCGGCGCTCGAGGTGACGACCCCATCCAGGCCAGCCAGACGTGAAGCCACGAAATCGAAGGGTAGGGCGAAACTGGCCGCGGCGTTCCACACCTCGACTTCACTGCGATGCAGCCATGACATCTTCGTCACCGCGTGGCGAGATTCGGGGATGATCCCGGTTTCACTCTCCCACCACTCGGGGGCCAACTTCTTTCGACACCAGCCGGCGTCGGGTTCCGAACGATCGTCGTCCCACACCGCCCGCGCGGGACGACCCACCGAGTCGAGAACCACGAGGCCCGACCCGAATGCGGCCACGCCGACCGCGTTCACCACGGGAGAGCCGAGACGAGTCCAGGCCTCGTCGACGGCTCGAAGCCACTCGAGTGGCGAGACCTCATCATTGTCGAGTGCGTGATCGATCGACACGACGTCAACCACATCACGACGTACGTCGTCGAAGACTCCAACGGTTGTGGAAGCGAACGAGACGTCGATGGCGACGATCACGTGATCAGACTCCCACGGTCTCGCCGATCGCACGAATCGGACGCAGACGGTGATAGAGCCGGAAGCGATCGACGGAATGGCGCGTGATGTGGGCTTCGGCCTCGGCCAGATCGTCGGTCACGAGCAACAAGTCGAGATCACCGCGGTCGATCATGCCTTCGTCGACCATCACATCGAGTTGTGTGAGCAGCGGAGTCCAGAACTCCCGACCCATGAGCACCACCGGGAAGTCGCTGACCTTGCCGGTCTGGATGAGCGTGAGGGCCTCGAACAACTCGTCGATGGTGCCGAATCCGCCCGGCATCACGACGAACGCGTACGAGTACTTCACGAGCATGACCTTGCGCACGAAGAAGTACGAGAACTCCACACTCACGTCGACGTACGGATTGGCCGCCTGCTCGTGCGGAAGGACGATGTTGCAGCCGATCGAATGACCACCGGCCTCCTTGGCCCCGCGGTTGGCGGCCTCCATGACCCCGGGTCCGCCACCGGTCATCACCGAGAACCCGAGTCGGCTCATCGCCGCGCCCACGTCGCGGGCCTGCTCGTACTCGGAATCGCCCTCGCGCACTCGGGCCGATCCGAAGACCGTGACGCACGGACCCACGAAGTGGAGTTGGCGAAAGCCGTGCAGCATCTCGCGCGTGACCCGTACGACGGTCCGCAACTCGCGACGACGGAGCCGTGGTCCGCTGAGAAACGAGCGGTCTCGTGCCGCTAGTGACTGCGACGTCGACGATGACTTTGGTCCCTGTGAGCCCACATCCATACCCGCAAGAATGCCATTCATGGAACTGCACATTCACGGCACCGAGGTCATGGACGATCTCGTTCCGCTGGCCCGCGACTTCCGCCACGCCGCACCCGATGTGATGAAGGCGTTCGGCGAACTGCACCGGGCCGCCATGAGCCCGGGCGCTCTCGACACCAAGACCAAGGAACTGATCGCATTGGCGATCTCCGTCACGAAGCAATGCGACGGTTGCATCGCCTCGCACGCCAAGGGTGCCGCCAAAGCAGGCGCCACCGAGGCCGAGGTGGCCGATGCGCTCGGAGTCACCGTGCTCATGAACGGTGGACCGGCCACGGTGTACGGGCCGCGTGCGCTGTCCGCATTCCGGGATTTCGCCGGAGGTGTGGCAACCTGAGAGTGATGCCTCGTCGCTCACGTCTCACCATCGCCACTGTCAACGTCAACGGTCTGCGCGCCGCTGCCACCAACGGAATCAAGGGTTGGCTCGACGACCGTCAGCCCGACATCGTGACCATGCAGGAGGTCCGTGCACCCGATGCCCTCGTGCCCGACTTGGTGAAGTCGGTGGCCGGCCCCAAGTGGACGGTCGCTCACGACGAATGCGAACAGAAAGGCCGCGCCGGTGTCGCGGTGGCGTCACATCGACCGATCGTGGCCACTCGCTCCGGACTCCAGAAGTTCGCCGCCGATTCCACGCCGTTCAGCGACAGTGGTCGCTGGATCGAAGTCGATTTCGACACCGCCGACGGTCGCGGACTCACGGTCATCTCGTCGTACGTGCACACCGG
>Ga0169931_10014647_pt1 | contig 10588 bp, 8 predicted proteins | sample Kivu_15m_20L_FD_129675 | JGI IMG/M metagenome (GOLD analysis project Ga0169931, IMG submission 129675) | Freshwater microbial communities from Lake Kivu, Western Province, Rwanda to study Microbial Dark Matter (Phase II) - Kivu_15m_20L... | ecosystem: Environmental > Aquatic > Freshwater > Lake ... | reverse complement strand
TGAATGGACATGTTATTATGCAGCTAAAGGTGGACATCTGGAAGTGTTGAAGTGGCTTCGTAGTGAAGGTTGTCCATGGAATGCAGGGACATGTGCAGCTGCAGCTTATGTTGGAGACCTGGAAATGTTGAAGTGGCTGCATAGTGAAGGTTGTCCATGGAATGCAGGGACATGTGCAGCTGCAGCTGAAGGTGGACACCTGGAAATGTTGAAGTGGCTTCGCACTGAAGGTTGTCCAGAGTGGTAATCCAACTGTAGAAAGAACGATCTGCTGATGCTGCCTCAAATCATTATCTGAAAGTTAGTTATCTGAGCAATAAAAAATAGCTAATGTGATGTTTAATTAATTATGATTGACCTTATTTTGGGATACTGAGTAGTCTTACTAAATTATGTACCTCAATAGATGAACGATCGACTTTAAAAAATTCGCGCAACATTTCAAGTACGAATGGTACTGCGATCTTACAGTGATATATTTCGCATCTGAGCTAGTCGACGATCAACAAGATCAACGACATTTTCTAGGTCGAAAGTTTTCTGTACTAACCTTGCCTTGAACTCATCATCACTCAGCTGTGAAACTTCAGCTATATGATTCAACAATTGATGAGGGTGGTTTGATAATCCTAGCGCCGACAAGACATTCATCAAATAACCAAAATCTACTACCAACTGTTCACAACCCATACGGCTGAGTTTCGGTATCTTCATTGTCTGGTTTAAAAGAGCAGCTGTTAGGGTAGAGCTGATAACATCTAGCCATTGATTGCAGAATAATGTACTAGGCGTATCTCCCTCATCATTCTCATTCTCCAAATGAATGGCTGATATAGCGGAATCTAGATCAGAGAAAGCATTCCCGGACATGATGTTTTGTATTCTGTCCTGATCATAACCAATAGTTTCCACGAACTCGTTCCATGAAGTCAAAGGAATATCAGAAATATTTTCCATCGCCGTATTACCGAGTGAGAGCGCGGCCGGATCTAACGCAAAGGGCTCAAATATTTGTACAAGGGATAGCAAATGCTCCCCTATCTGTGTTATGAGGGTTTGTGGAAGATTACCGAAGGATTCTGCCATGAATGAATCGTCATTTGAGTAGTTGCTCCATACAGTCAAGGTTGAAAATGATCTGATGCTATTTCTTGGGAGGATTGAACAGATATCGCATACAAAGGTTTGGCTACTATGGATAAGTTTGCGCATCGACATGCTCAGTTCAGGAAATAGTATACCATGTTCCTTTTCGGCTAATGAGACCAAAATTTCTATGCCGATTCTATCATCTTCGTGTTTATTAGCACATGCAAATTTTGCGAGTAGCAGATGGATATCATGAGCAGATAATTCCTCCGGCATGTAGTTCCCCTTACTCGTTGTATGATATTCCTTCGCCTTTGCCATCCGAGTAGACAAAGATCTCATATGTTCAGACACTTGACCCATGAAAATAGATATATCCCGTTTAAGGGCTCCTACATTCTTTAAAATATCAAGAGAACTTTGAAACGATTGCTCATCACTAATGCTAGAAAGCTTGTTCACATCCACATTTAATATAGATTTGGAGAGTGCATTGATCATCACGACGATTTCGTCTACATGACGTGATAGCAAAACATCCACTGTTGAAAGGGCGTTTGGCGCCCAATAGCCACAATTGAATAGCTCAAAGCGTGTTAACGCAGCTATGAAAGAAAAGAGCAAGTAAGATGGCAAGAAAAGCTAAAATCAATATCACTAGAATACAACTACAATAATGTTTTAACGGACCTTGGGCCAAGGGGAGAACAGAAGGAGTCATCTCGCTTATCATATCGGCTGCCTTGCGTAAAGTCATAGTAGATACAGTCCGAGTGTCTAGAAATAATTGTAAATCTTTCATAATACGCTTACTGACAATAGACGAATGCTGTAATTCCAACGCAGCAAAATTAATTTGATACGGTACAAACGGAGATGCGACATATGCAAAAGTATTTTGAACCAAGGTATACAGTTTATATCTGCTCAAGGTGATGGAAGGAACACTGGAAACAATGGAAGGAGTGAATTCATCGGATTGTGTACGGTTTAAAATATGTTGTTGAGGGGACTGATTTTTCTCTGCATGTACCGGAGTTAACAACTCATAAATGTCGGATAGGAATCGAACTGTGATTTCGTACGCAGTAGAAATGGTATCAAACGATCCCATAATCTCAATGACATCAGAGCCTTGCTCATCTGCATCGGATGGATAACAAGTGGATAGTCTCGTTCTCATAGAGGTTAAAATAGGCCGAAAACATTCCTGAAGAATCCGAATGAGTACTTCGGGTACTAAATTTGGTCCGAACACGGTTAATGTTCGAGTCCTCTCCTCATTCAAAAGTGCAGATACAGCATCGTACCATGTGGGAAGCCAGATATTAAGCGTCGTTGAAGAGGGAGGATAAGCAATCAAGGGAGTTGCCGTATCATGAATTTCCTTGGACGAATTAGATACAAAGTCGAACCAAAGTCGATGTATAGAGGTTGGTCGACTTTTAACATATTCTTCCTTGAGATTCTCCAGTGTCCCCAGTGAATGATACAATGATACACACTTTTGAAGAGGGCCTAATCGAGTTTCCAATCTCTGTAAAGCATGGTGTAATTGTGGTTTTAATAGTGCTAAAATTTCATCGCGGATACCGTGAATGGTCTCTTCTCGTTTCTCTCGTCCTGGTAAGGGTTGAAGTTCTCTCGATCCTTCTTGAAGTTTCATCCATGCAGATACAGCTTCTGAAAGGTTCGATGATGCAATTAAGGGTGGAATCGATGATAATATTGAGTCCCACGACGCAGCGGCCTCAAGGATACCTTTTGTCTTCTCTAAATTCTCCTGAAGGGCATGTAACGTAGAGAGAGTTTCAAGGATTTCGAGCGGATTTGAACTTTCGTCTAAAACGTTGACTGGTGTCGAATATTGCATAGCCAATGGGTGGTGGGGTAAATTTGCTTGAACATGAGCTCCAAGGAGTCCTGATGCATCATCTCTTAAACCCTGCAACCCTACCCCAATACGAGTCATATCTCCAGCACATCGTGGAAGCAGTCCTCGAAGTTCTGTAGCTACACGCCCTATATCATCATGGCATTTTTGAGTCTGAACTTGAAGATGTAATGCTAGCTCAGCCATGCGTCTTTGAAGACGTTCCTCGTAGGTTTCGTCAGAAGCTACATCTGTTTGAGTTGTAATATCCAGTGAAGTATTGAGAAAAGACGCGACGGAAAAGTCTTCAATTTCGAGAGTGGAGGAATTGAACATTATTGACGACCTTTGGTATATGTACCGTGTCTCTCCTGAGTTGATTCTTGATAACTAGATATCGGTGTAATGGATGTGCAATACAGTATCAGATGATGTAACCATGCAGACTATGGAGTAGTAGTCCTAGTGAATCTTGATGGGTCGTCGTCGGTCTTCGAGTTTTGCCATCCTGAGATGCGTATTTTGTATGCGGGTATTGTAGTACGTACAGTAGGATAGTCGTATAAAATATTAACGCGACATCACTTCAGATCTTCAGATTGCTTTTGTTTCCATGGCTCATAAGCTTCTCCACTTTCCACTACATTCCAGTCTGAAAAAATGTCTGATAAAGACGAATTCATTTCTAAATATTTTAGCTACATCGATGAACATGCTCAAATGTATATAGATCGCTTAGCTGAGGCTGTGGCTATTGAATCTGTTTCAGCAGATCTCGCCAATCACTTATCCGACATTGTGAAAATGATGGAGTGGACGAAATATCACATAGAAAGGCTTGGAGGGAATGCAACTTTTCTCACCAACCCGAAATCCACCGAAGATCATCCGTTACCACCCATTCTTCTTGCAGAATTTATCACTGATCCTACATTGAAAACCGTATGTGTGTATGGTCATTTAGATGTTCAACCTGCAAAGATGAGTGATGGATGGCTTTCGGAACCCTTTGTCCTTAATGAAAGAGATGAAAAACTCTACGGACGAGGTTCGACAGATGATAAAGGACCTGCTCTTTCATGGTTGTGGGTTATTGAGGCCTATCAACAAATAAATGCTAAAATACCCGTTAATCTTAAACTCATGTATGAGGGCATGGAAGAGTCTGGCTCCGATGGAATGTACGAGGCTATTCAAGAGTTAGCCAAGCCAGGAAATTTTTTGTATGACGTGGATTTCTTTTGCATATCTGATAACTATTGGCTAGGGAAGTCGAAACCTTGCCTAACCTACGGTTTGAGGGGAATGGCCTACTTTGAATTGGAAGTGCAGTGTGCCGAGCAAGACTTACATTCTGGAGTTTTCGGTGGGACTATTCATGAGGGAATGACTGACCTTATAAGATTGTTGTCTGTGCTTGTGGAACCTGCAACGGGAAAGATATTAATACCAGGAATTATGGATGATGTTACTCCAGTAACAGATGATGAGGACAAACTCTATGATAGCATAGACTTTGATATCAACTCATTCAAAAAAGAAGCTACGGTCTATTCGGTTAGTGATTCATTAATCCATGATAACAAGAAGTCTCTTCTGATGGCACGCTGGAGATATCCAACACTGTCTATTCATGGAATTGAAGGAGCATTTGCGAATAAGGGAGCGAAGACTGTAATACCTTCAACCGTCAAAGGAAAATTTTCTTTACGCTTGGTACCAAATCAAAAACCCGATAACATTGCTGAAATCGTTCAAGATTACTTGAAGTTGGAATTTCACAAGGTACGCCGATATGGTCACATGTTATTTGAAACATCCTTAAGAGGCCTAGCCTTACCTTACTCTCAAATTGAATTTCTTAGCTACAATCACCCAACAAAATGACGGTTCGAATGTTACATGGTGCCAAGGCCTGGTTATCGAATCCAAAACATCCAAATTATGAGGCAGCAGCAAGAGCGATGGAATTAGTTTACGGATGTATACCAGATTATACTAGAGAAGGTGGGAGTATTCCGATAACTAGCTATCTGGAGGATGCAACTAAAATGAACGTTCTCCTACTACCCGTTGGCGCTTGCGATGATATGGCGCATTCACAGAATGAAAAGTGGAATCGATGCAATCTTGTGAATGCCCCTAAAGTATTAGGACTGTACTTGAATGAGATCGGTAAATTGAGTGGAACAAAACCGTCTTCTTGTCGTTGTGATCCACTTACAGATGAAGAGCTAATGGTCCCTGGTGCGTTTGTCAAGGGTTTCCGCTGTAAATGTGAGATGTAGGAAAGCAATAATGTAATCGCAACGAGTAATATGGAGATCGTTGTTTGTACTGTACGATGATGATTAGCCATTATTAGAAAAATCAGGGAGACCCTCTAGGTTTCCAGTATGTAACGTTGTCACACTGCAATTGTAGTACAGTAGATAGGTTTATAATGGTCGACTCCTGAAATACCAAATTGGTTGTCACGGTTCTTTTCAAGTCCCACGTCCCAGTGTCACGGTTCTTTTCAAGTCCCACCCCCCAACATGAGTTTTGCGTTTTGCAGTCGAAACTTTACAACTTATTGCAGTACAGCAAATGTTTCACAGCATTACACAGATGAATATTTAGATTATTACAGCACTTAGGTTAAAACTGGAATTCAAGATATTTTTCTAAACAATGCCTCGACAGAGTCATAAACTGTTCTTTCACGCTTTGTTGGCTTTGAACTTACCTTTCAGTCACTCTGAGACTTGGGTCGCACGCTGCAGCAATTTGCAGTTTCAATTTGATAGGTCAAACAAACTGGCCTATCTCTACTTAAATACAACAATTGGGCTCTTGCAAGTTGCACAAGGAACAATTAGCATCGATAATGGGGTTCTTATGCGTGCACCTATGAGTGGGAATGCTCTCAGTTTTAATGACCTTGCGTTGACCGAGGTAGAACTCAATCCATCCAATAAAGCAGTAAATGTCCAATATCGTAGTCCCATTGATGGGACCGTTTCAAGTGGTAAATTTTGCAACACAGTAATTAGCGGGGTACTGATGAAATCCCCTTCTAGACGTCCGACAAGGAAGCGCTCAGCGAATCCTTCGAGAAGGATCACAAAGTCTCCGTCCAAGAAACCTACGAAGCAACCTATCCGTAAACCTACGCTGAGACCATCAAGAAAGCCAACGAATAAAGTTCAAACGACGCCGACCATGCAACCGTCGATGACTGAGATATCAAATAAAACATTCATAACTCCAGGTACAGCATCAGAACTTGTGATCATTCCCGATCCGCCTAAACCATTAACTTTACTCGGAACAAATAGAACGAAATGCCCACATCTTGGAAATCTTTCAGATTGGCATTCAAGTTCCACATGGGGTGTATCAGCAAATATTCCAACGTCGGGACAAAATGTAACCCTACCTGTTAACACACGAGTGCTTATTTCTAAAAGTATCAATGGCACTCTTGGTTTCATCATTATTCCCTCTAGCAGTGAATTGGTTATTGGAGAAAACGTTCAGGGGATTCAAGTACACGCCAAGGGCTTTGATGTGCAAGGACGGCTTACGGCGGGAAGCGAGACATGTAGGATTGAAACATCAATAGCAATAACACTGTATGGTACTCGTTCTAATGATGTTGTGACCAATATAAAACCACCGTTATTCAAAGGGATCGTTGTTTCAGGTTCAGGTCAGTTGGATCTTCACGGTAAAAGATATTTTAGAACTTGGACGCGGCTATAGCCCAAAAAGCCAACATCGGCGACTCGTACGTAGTATTGCAGCATCCGGTGAATTGGGAATATGGCCAGGCTTTCGTCTTAGTAACTACGGCAGTCAAGGACTCAAGAGAATGGCATCAGAATGAAATTTGCTACGTTAAGTCGATTTCTTTAGGAGATTCATCATCGGGCTATGGTGCGATCGTTTATGTTCAAAATCAGATACAATTTATACATTATGCTAACAAAGGTTATCAAGCTGAAGTGGGTCTTCTTAGCCGAAAGATCATGGTACAAGGTGCAGCAAGTGATTCAGAGCCAACAGATCGTGATCCTCTCAATTGCACTGAGTCGAGGTGGAAATGGGGAGACTACGGAACACACTGTCCTAATACTGAACTTACTGGATACGGAGGGCATATAATAGTGACTAATGGAGGAAAAGGATATGTCGAAGGGGTTCAACTCTACCGTATGGGTCAAACTAATGTATTGGGACGATACCCATTCCATTTTCATGGTTTGGGAAACAATTGTACTGGTTGTTACCTGAGAGATAGCTCAATATACCGTTCCTTTTATCGCTGCGTCTCAATTCATGGAACTAATAACTTGACCATAAACGAAAACGTCGGTTATGATGTGACAGGATATTGCTTCTATTTGGAGGACGGTGTCGAGGAAAATAATACTTTATCGTTTAACCTGGCCGCTCATATTCATTATCTTGGCACCGCTCCATCGGGGAACGGACAAACGACAGCAATAAATGTTGCAAGCGCAACATTAACCTTGCCCGCAGATGTTTCAGCTTCGGGATTTTACATCACAAACGTGCGCTATAATATTATTGGAAATGCTGCATCTGGAGGTTGGAGTGGGTTCGCATTTCCTTCTCTAGTTCGTCCCGTAGGATTATATCGTAATTTAAACATTCGCCCAAGTTCCCGTCTTGCGCTCATTATTGACGGTAACACAGCGCATAGCACAGGTTGGTATTGGTACCATGCATCTGGTTTCTATTTCGGTGGCTCTCTTTACTACGACCCGAATGGTGTCTATACGTACAATGCTGGGAGGGACTTTACATTTTACTACGGTGATCGCCCAACCTGTAAAGTGGACATGTGCTCGACAAGTGGTGGGTGTGACGACTGGTGTTCTTCAAAAAATCAAGCTTGGGTTAGAATAACCAACAGTAAGGTGTTTTTAGTACCATCGGATGGGCTTAATTCTTGGTCAGGCCGAATGGAAGTTGTTGGGTTTGAAGTTCATGACGTGGGATTATCGATGGAGCTTCTCGAGTCTGGTGTTTTGATTAAGAACCTGTTGGCTGAATGCCGATCCGGTGAAATATGGCTAATGCCATCATCTTGTCGAGCCACTTACATGACTGGAAACGGATTTTATTGGTACGACACTGGTCAAAAACACATAATGACGTCCGCCTTGTTTCGTAATTGCGGGTATAAGTCGAACCTTTTCAATCAATATGATAATTCTACAGACCGAGGCTGTGACGACTCACCTCTTACGGGGTGTCATTCGTCTTCCACTACTTTCGGTTTTCTCACACATAGTGATCAGTATACGCCTCAGATCATGCAAGCGACAAATAATATTACTTTTCAACGATGTGGCAGGCGATTTTATCTTCATGACTGGCGTGGAGATAACATGAACTCAACTGTATCTGGAAGAACGCAAAACTGGATAGACACTGACGGGTCTGTATCTGGTCTCGGGGTCTCAACGTTGATCGGATCTGGTCAGCAGGCAGCGGGACATTGGTGGCGTGTGGACTCTCAAGGTAATTTACCTCCTCTGATTCGGATTTCATATCGCCTGATGATGAAATTTTAATTTCTATCATTATTTACCTTTGTTGGAAGTTGGCTATGATCCTCAAGGTCCTTTGATTTTTATAAAGAAGAATAACGGTCCAAGACGATATATAGGTTACATTCAGTTATCATTTGATCGTGTCTTACATAATAAAGTTGGAAACGGATTATGTGGTAATGGGGATAACACACCGTGCCCTCCTGTTGGTCATATGAAACATTTCGGTCCTCTTTTTGCGAATAACACAGGATTACCAGTCACGGCGAATCCTGCAATTACTGGTCCTATAGGCGGCTACGGATGGCTGCTACAGTTGTCACAAGGTGCTCCAAGAGTTCTCAATTTGACTCAATTTGAAATACCACCTGACTCTCAGTTGATTTTGGGTATATCATATCCAAAAGGAACATCGGTGACTATCAAGGCTTATTTGGATTGGTGCTATGCGTCTGATAGTCCATATTATACTTGTAGTGAAGTTTTTTACGCCGTCAGTTCTCACGATCAAGTTCGCACTTCAAAGGGCAATTCGTTCTTTGTAGATGGTAATGGCCTGTTGACAGTTCGACTAATAAGCAGTCCCAGTGGCTTTTTCCTACTTGGGATACCATAGGAAAATGGAATTCTTGGTATGCCATCGATAGATTTGCGAGAGACAACATAACTTTGCCTCGCTTTTGGTATGGGCCTAATCTAATGATTCAAATAAAGTCCAACTGCACTGCTTCATCACAGAATTCGGCGTACTGTTCTGGGACACCTTTACAGGCCAATCTGACAGTATGCACTTTAGGCTATATACAAGTTGCGTACGATACCTGCTGCTCTATAGTAAATTCAACGCTGTGTGAATATGCCAAGGCTTAGAGCCAAAGTTACCTTGTGATGAATGGAGTATTATTATGCGCCACATTCTCTTCCAATGACGAATTTTAAACATAGGGATGGCTGTCTAAATGGCATTCTTCTTATTCCTTTACATACATATATAAATATATAAATATTACACAGATTTACATATTCATTCAGTAAAAGATCAAACTTGTAAAATTATAGTCCTAAGCAGTCACTGTACTCGGGGAATAGTGAAAGGCTTGTTTCATGAAGCCATACAAGGTCTCGAACTTCTGCTGTAGCTTCGAGTTTCTTTTGCTCGAAGTATTTCGCTTTTACATCATGGAGCTCATTGTTAAGTCGATTTATTTCTTTTGTATATTCGTACATCTGGAAAAATTAACGACAGTTCAGTTGTTGCTGGTAATTAAGATAGTTGTATATGCAGTATAGTAATAAACACACATACTTGATATTGGTTCATATTCAATTCTCCAGCCATAGCCTTCATCTGACGGGATTTAACCAGGGTACTGCGCTGTACTTGGTCTGATAGCTGTACATTCATTGAGTCAAATGTAGCCCTACGACCTAGCTCTCTCTCCAAGCTATGGCATTTCCGTTCATTTTCCTTTAGTAGGAAATCCTTTTCAATGACCTAAGAAACAAGATAAGCGAAAGAGATGCGATATAGTGAAAAGATAAGCTGATGAAGGATGGTTTACCTCTTCAGTCTTTCTTATCAATCGCTTTTGAAGAGTTTGTATCTTTATGATCATGTCACATTCAGTCGGATCCGATCCGCCTGATCGCATCCATCGATGATTATTGAGAGGTTTCCCTTTCTCCGATGTTTTATTTGCTGACGATTCTGATGCGATTGGGAACCTTTTCAAGTTGTATATCTCTCGTTGCAATGCTTTTGTACTCTGTTTCAACCCATGAATCTGGTCCAGTCTCTCCGAATTCTGTCTCTCTCTTTTCCCGAGTGCTTTTTCAGTCACCTTCAATTTTTCTTGTAGTTGAGATCGCTCATAATTTTTCTGTTGCACTTCTTGAGCTAACGAATCTCGTTCCTTTAAGAGGCTTTCGTACTCTTCCCTTCGTTTTTCGTTATCCACGTCCAATTTTTGAATATGGGTAATCCAACGTTGATATTCCGATTCTTTTTCATCCATCATCAACAAATGGTCATTCAACTGTTGTATTAAGTATGACAATT
>Ga0169931_10014646_pt1 | contig 10588 bp, 2 predicted proteins | sample Kivu_15m_20L_FD_129675 | JGI IMG/M metagenome (GOLD analysis project Ga0169931, IMG submission 129675) | Freshwater microbial communities from Lake Kivu, Western Province, Rwanda to study Microbial Dark Matter (Phase II) - Kivu_15m_20L... | ecosystem: Environmental > Aquatic > Freshwater > Lake ... | reverse complement strand
AATAAGATAATTAATTTGTTGACATGCTATCGAGAAGATTGCATGAAAATGTTCTTAGTGCATATGGTTTTAGAAGAATAAGTATGACTTCTCAACCACCAAATCCATCTATTGTCAAAGGCAATCAAGTTAACACTAGACCTAGTAATAAAAATAATGTTGATAAAAGTTTATAAAGACCATCAACTGGTTTGTATGCAAGAAATGACCCTAAGGCTTTAACAACTGGTGAACTTCGTATCTAAAAAAATCAAACATCTAATATAAAAACTCCATTTGCTAAAAAAAGTGATGTTGATTCAAATTAATTCAAAGGAGGGTAAACGTTATCAAGGAAATCTTAAGCAAAAATTGAGATAACTTCAAACTCTTATGAACCACATCATTTGGACATATCAATTTATAAATATCCTCATTAAGCATCTCCATTAGGAAAACAGCTTTCTAAATTATTGCCTCCAAATTAACAAACTATTTAATTTTTCAATACTTTATTCCAATAAACGTCATAAAAGTTCATAAATTAATTAAGGAATCATGCTAAATTTATATTTGGCTCTATTCTAAAGAGTGTACAGACTTTACTAAAATCAAGAAAATAATATCAACCTGATAAAATAGCAGCTCAAATAACTTTATTACAAAACTGCATAAAATGTAATCATATAATAAAAAATATTGGTTAATTATTAGGCTTTGGAACTAGTTTTGCATTGACTCAACTAGTATATTAAGACTAACATAAAGCTTAAATATATGAAGAGCTTAAATCAAGAAATATTTAATATAAAAGTGATCAATTTATCAAAGCGATCAATGGAGTTATGTTAAGACTTTTGTAATTTGCAAATTCTCAAGATATTGTTAATGTTCTTTTAGAGCTACTTACTGTATATTCTAAAGCTAGTAACCCTTCGACCAAAACTATTAGTTTGATAGTCAAATGCCTTGGTAGAGTTTCTCAAGGCTTTATGAAAGATTTAAAATAAGTACCAACTGCTGCCAAAAAGTTTTTGATAAGGGCAAATTAATACTTTTTTGCAGTTGAGTATTAAACTCCTTTGTAAACATTAGATACCATCCAAAGATAACAAAGTAGATAAAGAGTAAGAAACTAAGACACAGTAGCAAACTCTATAAAATCAATTTTGATTTAACTTTGCAACAAATTGAATAGTGAAATATGGGATATTTATCAAAAAGCTATGATGTAGTCTAAATTTACTGATAATCTTATTGCTAGCTACTTCAATTCTTTAAATATTAAGCAGCCAGAAAAAAGACAAAAGTCTCAATTAAAATAAAACGAATAACTTAAAAAAATCAATGAACTTTTATCAAAAAATAAATCATATGAAATGGGAATAGCTCATTTAAAAAAATATATGTAAATTCATCCTAACTTTAATCCTTAAAGTTACTTTACTTCCCTTAATTATGATCAAAAATTCATAGCAATGGTCATAAAAGCAGTCGATGTTAGGCTATAACCAAGACAATCGACCCTTAATAGATAAAAATAATAGCCTGAACCTAATATTCAAGATAAAATTCAAAAATTGAAGCAAAGATATGAGAATTTGCAGCCTTAAGGCCAACAATAGATAAATAATGCTGCCATAGCAAGAGGCCGAGGTGGGGGATAATAGCTATAAAGATAATAAAAGGCTCAACAAATAAAAAGACGTATTTAATAGATGAAAATGAAGATGAATTCTACAATAAGCAGAGGACAAGGACGTCCATGATTCTTTTATATGCAAAATAATTTACTATTTTATATATATCATATTATCAATTATTAAGAATATTTCACACAATGATTATCATATAAAATCATATAAAAATCATAGTAGTTCATTAATCATTATTTGTTTCTAATAATAAATCTACATGGATATTTGGTTTTTTAAAATATTTCATATCTTTTTTCAAGTGTGATTATCGCTGAGTTGTCAAAATTTATTTATATTTTTAAGGTTATTCATTATATATTTTAAATAGTTATGAATTAGCTGGTGAATACGGATTAATTTATTGATGAATGAGATTTATTAATCTTTGTATGAGATCAGCCATTGTAATTTTTGGTTTCCAATATTAAGGCTCGATGATTGGCATACATATTTTACCATTGTTATATACATGAATATGCTTGAAATCTGATTAAAATTTGATAGATGGTGCAGATTTGGGATAATCTTTAGGAAATGTTATTTATACAGGATATATTGAATCCTTCCACAAAGGATCATTATTGCCAGGCAGCCAAATAATCCATTAATCTTCAGCCACTATTCCATTGATTTAACATTCCACTATAGAAGCAAATGGAAAAGTACGTAAATTTTATAGTTAATTATTTATTCTTGCCTATCTCATATTTTATATTATAATTGATAATATAAAGAGGGATTTATAATAAAATTCATTAATAAATTATTTAAATGTTACTTATTTATTTTAATAAAAGTATAGTTTGATATGTTATTTAAAATTGATTAGGAAAAATTATTATAATTAATTTTATATTTTATGAATCCTCAATTCTCGAACAATAGGCCACAGATTCCTCCAAATAACAATCTATTTTACAATCCTCATAAGGATAATAATACAAATAGTCAACCTTTTTTAAATCAAAATCCGCAGTTCAGTCCATTTTCACCAAATAATTTTAATTCAAAAGGTTTTATAGCAAGATCGAACATCATAGAAGGCAAAGTAAATAACAGTAGTACTAATTTCGTTAAAAACAATAACGAAATACAACCACCAAGTACTAAATTAAATAATAACTCAATGGTATCTCCAACTAATCACAATAGTAACTATAATACATTTACTCAATTCAATAAAATTAATAATGAAATGGCAAAGAGCAACATTCAATAACAGATAAAAGGAAGTGATAATAATGGAATAATGAATCCTCCAGTTCGAAGAGCACCAAGAATGAGTGAAACTAATTTGATCGATCCACCTATTTTTAAGCCGCTATAAAGTAAAACTCAATCAGAAGTAATGACATAGAACAGTTTTCAATCAAAAAAGAATATTAAATAGCCTTAAAATAATTTTTTTAGAAATAGAAATAATACAAATAATGAAGGGTAAGAAAAAATTAAGCCTTTTATAACAAGACCTTAGTTTTTAACAAAATCTATGGGTAAGAAAAAAAATATTACAACAAATAATTTCAGAAAAATAAAAGAACTTGGAAGCGGAAAATATGGCCAAGTTTCATTAGTACAGTACATATTTATATATTAAGATAAATAAGTACAGGTTTCATATGCGCTTTAAAAATGATTGAAAAGAAATTGCTTAAGTAATAATAAATTACAGAACAATTCATAAGAGAATTAAAAATTCAAACTTTTTTGAATCATCCAAATATTATAAAAATGTATGGATTCTTTGATGATTAAAATTATATCTATATAATTCTAGAAGTTGGAACTGGTGGACAACTTTTTCATCAATTAAGAAAAACAGATCCTATGCCTTAAGCAAAAGTTGCTCCTATCATCAAGCAAGTATGCGATGCAGTTAATTAAATACATTCACTTCATATAATTCATAGAGACATTAAGCCTTAAAACATAGTTCTTCATGATGTATAAAAATATAATATATAGAATGTTATCAAGCTATGTGATTTTGGATGGTCTGTTTATCAAGACAACAAGCTAAGAACTACTTTTTGTGGTACTCCTCTTTATGTTTGTCCGTAGATATTAAAAGGTAAATAATATGATTAAAAAATTGATATATGGTCACTAGGAATAATGATGTATGAAATGCTTGTTGGTGAAAATCCTTTCAAGATCACAAAAGAAGAATAGTTAATAAAAATAGTTAAAGATGAAATCAGCATTCCTAGTTATGTGTTTGTCAGTCGTTAAGCTCGAGATTTTTTGGACAAATGTTTGAGAAAAAATCCAGATGATAGAGTCAACATAAAATAGTTAGTAAATCATGAATTTTTGTTGAAAGATCAAGATAAAGGCAATAAGCAAATAGTTTTTTGAATGCTAATAAATTTAATGATTTATATAAAATGTAATATAATATAATTTCTATATAGTTTTTATAATTATTTATAATACAGTTATTTGATATTTATTATACTTTCTTCGATTTCATTAATTAATATATTAATGAAATTCAGGCCAATTATCAATTAAACAAAGTTTAGTTGCTACCGAAAAGAGACTATTTTCAATATCAAACGTAAAAAATCTCAATCTAAAATAAAACATCATACAACGCATATTGAATAACTCAAGTCTTTTAAAAAGTTTTCATAAAAACAAATATAAATATAAGACTGCCTTTAATCATTGAAAATCACAATATAATAATAGAAAAGCATTAGTGATATATTGTACAATAAGATTTATAAACTATTTAAATAGCTATAAAAAAAATATAGATAGTAAGATTAAAAATAGTCAAACAAATAGAGAAAATCAGAAGATTTTGAAAATATTTCTCTTCTTAAATTATCAAGTAGATTAAATTTTAAAAGCAGATAATAATTATTTAAAAACAAATAAAATAATAGAGATGGATTATATCAAACATAAATTGGCTAATCCCCTTCATAACCTAAGCTCAGAAAACAGTCTACTAAATTAAGGGCAATCATGAAATAGCAAGATAAAAAGCATTATTAAGATATGATAAAAGAATTGTAAGAAAAAAATCTTAAATTGGAAGACTAATTAAAGGAAAATTATATATAAATATAAAAATTAAAACTAAAAATTGATGAAGTAAATTTATTAAAATACTAAATATAATAAAATTTTTAAAAACAAATAAAAAAGTTTTAAAACAATAAGATATAATATCTGGCTCAGATTAATTAAGTTTAATAAGAAAAATAATAAATATTGAAAATAAAATAGATGATATTATCTCAGCTTCAATAGAGATAGACAGAATTGATTAGCTTATGGCAAATGAAATTATAGTTATCTACTTGATAATATATATTTTATATATAATTTTTATAAGAGCTTATAATGAATAGCAATCTTACTTAAAAAAAGCCTGTCAGACTTGCACCATAAGTCAATAAAATTATCTTTGTTAGGAATCTGCCTTATAAAATAACTAATTAATAACTATATGATGTCTTTGGTCGATTTGGACTCATTCGACAAATAAGAAAAGGAAAAACTGGTGATAAAAAAGGTACGGCTTTTATCGTATATGAAGATATATTTGATGCGAAAGAAGCAGTATAAAATTTGAATGGATTTAACGTTGGAGGAAGATATTTAGTAGCATTGTATTATAGTGCAAAAAGAGTACAACAAATTAAATAAATGAGCAAATAATGATTAATAAGCATTTGATTCCAATATTTTTATGATCTTAATAGAAAAATATAGATATCATTCAATTAATTATTTATTGCAAGTACTTTAATATTTATTCATTTTAAAGAGCCGCAGCAATCCTTTACTTGTCATTAATTTGTTTTTATACTTATTATTTTTTAGAATGACTTCCTTATCGACATTCGATTCGAAATTTATACTTATTAAAATTAGGCAGCTCAAGTTTTAATCTATATAATATTGCCAGACCAATTTGTTGCACTAAATGACAGTTTGCATTAGTTGGTACAAGTGTAATACATATTGATAAGATACTTTTATCACTTTTAAGTAATGAAGAAGACTTTGTGTTGATAGTGATTGATTTTTAATCAAATACACCCAAAGAAGATAATGTATGCTACCTTTTTTATGGATCTCGTATAGTAGATATCAACCAAGTCAATTATTCCATGAGTTATTATTAGTTCATCATCATGAGTCAATCTAATAGTTTTGAGTAAATCAGAACTCAATCATTATATTCATCAAAATATCATAAGATTATTATTTGCTATTAATTATATATTCTATTAAAAGAATTAATGAATTTAAGCTATACTCCTTCATCTACTTTTGGTTCTTATTCTAACCCCTTTTATCAAGACCCATTGATCCATCCAGCAACACATACACCATCTACTATAAAGATTTCTAATTAGTAGCCCTTTAATATAAATTAAATTTAACCAATTGTTACAACTGAATAACAACAAGTTTAAGATCGGATTACCTTAAATAAATTGAGAAGAATCGACTTGCGATATAAATAATAACAATAGAAATAAAACTGGTTATTAAGACATAAAAGTAAGATGAAAAAAATATAATCGAATATGTAGAATAAAAATAAGATGGCAAATAGGATAAGATAATATAATATATTGAGTAGTATGCAAGTCAGAGCTGAAAAATAAAAGCTTTAAAAACAAATGAGTATATAGTTTAATAATAAATTTCAATTAAACTAAGAAAAACATAAGGAATGTCGATAAAGGGCTAATCTAAAAAAGAATTAGTATATTTTTAGAATTCATAATAAAACTTGTTAAAAATTTTAAATGGTCAATAAGAGAAAAGAAAAGATGTTGAGATAGCGCATTTAATAGAGTAAAAGAGTTCATTTATAAGAATGGTATAATTATAAAGATAAGCTATTGAGAAAATATTAAGGCAAATAATTAAGAGATCCAGCTCATCTATATTAAGAACATAAAGACAAAGAAGATAAACTCAAAGAAATGCTTAAGGATATCTATTAATCATCATAGGAAGAAAAGAAATTAAAAAATATAAAAAAGCCACAGAAAACTTTGATAAAAACAAAAATCAATAAGTTTGTTCCTAACAAGCTATCATATTTCGGCATAAATTCATAAAAAAATCTATAAATTCATAAAAAAGACTTGTAAAAGATGAAGATATTTTTGGATTAAGAGCATTATTGTTAAAATTAAGAAGAAAAGTTAGTGTAAAAATTCAAAGACTTTATCTTATCAAAGATTATATGATTTTTTTATGATTTAATATGATTAATAGATATTTATGATAAATTATGATAAGGGATGATATATATTGACGAAGTACCATGCCCGAGCGGTTAAGGGGGGCGACTTAAGATCGTCTGCTTGTAGCGCGTGGGTTCGAATCCCACTGGTACTATTTTTTTACATTTCTTAATGAAAAAATTAATTAATTATTAGAATTCATCTATAACAATAGATGTGTTTATAAAACGATCTAATTTTTTATAATTGCTTCTTTTATACAATTTTTATTTACTATTTTTAAATGTTTAAAAAACATAATAACTTACCTTTTTAGTAATTTTCGCAAATTGATTATTCTCAACGTAAAAAATAGTACAAATATGAATTTCCATTGAAAAAGCCTTCTAAAAATAATTTTCCTTCACAAAAATAAAATCATAGTTATCATACTATGATTCCTACAAATATGTTAAAAGGAAATGCTTAAGAATAGCATAATATAGTCTTTTAAACTGATGATTATATTGAACTTTAAGGAGTACTTTCGAAACAAGTGCAAATAATAAATGAAAATATTAATATACTTCATGAAAAAAATTATTTAAAAAATAAATAGATTCAAGCATTGGCGAATAATATTAATAAAATGACATAAAAATCAAAGCTTCTATAAGATAAAATCAAGTAAAAACATAATAAATTATCAAATATATAAGTAAAGTATAAATAAGTAAGCTAATAGGTATTATTTTAATAATAAAAATTGAAAAAATAACAGTTAATATTAAATGAATAGCTACAAAAATGTTCTATATTTAGTTAAAATATTGAATAAATATAAAGTAGGCTTTTACAAAGCTCTAAAGAAGTTGATTATTATCAAAAGAGACTATAAAAATTCGATGATGTCCAATAATAAAATATAAATTTAAAGTAATATTTATAAAAATTATAAGAATAATAAAAATTGATATAATAAGAAGACATATATTAACAAAATTAGTGTAATTAATTATCATAGAAATTATAATCATTAAAAAATGTATATAATGAAAGATCAAGGATCAATAATAGAAATCTAGTCAAATTAAATCAATTAAAAACTGAAGTTGCTAATATGACAAGGGCTAAACAAAATATGAATAAAAAATAGCATTAAATCAAATTTTTATAAATGGAAAGAGGAGATCTCAATCAAGAACTTTTGCTTATCAATGAAGAAATATCATAATTAGATTTTAGAATAAGAAAAAGAGATAAAACTATTAAAGAGCTTAAGGCCAAATTAAATGAAAGAAAAAATCAAAAAAGTTATTTGACTTATGATCCTATTTAATAAAATTAAACACCAAAATAATCGTATCGTGTTGTTTAAAGCTAAAATTAATAAATTTTCTAGAAAATAGTTCCTAAATCTATAAGAACTTCAAAAAATAACTCTAACTCAGCAAAACAAGCTAAAGTATAGACTAAAAACAATTCCCCTTTTGTCATAAAGACTAATATAACTCCAACTTTTACCCCTCATGAGCAATAAAAGACAAGTAGTAGAGTATAATAAGGGTAAAGTCTTCAGGATAGTGATGCTTTTAAAAATATAGAGAAATTAATAAGTAGATTTGAGCAAATAAAGACTAAATAGAAATATAAAACTTGATTATATTATGATTTTATTATATAATTATCATTAAATTGGTGTTGCTTATATTTAAATATGATTTTATGAATGCTTTATGTCCAGAGGATCTTTGTTTTTTTCAGGGTTTTGAATGTTTAAATCATTTTAATTTTACTCGAAATTTTGTTCATAATTTGAATTTTGTTATATAATTTGATTTTTCTTATTTTCTTCCTCTTGGATTTAATTTGACTAAATATTTTGATTAATTTCGTTCTTAATAATATCTTTTTTATCTTACTATATTTTTTCTTATAATTATTGCACGACATTGACTTTATCATCAGAATTTTTATTTACAATATCATTTTCTTAGATCTTATTTTATTATTGTTAAAATTATTATCCATAATCATCATTATTTTATTACTTGATCTAATTTTATGGTTTATCATCTTTTTATTTAATCAAATTATCAATAAGTATATCTTGTAGTTTTTATTACATCTTTTGAGCTTTTTATACATTGATTTCTATCAATTCAGGTTATTTTTGAGCTTTTATTTTTTATTATTTTTAGACTTTATTTTATATTATCAATTTTTCCTAATTTTCATTGATTTATATAGTCTTTTTTTATTTTTGTTTTTTTATAGTGCCATATTATTATGATTTTCTTTAGGATTTTTGTGAATTCAATTTAGGTGTATTCGGTTTTATCTCTTTATGATCTGAATTTTATTAATTTTTTATAGTGTTTTTACTTTATTGTTAGATATGGCTTGAATTTTTATTTTCTTCATTTTTTATAATACTTTTTTATTTATTAATATCAAGATTGTCATCTTTATATTTTGTCTAAAGTTTATTATCTTATTATGCATTGTTTAGCTTTTATTTTTTATTTTTATTATATACTATTCCTTTTATCTTAACTTATTTAGCCGATTTTTATTATTTTTATCTTAACTTTTTTTATTATTTCAAATTTTTCAATCTAGCTTCTTATTACTTTCTTGCTTTTGCTTCTTACATCTTTTTGATCTTTGAAATTCTTTATTATTAATTTTTTTGTTATCTTATTTATTATTATTTCTTTATTTTATCTTATTCGTATCTTATTTTTTGTTGATGAATCTTTTGAGAAAATAATAATTTTTGTTTATTGAAGTTTTAAAGATTTATTGATGTTTTTGGGAATAAAGGTTGCAAATATACATTTTTATTAGCATTTTTTTGTTTTATTTTAACCTATTATTATTTATTATCAGCAGATTGAGAATTTTTATTGACAATATCGTTGATGATAGGGTGATTGTATGATTCATCTTTTTAATGTTTTAATTTTTATTAAGCAACTGAATTAGATACTTTTAAATTATTTTAAGTCAATCGTTAAGTATTACATTATCTATTACTATTATGATGTCTTCGACTTGTATAATTAGTAGTTGGCTTTATAAATAAATTTCTTCTATCAATAGAATATCTATAAAACTTTTTTTGATCTTAAAATTTTGTTTTTATATAAAAAGTTCTCTTTTTCAAATGATGATCATAGTTTTCTTATTATTTTTATTATTTTTAAATGATCTTTTAAACCTTTTGAGTTTATTTATTTTATTCTTGCTGTTACTTATCAATATCTTATATTAATGGAAGAATAGATTCAATAGTTGGCCATTTAAGTGTTTATATCTTTGAATATATCTTTTTTCCATGATAGTATATCTCAAAGGAGCCAATTGATGGAAAATATACGATTTAGTTAGTTTAATTATGATAATAAAGTGTTGGTGGACAATATGGTGAGTTCTTATATAAATTATTAGGGACTGCTTTCTTTTTAACTATATAATCTTTTAATTCAAGTTGATTTTTTAATAGTTAATAATTTTTCAGATATTTTGCTCCTTGATGTTTGATTAAGAAAAGATGAGCATCGCAATTACAGCAAAATTATATTTAAACAAGACGATTTGACTTTTATTTTTATGCTATTAATACTTGTTTTTATTTTTGTGTTGAAGAGATTTAAGAGGATGCGATCATGATAAAACACTATCAATTAAATTATTAATTTTATT
>Ga0169931_10014645_pt1 | contig 10588 bp, 10 predicted proteins | sample Kivu_15m_20L_FD_129675 | JGI IMG/M metagenome (GOLD analysis project Ga0169931, IMG submission 129675) | Freshwater microbial communities from Lake Kivu, Western Province, Rwanda to study Microbial Dark Matter (Phase II) - Kivu_15m_20L... | ecosystem: Environmental > Aquatic > Freshwater > Lake... | reverse complement strand
TCCCTAGAAAAAATATAGATCTATTTATTGCTGTAAATCAAGTAATTAACTATTTACGAATATCTACGAATACGATTTGGCCGTCTGGACCACACTAATCAAATTCAGATAATCAATCCAAAAGGCTCTTTAATACTTTCCTTGCAATCAGAATTATGACGCTTAAAAATCCTGCTAAAAATCCGCCGAGGATCAGCCCTTTTAATTTTCCAAATCGTTCTACTTCCAGAGGATAGACAGGTCGGTCAATCACTTGAATTAATGGAGTTTCTTTACGAAGTGAAAGTTTAGATAATTCCAAATTTTTAACCAATTCTGTTAGAATCGCCGTATTAGCCTGGACATCTATTTGCCTTTGTTGACCAGAACTGCGTAATACTTGACGTGCTGCATTTAAATTGGGTATGGCATCATTAGATTGTGCTACTCCTGAAATGGCATTATTTAATTGAGCCCTCACCGAATCAGTTTGGTATTGTAAAATAGACACATTTTTAGATGATTTTTTAGTCTTGGTTTCTACATAGAAATTAGATACTACCGCAACCAAAGCCTCGGTAAAAGTTTTTGAGAAAATTTCATCGCCTGAATTGACCGTCACCTTCAGAATGCTAAGTTTCTTATCAACCTTGGCTACTGTCAGCAAATTTTTAATAATATTTTGGTGTATGCGCATCAAAACACTGTCTTGAACACGGCTGAATGTATTGACATCAGCATTTATCGGATAGCTGACTGATTCTAAATGCGCCTTACCCTCCCAAGACTCTCTCAACTTATTAATGGTGATGTAGTATTCGGCTAAACTTTGATTTTTATCTTTAACATCGATAGGGCTCAATAAAGCTTTTTGCACCATGTATCTGGATTTCATTAATTCCAAAAGATTATCGCCGGCAAAAACTCCACCACCTCCACCACCTACATCCAAACCAAACTGACTTGCCAAGCCCAATGCCCCACTTAATCCGCCACCGCCTTTTTCATCTTCTAAAACAAAAGAGAACTCTGCTTTGTATTTAGGTTTAACATTCCAGGCATAGGCCAATCCCAGCAAAGCCCCTAAAAATGCGACAGCTACTATTAATTTCCAACGGCTCAATATATAAGTCCACCACTCCTTTGCCTTCAGGATCAGTTCTTTCAATGAAATTTCATCATCATGAACAGAGCTGATAACATCTGGGGCATTATTCGGATGATTCGTCTGATTATTCGTCCTCATTATCGTACCAAATTTAAAATAATCAGCGCCATCGAAGCCAATGCACTTGAAATTCCAACAATTTCGCCTGCAGTTACCGGTTTCTTTGATTCTTTCTTGGGGATAAAGACCTCTGCTCCGGGCTCGATACTCGGGTAATTATTAAATAAAAACACCTTACTGGTACTTTTCACCGCACCATTCGCATAAATGACATAAGCACGTTTACGCATGGAACGCTCTGAGAAGCCACCTCCCTGTGAAATATAGTATTTAAAGGGTTTTCTTTTGGCATAGCTGGTCGTTACCGGATAGAGCACTTCCCCATTCACCTTCACGGTTTGCAATTCTTTCGGGATTCGCAATACATCCCCTTCCTCTAAAATTAAGTCGGCAGCAGTTTTGGGTGCCAATAATATTTTCTCTAAATCGATTCCCACATAAACATTTTTAAGAATTTCTTCTTCTTTTACCTTGGCCGTTGAATCCAAAGCACTTTCTTGCAAACGCTGTAGCTTATTCACCTTCAATTTCTCTTCTTCGGCTAAGGCGGCCTGGGATTTGGCATCGTCTTTATCCAAACCTCTGAGTTTGGTTACCCCTTCTCGCTTTAGCGAAGCACCCTTAGTATAGGCCAATGCGGTTAAGCCCCCGGCACGATTTACTAAATCGGAAATGCGTTCATTCTTATTGCTGATCGTGTACATGCCGGGATAAAGTACTTCACCCTCAATTTTAACCTGTCGTTGAATTTCATACCCAATGGAGCTACGAACCGAGACGATGTCAAAAGGCTGCAGCTCAAACTTAGGGACTGATAGGTTCAAGTCTTTTTCCACATTGATTTGAAACACCTCGGCGGTTTGGGCTTTCGCTGAACTTTGATCGGAGGATTTGACGCGTCTGGAGATTTCAATACGCTGCGGACTCGCGCTTTCTGAGAATCCACCGGCCTGGATGATCAACTCTTCGAGTGTCATGTTCTGCGCATAGTCAAATTCACCGGGCTCTCTTACTTCTCCATCAATGCTGACTTTAAACTCTTCCTGTAAATCAAAGATGGAGGAAATGCTGATGATATCTTCTCTTTGTAAGTTGATATCAGGTGTTTTGGCCGAAACGATTGCCCCTACATCAAAAGAAATCATCTGAGTTTGATTGTCTGATTTGAGGCGGGTGATGTAGCCCCTGGACAAGAAAGCATCTTCTTTTACTCCCTCAGCTTTTCGGATTAATTGAGACAATTTCATGCCCGGTTCCAATTCGTAAGCACCCGGACGGAATACTGCCCCCTCAATATTGACCCGGTTCACGAATCTTTCCAGTACCCTGTCCACAAAGTATTTATCTCCGGTATTCGGCTGATACCCCGTGAACTGAGCGGAACTGATATCGGCTATCTTACGTTCGGTATCGGTATTCTTTAAAACTTTCACTCTGGCTCGGTAGGCATTTTCAGTAAAATCACCGGCAAAATTCAGGAGATCGGTCAAGTTTTCTCCGCTCCTTAATTCATATATTCCGGGGCGTTTCACTTCTCCCAGCATTTCAATACGCGACTGATACACCGGAACACGAATGATATCCTGATCCTGCAATCTTACCTCATCAGACAGCTGACCCTTCATCAGGAAATCATAAATATCCAGAAGGGCAATCTTTTTCCCCGCTCTGATCAATTCAATGTTTCGGAAAGAACCCCTTTCTGTCGGTCCGCCGGAAGAATAGAGCGCATTAAAAACATTTGCCAGAGATGGCAAAGTATAGGTTCCCGGTTTCACAATTTCGCCGGTCAGAATCACCTTGATGCTCCGGATATTACCCACAGCTATATTCAATTTCGTACTCCCGCTGCGCAAACCGGCATAAACAGCTGACATGCGGGATCTGATCCTTGAAGTGGCAGCCTCTACCGTTAGTCCCCCGACAGGTACTACCCCGACGTATTCAATTTTAATCGTTCCTTCCGGACTCACCTTCAGATTGTAGGAAGCTTCCGAATTTCCGTAAAGATCGATCAGGAGCTCATCATTCGGTCCGATGACATAATTTTTTGGCGTAGCAATATTTAAGTTAGGCTCAAACGTTAGCTTAGAGTTTTTGAATAAATCGGCACCAAATATTTTAGAGCGAAGTTCATTGAATACCTTTTCTGCTTCGGTTTCGGGATCTTTTTGAACATCAGTGCTATCACTTTCCTGATCAAAGTTCATTTCTCTGCCTTCTGTTCCCTTCTTCGCTTGAACTTTGTTCGGATCTGATCCTCCACCCTGCTTTTTGTCTTCTTTTTTAAGCTTATCGACACGCTCTCTTAATTTCTTGACTTCTTCCGGCCGCATTCCCCTTGCCTGAGCCATTTGCTCCAACTGGGCATCACCCATTCCACTGGCCCCGGCCTGACGCATAAAAGCCCTAACCTGATCATCACTCAGTTCATCTACGCGGATATTGTTCAGGTTTTGGGGGTTTACCTGTGCTAAAACGGGTGAGGTTAAAGCAACAAAGAATATCAATACGCAGAGGCTGAATATTTTATTGATTTTCATATTTAAAATTTGTGCAAAGCTAATTATTCTTGCGGTTATTTTGAATATAGGTTTTTATTGAGTTACCCGTCATTTCGAAGGAGGCACAAAGAGAAATCTTAAGTGGTAGATTTCTCTTCGCGCTAAATCTTGTTTTAAGATTCACGATTTTGTTCGCTCATCGAAATGACGCAGTCCTATGATTATTCAAAATAATTCAGCGTATTAAATCCACCATCTTTTAGATATTCATCTTTCTTCATTAAATGGAGATCTGATAAAACCATTTCTTTTACGAGTGCTGGCAAGTCATATTTCGGTTTCCAGTTCAGCTTGGTCATTGATTTAGTCGGATCACCGATTAACAAATCCACTTCAGTAGGTCTGAAATACTTCGGATCTACTTTGACCACAGTAGTCCCCGGCCTCAGATTTTCCACTTTCAGCTTTAAGCTTTCAGCTTTAGCTTCGTCTACATCAATGATAACTCCCCTCTCATGTTCATCCTTCCCACTGAATTCGACTTCTATTCCCAGCTCGGCAAAGCTCATTTTCACAAAATCGCGAACCGTTGTAGTTACACCTGTAGCTATAACGAAGTCTTCAGGCTTTTCCTGTTGCAGGATCAACCACATCGCCTCAACATAGTCTTTTGCATGACCCCAATCACGCTGCGCTGAAAGATTTCCGAGATATAAACAATTCTGCATCCCTAAACCTATTTTAGCAGCGGCCATAGTAATTTTACGGGTTACGAAAGTTTCACCCCGAACCGGACTTTCATGATTGAATAAAATACCATTACAGGCAAAAAGATTATAGGCTTCACGATAATTTACCGTGATCCAGTAAGCATACATTTTTGCTACGGCATATGGAGAACGGGGATAAAATGGGGTTTTTTCGCTTTGTGGAACTTCCTGCACCAAACCATATAATTCGGAGGTAGATGCCTGATAAATCTTGGTCTTTCCTTCTAAACCAAGTATTCTGACAGCCTCAAGTATACGCAAAGTACCTAATCCATCCGCATTAGCAGTGTATTCAGGGGTCTCAAAACTTACTTGTACATGACTCATTGCAGCCAGATTGTAGATCTCATCCGGCTGAGTTTCCTGAATGATGCGAATCAGGTTAGTTGAATCTGTCAGGTCGCCATAATGAAGTTTTAATCTCAAATTTGACTCATGAGGATCCTGATACAAATGATCGATACGGTCGGTATTCAGTAGCGAACTTCTGCGTTTAATTCCATGAACCATGTAGCCCTTCTTCAGAAGGAATTCCGTTAAATAAGCTCCATCTTGTCCGGTGATACCCGTGATTAATGCTACTTTCATGATTCTGTGCGAAGCAATAAATTAAACATCCAGTAAATTTAATATAATTTCAACAGGACAAGAGCTACAAGTCCGCATCAACTGTCAATTGTCAACTGTCAACCCGATAGTTATCGGGTGTCAACTGCTTACGGCTCCGCCCTTTCAGTCACATATTGGCTTTGCGACATCCTAAAAAAATGATCAATATCAGCGCCTTTTAAGAGGCCTGTAATTTCTCTACGATATTCTTTCTCAGGTCGACCCTGACTTGCACGCCCAAATCTTCTAGGAATAACAGGGCATAATGACCCATGTTTTCCAAAACTTTTGCTTCTTTATCCATCAGTGCTCCTGAACGAATTCGGATTCGGTCGTTCACATTCAGCTGTTCAGCCTGAATGCATTCATGATCGAATTCAATCAGCCAATTTTTCAGGAGATTCATTTCCTTCTCGCGGATGCTGGCCGGTTTCCCGCAATGAAACAGATAGCGCACCACCCCGGGCACGCTAAAGACCTGTTCTCTTTGCCAATCCTCCAACCTGACGAAACAATAAGAGCGAAACAAGGGCTCCTCCACCCATTTCCAACGGTCGCTCCAGAGTTTTTTTCTTTTTAATACCGGGCAAAACACCTCTATGCCGACTTTAGCCAGTTTATCTGCAACCATTTTCTCCGATCGCGATTTCGTATAGATCACGTACCAGTTCATTCCGAATGATTAAAAATGAGCACCATTTGCTTGTGATACTTTTCAACATATACTTCTGCATCCTGCCCTTCAAAAACCAGGTATCGGATTCTTCTTCGGATCAGAGGTTCTACCTTTTCCACCAGATTACTCAGGTAATCGCGATCGATCTGTTCGCCGATGATTACCAGATCCAGAATACTTGAATCCAGTCCGCGGGCAATCATCCCCTCTAGGTACACCTGCCGCACATTTCCCAAACGATCGATCACCTTTTCAAGCACTTCTTCTACCCCAATAAATTTTCGGATGATGCTGTTCAGATCTTTGAATAAAGGATGGAAGGTGTTGGCACGATACAATTTCTTGTTGCCATCCGATTCGGCCAATAATAAGCCGGCCTGCTCAAAACGATTCAATTCCTGTCGGATTCCATTGGTACTTTCATTAAACTCGTTCTCCAGACTACGTAAATAGCCCTGATTATTGATGTTTAAGAAGAATTTAAGCAGAAGCTTAATTCTGGTTTTGGATGTGATAAGTGTTTCGAGCATAATATTGAGTATATTTAGTACTCATTATACATCCCAAAAATACAAGTTATTTTCAGAATGCCAAGGAAAATTTTGAATTTGCTTGTCAGTTTTTACCGTCATTCCGAAGGAGGTACGTTTATTGTCATTCCGAAGGAGGCACGTTTACCGTCATTCCGAAGGAGGTACGACGAGGAATCTGTTACTGCAGGATGATGAATTCAATAAAACTTAGTTTAATTCTACCCCATTTCAACAGATTTCTCCACACGACACTTGCCTGGCAAATGGAGTAATACTACCCGCGTGTTCGAAATGACGGTTCGCGTTGTTGGAAGGAGGGTGCATCTGTTACTGCATGTCCGTTTTTACCGTCATTCCGAAGGAGGCACGACGAGGAATCTGTTACTGCATGTCAGTGTTCTCCCGTCATTCCGAAGGAGGTACGTTTCCCGTCATTCCGAAGGAGGCACGTTTCCCGTCATTCCTGCAGTTGGATATGAGGCAGAAAAATAATCAGGTACTACATTTGTATCAATTAAATACTTCCCCATTCGTTACGTGTTTCTTTAATATGCAATTTGAGATCCTGTCCTTGTTCTTTGCTTAAAATACCTCTGTATTTATCAGATAGTTTGACTTTAGAGGGCCTAACTTCTTTTTTTTCTTTCCTGAACTTAATTAGATTAAGCAATTCCAAATCTTTTAATAGATTCAATGCCTTTTCGTTTAAAATATCTAAAGTTACTGTTTTCATTTTTGCCAAATTTTCAAGAACAAATTTAAAGAAATTCCTGCCCATTCTCAACAGACAAATCAAACCATCGACAAATCCATATCATTTCCACATTTAAAAACAGATAATGAGCCAGCAGGATCCGAGAAGTGATTAACACGTCATTCCGAAGGAGGCACGTTTCCCGTCATTCCGAAGGAGGTACGACGAGGAATCTGTCCAAAATCCGCTGCCTCGCTATCATTAGCTTAAAGGCGCCTGATTCAAGCATCAAATAAAGATAAAGTCAATTATGACTTAGGGAAATAGTTTCACTATTGCAGGAAGGTTATTGGTAAACCATTCCGGTAGTTCTTCTCTATTAACATGGAATTCAATTTGTTTTTGGATGGTTTTAAATAAAATCCGGTGACTAATTTCTGAAGTATCTACGATAGTCAGATCATCTATCAGATTATGATATTTATTTAATTTCTCCAGATTCCCGTAAAAATTATTATTCAAAGTTTCAGGATCGACATAATGACCACCTTCGGTTACTCTTTCAGTTATGCGAAATTGAGATAAATCGGTATTTTCCAATCCGAAAAAAATGAGATGGATCCGATATCCCGCATTTTTGAAGGTTATGGGTTTATCCCAGGTAGCATCATTAGTAAAATGGCCTTCATAGACATAGTGATTATTGTTTGCTATCGCCAGACTTGTCTGTTCTTCAAATAATTCTACCACATATTCCAATGCTTCCTTTCTGGCATATTTAGGCGACCTGATGATTGCGGGGAATAATTCATTAAGTTTTTTTGTGTAAAGCAGATCGCCATCGAAAACCGTATAGTTTCGTAAAATTTCTTTAGGAAGATAGTCCGGACCAACTGTAGATTTTCCGGCACCATTTGAGCCCGTAATAATGTACAGACCCGGCATATTAAATCAAATTAAACTCGCGGCGGATTTGCTGAGCCTGAACATTAGTAAGTTCTCTGACAATCGTAAACGACTTTAAATTTGATGATACAGTTACAATCTTGATTGATTGATCGGGGTATTCTAAATAACTTTGATTTTTGGGGAGCTTATTTGACCATATCAAAAACGGCTGACCACTCTCCAGTTTTTTCCTTCTCAAACGTCTGACAACTGTACCAGTGATTACATTTAATTCTTCAATAGTGTCCATTGACTTCAAATACTTTATTCAAAAATAATGATTTATTGCCTGATTATGAACATTTAAAGGTCATGATTTATAAATTCTATAATTTCTCCGCTGTCAGTGTTTTCCCGTCATTCCGAAGGTGGCACGTTTCCCGTCATTCCGAAGGTGGTACGACGAGGAATCTGCTAAGTATGTCACAAATCTGCTTCGCGTCAACAGATTTCTCCACACGACACTTGCCTGGCAAATGGAATAATAGTACCCGCGTGTTCGAAATGACGGGGAGTTGAGGATCGGAAATGGTTCAAATGATCGGTATTTATCAACGGTCGATTGTCAAAGTCAATTATCAAAGTGCATTGTCAATTAACTAAAATCGCTGATCTCAATATGCGCTACCCGATAGCTATCGGGTCAAAACTAAAATCCTATTAAATCTTCACCTGCGTATTACCACCCTTACTTAAGGTAATATCCACCGGCTGATTCGTTTTCCAGGAACCTCTGGTAAAATCAGGAACATCTATGGAATTTGAGCGATTCTTAACCGACCACTCACTCAATGGAAAAATGGAGCTCCATAATGCCGCATCATACACATCCTGGTCAACAGGTAAACCATTTCGCAGGCAGTCGATATTATGCCAGTCCATCAGAAAATCCATTCCTCCATGACCGCCTACCTGCTTAGCCAGCTCGCCCACTTTTTTAACTATGGCAGGCTGATATTGTGCTTCCAGCTTCTTGAACTCTTCTTCGGATATCCATCCTTCATGCCCGGTAGAGATCTTTCCCGGGAGTGGATATTTTTGTGCCGTACCCTTTGTACCGCTTAGCAAATGGAGTCTGGAATAAGGGCGAGGGGAGGTGACATCGTGTTGTAACATGATGGTTTTACCCTTGGCGGTGCGTATGGTCGTGGTGTTCATATTCCCATTAAAGGACTTATCTACGAATTGCTTATAAACCTCGTCGGTCGCTGCGAGCTTTTTAGCATGTTCTGCCATCATGAAATCATTACTGGATACAGAGACCAGGTAATCCATTTTATCTCCGCGGTTAAGGTTCATGACCTGACTCACCGGACCTAATCCATGTGTAGGATATAAATTACCTTTTCTACTGGCATCCATCCTCAAACGCCAGAAATCCCAGTATTTTTCCTTTGAAAAATCCCCTGCCAGTAAATCATGAATATAGGCTCCTTCGGCATGCACAATCTCCCCAAAAAATCCCTGACGAGCCATGTTCAGGGTCAGCAGTTCGAAGAAATCATAGCAGCAATTCTCCAGAATCATGCAATGTTTGCGGTTACGCTCGGAGCTTTCGACTAATTGCCAGCACTCCTCTATTGTGGTGGCTGCCGGAACTTCGGTGCAGGCATGTTTCCCATGATCCATTGCAAATACGGCCATAGGCGTATGCATAATCCATGGTGTGGCGATATATACTAAGTCAATATCATTACGCTCGCACACTTTTTTCCAGGCTTCCGCGTCCCCGGTCACCAGCTCAGGTTTCTGTCCGGAAGCTTCGATGCGCTTAAGTGCGGCCCGGGCTTTCTCCGGACGAAGATCGCATAGCACCTTGATTTCAACACCGGCAATCTTACTCATCCTCAACACTGCACCCGAACCTCTGTTTCCGGTTCCAATAAATGCAATACGTACAGTATCAAGCTTTGGAGCTGCATACCCCGACATATTGAATTTTTGTGGCGCATTCAGATAAGCAGATGAATCTATGCTTTCATTTCGTTTAGATGTGAAAGCCGATAAATTACCTGATAGCGTTAGCCCCAATCCGGATACTCCGGCGAGTTTAAGAAAGTCTCTGCGATTGTTTTTCATCCTGATGTTTTTTTCTGACAAGAATTGTGTGGAGGGAAATTTAAGAAGAATTTCTGTTGATGTATAGAGGAACTTGAATAAAATGTAATTAAGGCGAGGTCAATATAAAGTCTTAACCAATTCATGTTCAAATTGACTCAATTCCCGGGCCTGTGCATGAGCATTTTCATTATGTAAGAGTCAGCTTATGGTCTTTGGTTCCAGCTTTCATGTGAACCGATTATATCGGCTGACAAATTTTTGTTGTGGGAAATTTAAAATTGTTTGTGGGATACTCGGGGTATTCCAGCGAAGGCTGGAATCTCCTTATTTACTACTTCCAACTTGTCATCCGATAGCTATCGGATCTCGCGGAGGCGAGAACCTCCTTACTCCCAAATAACATTGTCATCCGATCCCTATCGGATCCCGCGTAGGCGAGAACCCCCTTCTTTATCATTTCTGTTCTTATCATCCGATTGCTATTGGATCCCGCAAAAGCTAAAACCTCCCTAATCCTCCTTCACGATTTGTCATCCGATAGCTATCGGATCTCGCGTAGGCCAGAACCTCCTTACTCCCAAATAAC
>Ga0169931_10014643_pt1 | contig 10589 bp, 12 predicted proteins | sample Kivu_15m_20L_FD_129675 | JGI IMG/M metagenome (GOLD analysis project Ga0169931, IMG submission 129675) | Freshwater microbial communities from Lake Kivu, Western Province, Rwanda to study Microbial Dark Matter (Phase II) - Kivu_15m_20L... | ecosystem: Environmental > Aquatic > Freshwater > Lake... | reverse complement strand
GCCTCGGTGCTGACCCAGGCTGGTTACCGGGTGGGGCGCTATACCTCGCCTCACCTGGTCAGCTGGCGGGAGCGGATTGAGGTGAATGGCAGGGCGATCGCCGCCCTGGACCTGCGCCAGGGCCTAGAATGGGTGATGGCCAGGATCGATGGTAGCCAGCCCAGCCCCACCCAGTTTGAAGTATTTACCGCTGCGGCCTGGCAATACTTTGCCGACAGCGCAGTGGAGGTGGCGGTGATGGAGGTGGGACTGGGGGGCCGTCTGGATGCCACCAATGTGGTGGAGGATCCCCTGGTCACAGTCATCACCTCCCTAAGTCGAGAACACTGGCAGCAATTGGGGCCTACCCTGGCGGACATTGCTGGGGAAAAGGCCGGTATTCTCAAGCCTGGCTGCCCCGCCGTGATTGGTCCCCTGCCGCCGGAGGCAGAGGCGGTGGTGAAGCAACAACTCCAGCACCTGGGGTGTCCCGTGTGGTGGCCAGCTCCGGCGGTGCGACGGGGGGAGGGGATGGCCTGTTTGACCCTGGCAGAGAATCAAATTACCTACCCCCTGCCCCTGCTGGGGGATCACCAGTTGGTTAATTCTGCCCTGGCGATCGCCGCTCTCCAGCTGCTACGGCAGCGGGGCTGGCGGATTACCGATCAGGCCATCCAGCAGGGCATGGCCCTGGCTCAATGGCCAGGCCGCCTGCAGTGGGTGGAATGGCTCGATAGCCATCACCAACCCCACCCCCTGCTGCTGGATGGGGCCCATAACCCTGGCGCGGCCCTGGAGCTACGCCGCTACGTGGATCAGTGGTGGGCCCAGCGGGGGGAGCCAGCCGGAGCCACCCAATGGCTGATAGGGATGCTAGCCACCAAGGACCATGCCGATATTTTTAGGGCCCTGCTGCGCCCCGGGGATTACCTTTACCTGGTGCCTGTGGCTGGCGACCAATCGGCTGATCCCTTCGCCCTAGCGGCGATCGCTGCCAACCTCTGTCTCCAACTCCGCCATTGTCAGGGCTATAAACACCTGGCCGCGGGCTTAGGAGCAATAACTGAAGAACTGGGGACCATAAAAATACTTTGTGGTTCTCTATACCTGATCGGAGATTTTCTAGCCAGTCACCGCTCTATCCATCTCTGCCATAAAACTCCGACAAGATAGCAAAGACCATCTATGTAGAACCAAGAAAATAATACCCTAGGAGAAATGTCCAATCCTCATAATCATGTTAAAAAGATAAAGAAACAATCAATGCTTTTCTTTTCCCAGGCACCTTGGGCTAAGACAAATCTATCATAGGGCTAGATTAATTGGTGTAGCCTACCCTAGTCCAAACAAGCTTGGCAGTTTTATCGTTAAATCGTAATTTAAGCCCTAGTATAGGAACTCTGTACATGAGGATTTTGGTCACCGGCGGTGCCGGTTTCATTGGCTCTCACTTAATTGATCGACTCATGACCGCTGGCCATGATGTGATTTGCTTGGATAATTTTTATACCGGCCACAAACGCAATCTACTTCGTTGGCTAGATCATCCCTACTTCGAACTAGTTCGCCACGATATCACCGATCCCATTCGTCTGGAAGTTGACCAAATTTATCATTTAGCCTGTCCAGCCTCGCCGGTGCACTATCAGTACAACCCGGTAAAGACCATCAAAACCAACGTTATGGGTACCCTAAATATGTTAGGGCTAGCCAAACGGGTTAAGGCCAGGTTTCTGCTCGCCTCCACCTCCGAGGTCTACGGTGACCCCCAAGTCCATCCCCAGTCAGAAGACTATTGGGGCAATGTCAACACCATTGGTATTCGTAGCTGCTATGACGAGGGCAAGCGGGTAGCTGAAACCCTTGCCTTTGATTACCATCGGCAAAATAATGTGGATATTCGGGTAGCCCGGATTTTCAACACCTACGGTCCCCGCATGCTAGAAAACGACGGTCGGGTTGTCAGTAACTTTGTGGTCCAGGCCCTGCAGGGAATTCCTCTGACTATTTACGGTGATGGCAGTCAAACCCGTAGTTTTTGCTACGTATCAGACCTGGTGGAAGGGCTAATACGCTTGATGAATGGTGACTATATCGGTCCGGTCAATTTGGGTAACCCGGATGAATATACCATTCTTCAACTGGCCCAAACCGTACAGACGATGATTAATCCCGGGGTTGACTTGATCTACAAACCCTTACCTCAGGACGACCCCCAGCGCCGTAAACCTGACATTAGCCGAGCTCAAAATTTCCTGCAGTGGAGCCCTAGCATTCCTCTCCAGGAGGGGCTAGCCTTAACTATCGATGACTTTCGCCTCCGGTTAGACCAAGGGGTAGGTGAACAGCTCACAGAAAGCCTTGTCCCTGCTGCTGTTTCCTCCCGAAGCTAGTATGGCGCGGCATAAATGCAGCATAAATTTTGTAGCCCTCTAAGGGGGGGTTGGTAGTCGAAACTCAGGAGTCAAGAGCAGCCCCATTTAGGCCAGGGTTTACTAAGTAACTTAGGGTACAGACATCATCCCCATCATCTGTCATTGATGACTTAGCTGTCAGTTTCTAAAGCAGCCAGTCATATTCAAGTTGTTGAATCTGCCCATAAGATTATATTTAAATTAAGGATTGGTTAATATGCTGCGAGTATGTGTAATTGGTACGGGCTACGTCGGCTTGGTGACTGGAGTCTGCCTAGCCCACATTGGCCATGAGGTGATCTGTATTGACGTCAACGAAGAAAAGGTCAAACTGATGCAGTCGGGTCAGTCCCCGATTTTTGAGCCCGGTCTGTCCGAACTGATGAAATCTGCCATGACGGCGGGAAAATTGCAATTTTCCACCAGTTTAGAGGAAGGGGTTAACCACGGGGAAATCCTGTTTATCGCCGTCGGTACGCCGGCCCTGCCTAACGGGGAAAGTGACACCCGCTATGTGGAAGCCGTCGCTAAGGGTATTGGCAGCCACCTGAGCGGTGGTTATAAGGTGATTGTTAACAAGTCCACCGTTCCCATCGGTTCTGGAGACTGGGTGCGGATGATTGTCATGGATGGCATTGCTGAACGCCAGAAGGTGCCGGTGGCCGCCGGTGCTGGCGCTCCCTCTACCTCTACCCATCCAGAGGTGGTGGCAGACTTTGATGTGGTCAGTAATCCCGAGTTTCTACGGGAGGGCTCGGCGATCTACGATACCTTTAATCCCGATCGCATTGTCCTAGGTAGCAATAGCTCCCGGGCCATCGCCCTGATGCAAGAGCTCTACGCCCCCATTGTTGAGGGGCGCCATCGCGATCAACCCGGTGGTGAGTCGGTGCCGGTGCTGGTCACGGATCTAAGTTCAGCGGAAATGGTCAAATACGCCGCCAACTCCTTTCTGGCCACCAAGATTAGCTTTATTAATGAAATTGCCAATATCTGCGACCGAGTGGGGGCCGACGTCACCCAGGTCGCGGCGGGCATCGGCCTGGATTCCCGGATTGGCAAGAAGTTCCTGCAGGCCGGAATTGGCTGGGGTGGGTCCTGCTTTCCGAAGGATGTGGCAGCCCTGATCCATACCGCCGATGATTATGGCTATGAAGCCCAGCTGCTGAAGGCGGCGGTGGAGGTCAACGATCGCCAACGGCAAATCACCCTGGAGAAGCTCCAACAGGTGTTGAAAATCCTTAAGGGAAAAACCGTTGGGTTGCTGGGGTTAACCTTCAAACCCGACACCGACGACCTGCGGGATGCCCCCGCCTTGATCCTAATCGAACAGCTGAATCGTCTAGGAGCCAAGGTTAAGGCCTACGATCCCATCGTTTCCCAGAGTGGTCTGCGCCATGGCTTGACCGGTGTGATCGTGGAGACCGATCCCAGCCATCTGGCGGATGGCTGCGATGCCCTGGTGGTGGTGACGGAGTGGCAGCAATTCCGAGACCTGGACTATACGGCCATGGCCCAACGTATGAACAGCCCAATTTTGATTGATGGGCGTAACTGCCTTGATCGGGAGGTACTCATGCGGGCAGGCTTCCAATACTTGGGGATTGGCCGCTAGGACGGCGCCAGTATATTTCTCTTGACCCAAAGTCCTTCTCCCGAGGGGAGAGGGACTTTGACGGTTTTCCGGCTCCCCACCCTGGGGAAAACAAGCTACGCCCTCTGGAAAAAGGGCCGCGGGTGAGGGGTCAGAACTACGGTTCTCAACACGGACTTGATTTACGTTCTGGGTCTCAGCCCATGGTAAATAGGATTCCAGTCCTTCCTTGCGGGGGGGCTAGGGCTATAGCTGGAAAGGAAAGGGACCATAGGTACCGGTCACCGCCATGGCCTCAGGGTCAGAGCCATGGAAGGTGATGATAACACCGCGGGATTGACCGCTGTAGCTATCCAGGTACCAGGTTCCCTTCAGGGTATTAAATTTCAGGTAGACAGCTCCCGCCTGGTCTGGCAGGGTCAAGTTGGCGCTCATCCCTAGGAGTGCCAGGTACTGCGCCATAGCGCGCCGGGCTTGCTCCAGGTCGTCAGCGCAGATGCCCAGGGTCTGGTAGTCCGATAGATGATTGAGCAACCCCAGGTCCGCCCGTAGCTGTTCGGCCGCTGCAGAGCTTAGGGGGGGTGGGGTGGTCAGGGCGCTAAATTGATTGAGTCGTTGGCGGAGGGCCACCCGGTCCTGGGGGCTGGGGAGGGATGTCATAGTCACCTGGAGGGAGATGGGTAGGGAAACGACCGCTCTGAATCAACCATAGCACCGCTTGAGCCAACCCCGACTGTGGGCATGGGTTCCATGAATTGGCGGATTTCCCTGACCTGGTTCTTTGCGGAGAGAGTCATCTCACCCGGCTCTGGGTTCACTAGGGAAGGCTGACCTGACGAGCTAGATCGCCATGACTTACCACCTGCGGATAACGGATATACCCTGCGGCGATCGCCCCCGGGAACGGTTGCTGTCCCAGGGTGCCAAGAGCCTTTCCACCGCTGAGTTGCTGGCTATCCTGCTGGGCACTGGCCAGGGTGCCGGAAAGCTATCGGCGGTAGGCCTGGGTCAGCTGATTCTGCAGACCATGGGAGAGCATCAGCGGGATCCCCTCAGTTCCTTGCGGGATGTGTCTGCCCATGATTTAATCCAAATTTCTGGGGTGGGCCCGGCTAAGGCTACTAGTATTCTGGCAGCGATCGAGCTGGGCAAGCGAGTACTACAGGCGGTTCCACCGGAAAAAACCATTGTGGATGACCCCGCCATCGCGGCGGCGGCCCTCAGCCACGACCTGATGTGGCAGAGTCAGGAACGCTTTGCCATTGTGCTGCTGGATATTCGGCACCGACTACTGGGCACTAAGGTAATCACCATTGGCACCGCCACCGAAACCCTGGCCCACCCCCGGGAAATTTTCAAAGAGGTAATTCGCCACGGTGGGGTGCGCTGTATTGTGGCCCATAACCATCCCAGTGGCAACCTGGACCCCAGCCCTGAGGACCTAGCCCTGACCCGCCAACTGCTGCAGGGGGCGCAGATTTTAGGTATTCCGGTGTTAGACCATTTAATTATTGGCAACGCTGACTACCGCAGCCTGCGCCAGACTACCCAACTCTGGCAGGAAACTCCCCAGGGAGTCTAGCCAACCCCTACCAAAAGTCACGAATGGGGTATCCAAGTTCCTCCAGCATAGACCGCAGCACCGGCAGGCTGAGTCCGATCACGTTGGTGTGGCACCCTTCGATTCTGTCCACCAGTATTCCCCCCTTACCGTCAATGGCAAAGGCGCCGGCGCAGGCCAGGGGTTCCCCAGAGTCAACGTAGGCCTGGATAGTGGGGTCATCCACCTCGGCGAAGTGAACCCGGGTGACGGCACAGCGGCTGAGGGTAATACCCTGGGGAGCAATCAGCACATGACCGGTGTAGAGGTCACCGGTTTGGCCCCGCATGGCTTGCCAGCGAGCGATCGCCTCGGCTGGGGCAGCAGGCTTGCCGTGGATTTCCCCCGCCAGGACCAACACCGAGTCACAGCCCAGCACCAGGGCATGGGAAAACCGAGGGGCGACCCTGGCAGCCTTGCCCCTGGCCAGGGTAGTCACGTATTCCGCTGGGGCCGCGATCGGCACCTGGGATTCATCAAAGTCACTGGCACAGACAACGGGATCGATACCAGCCGCCTGCAACAGCAACCGGCGGGCCTTAGAGGCGGAGGCCAACACAAATTCAGGCCGCAGGCAGTCAGTCACCATGGCCGCACCCCCTAGGTAACCTTAAAGGAGGCCACGGACTGTTTCATCAGGTCCTTAATTTTCTCCCAGCGGTCGGCGGGGGTAGAGGCGTTGAAGGTGTACATCTGACCCCGTCGGACAATGGCGCTGGCCAGGTTGTGGCGCACCCCCGAGGGTAGATCGGCCACGTATTCCAGGATGTAGTAGGTTTTGTTGTCGACGGTATCAATGCGCTGGGCATTGACCAGCTCGACGTTGGTATCATCGCTAATCAGGGTGTTAAAACTCTTAGAGAGCTTGTAACCCACCTCCGTCGGCGTACCCAGGTCTTCTAAGTCCTTACCCTCAGGCACCTCACTGATCACCACGCTGACGTTTTCCGTTTCATTGACGATGTCGTGGAACACCACATCCGCCGCCCCTGGCACCTCCACCTCTACCCAACCGGTGGGGTAACGAAATTCGTAGCCGGCATAGGTATCCACGTAGCTGTTGAGACCGCCGCCACTGCCCACGCAACTCTGCAGGGTGAGGGCAAAAACGGTTAACAGTAGTAGGGCCAGGGTGCGCACCATGGGTTGAGGTCCTTGGATGAAATTCATCTTTATTCTCCCATTAACCGGTAGGCAGGGCAAAACTGGCAAGGGGTTGGTGGCCTACCCTGGGATCGCCCCGGCCCTACTGGGCTGGAGACTGAAATTCCCGATAGGCAGTGTAAACCCCCTGAACGTTATACCAGTTGAGAAACACCCGGGCCAGTTCCAGGGCTAACTGGGGCTTACCCTGGTTAATCAGCCAGCGCAGCAACGGGGCCAGGGTGCGTTCGTTTAAGCGCCCCCCCAGGGACAGCCCACCCCAGAGCAGGCGGTGCAGCCAGGTCATTTGAATCATCATCCGCACCTCAGGGGTAGGATGCTTTTGGTAAAACAGCACCCCCATGCGGCCCCGCTGGATTTCCTTATCGATCAGGTTGGGCACCTGATCAAGGCTAAAGGGGGGATGCCAGTGGTAGCCCACCGCCTGGGGCACCTTAATTAATTTCAGACCCAGGTTTTTGAGGCGTACCCCCAGCTCCAGATCCTCCCAACCGTAGAGGGTAAAGCCGGTGTCAAACAGGCCGGCCTGCTCTAGCCAGTGCTTAGCAATGGCCACATTGCCCGTGGCAAAAAAGGCCTGAGAATAATCGGTCACCTTGAAGGGCTCGCTGGTGGGGTTATCAAAGTTAGAGGTGTTAACCACCCGGCCGTAGGTAAAGTGGAGATCGCCCCCACTCCGCTCCTGGGCCGCCGCTAGAGCAGCGGCGTGGGCCTGGAGGAAGCCTGGCAAGACCACCAGGTCACTGTCAATAAAAATAATCCTATCCCCGGTGGCTACCTCGACCCCGTAGTTGCGGGCGGCGGCGGGGCCGCGATGATCTTGCTCGAACAGGCGGACATGGGGAAAATCCGCCTGGTGCTGATGCAGCCAGGGAACGGTACCATCGCTGGAGCCATCATCCACCACCACCACCTCGTAGCCCTGCACCAGGGCAGAGTCAAAGGTCTGGCCCTCCAGGGCCTGCAGGCACTTCTGCAAGATTGGCAGGCGGTCGTAGGTGGGTATGACGACACTAAAAAACACAGGCAGCCTCCTCGCGGCCTTCCTATCCTAACCCGTCCCCTGGCCTTTCGGGACTGGCGGCGGGCCCCACCGGGCCTAATCGGCGCAGAAACTCCAGGGGCAGGCCGTCGGCATCGGCAATAAAGGTGACTTCGTAGAGGCGATCGCCAATCATCTGCTGTCGGGGTTCCAACAACACCCGTAGCTGATTCCCAGCATCTTCCGCACCGGCTGCAAAGGCCTGGCGTTGCTCAGCCAACCAGTGGGGTAGGCTATCGACCTGATCGGTTAGATCAAAGGAAAGGTGGTAGTAGCCGGTGTAGTGCTGATCGGCAAAGGCATCGGCGGGGGGGGCCGGATCTGGCACCTGAATCAGTTCAAGGCGAGCCCCCCAACCAAGCAGCCAACAGGCCAGGGTCATACCAGTGGTAAACCGTTCCTCCACGGTAAACCCCAGGCGCTGGTAAAAGGCGATGGCACGGTGGATATCCTGGGTACGAATCGACCCGTGGTGCAGCATGGCTAGCCCTACTCAAATAGACGAAAGTAGGGGTACCGGATGGGAACCCCCGGCTCCTTTTCCAGGCTGAAATTGATCACCTCCCATTGGGGATCCTGCGCCGGTGAGGGACTAAACTGCACCGGTAAACCGTAGAGCTTGGGTACAGTCCCGGCTTCCACACCACCTCGCCAGGGGGAACTACGCTCGAGGTAACTATTAACCAGGTCCTGATAACGCTCGGCGATAATCACCCGGGTAGCCCGATAGCCCTGGGTATAAAGACGATCTAGAGCCTCATGGATTTCAAAGCGAATGCCGTCGGGATGGGTGTGTTGCCGGTACCACTCCCCCTGCCACTGGCGCCAGTGACGCCCCGACTGCAGGTGGACCAGTTCCTTGCTGTCGGGATCGGCTTCGAAGGCCCCGTGGCGGCTACATAGGTAGGTATCGGTCAGGGTCAAGGCAGGAATGGTCTGGCGACAGTGAGGGCACTGGATTTCTGGGCCGTAGATGGGATAGTGTAAGGCGGAATTAACCATTGGGCGGGAATCCAAGCTTCCGGGTGTAATGGGGTAGACCGTGATCGGCAACGACCCTCTGTAGCCGTATTATACCTATGGGATACTAGCCACCGCGATCCTGGTCCCTTCCCTTGCTGTTTTCACTGGCATACCCGCCATGGCCTTTCCTAGCCTGCCAATTTGTACCCCGGCTGACCGTTCCCGAGCGGCCTTTGTCGCCCCCAACGCCACCGTGATTGGCCAGGTTACCCTGGAAGAGGGGTGCAGTGTTTGGTATGGGGCGGTGCTACGGGGTGATGTGGAAGCTATCCACCTGGGGGCCTACAGCAACGTCCAGGACGGGGCCATTCTCCACGGCGATCCGGGGCAGCCGACAATCCTGGAGGACTATGTCACCGTAGGACACGGGGCCGTGATCCACAGCGCCCACATTGAACGGGGCAGCCTGGTGGGGATTGGGGCGGTGGTGCTAAACGGCGTCCGGGTGGGGGCGGGTAGTATGATTGGGGCGGGAGCGGTGGTCACCAAGTCCGTGCCGCCCCAGTCCCTGGTGATGGGGGTACCAGCACAAATCGTGCGGCCGCTTTCCCCCGAACAGGTCCAGGGGTTGCTCGACCATGCCCGTCACTACCACCATCTGGCCCTAGCCCACCGTGCCAGCCTCATAGGCGATTGAGACGGAGTCGACGTTTTTTCGCCTACCGCTGTAGTGAACAGAGCCCCTCCAGGCGGGACAGTCCTGGCTAACCAGGGTTTAAGGGGAGCCGTCCCCTACCGATCCACTAAGAATGACCTGGCCGTCCACTAACTCTAGGTCCTCCAGGGTGAGGCCCGTCTCGGCTACCATCTGGTTGGCCATGCGGTTAATCTGGTCAACGCTCAGGCCCGTCAGACGGGAGACATCGGTCAGGGTGAGATTCATACGACCCACCTGCACCCGTGTATTCTGGTCGAGCACCAGCCGCCCCTCTTCCACCTGCGGGGTGCCCTCGATCCCCAGGTAAAAGGGGCGATCGGCCAGCATGGGCATTAACCTAAAGGCATGATCAAGGGTCTGCTGAGCCTTTGGCGGCAGAGCTTGGCTGGATAACTCAGCGGGGTTAATCACCACCCCTCCTCTGATGCGATCGCCCTCAATGGTGGCGCTGCTACTCTCCGCCGCCTGCAATAGACCGGCGGTCTGGGGCATCTGGGTGAGAGCTGAAATCATTAATTGGTTCAAATCACCCTCACTGAGCACAACTTTGACCCGATCGCCCTGGGCAGGCTGGATACCGTCGTCGGTCTGGAGTTTACTGGAGAGTATTGACCTGTAACCTTGACTAGCGGCATCCGCTAAGCTGCCGCCAGCTAACCCCTGACTATGCCAGGCGGGTAAAGCGGTAGCTCGCTGCCAGTAATAGACCGCTGCCGCCGCCGCTCCGGCGCTATAACCCAGAAAAATCAAAGCCAATAACAATAACAATCGTCGGGCCACCATAGCGAATTCCCTTGAAGGGGCTATTTCAGGTATACAAACTCCTCTGTGGTGAGATCGTAAAGGATTAATGAAGAGTTGGGAAACCTTGCACACTCAGAGATGGGCTGGGGCTGAGGGGCCATCACTCCAAACCCAGGCCAGGAAAGGGACCAGACCACCACCCCCTGGCTAACGCTATACTAAGTTGATAATTCCTTACCCAGCGTTTCTATGGCTACCTCCGCCCCCCCGGTGACCGCCGCCGTTATGGACAATAGCAAGCATGGATTACCGGTAACCATCATCACAGGGTTCCTAGGGAGTGGCAAAACCACCCTGTTAAATCATATCCT
>Ga0169931_10014642_pt1 | contig 10589 bp, 7 predicted proteins | sample Kivu_15m_20L_FD_129675 | JGI IMG/M metagenome (GOLD analysis project Ga0169931, IMG submission 129675) | Freshwater microbial communities from Lake Kivu, Western Province, Rwanda to study Microbial Dark Matter (Phase II) - Kivu_15m_20L... | ecosystem: Environmental > Aquatic > Freshwater > Lake ... | reverse complement strand
GGTAGAAATGCAGAAAACTGATTTATCGGGTTTTCTAGCATTTCAACGGAATTTGAAGAGCGCGCTGAAGCATTTTATTTTCCTTGAATTTCTTTGCCTACTTTCTTTTTTCAAGAAAAGAACAGTAGGTCGCCGAAGGCAATAGATTAATCAGTTTACGAAAAAGTAAAAATGCAAAGCTTAGCGATTATTGGAGAAGTAATTTCAAAATGAATTTGCAGGTTCGACTACTTACGTCAAAGTGGATTTCAAAAAGACGAGAATGGTTCAACGGACTTTGGATGAATGTAAACTCATTCAAAACTCCTTGTGTAGTTAATTCCTAATGACAATTTCGGGATAAAAAAGAAGAAAGCGATATAGCTATGTTTCCGGCTATATCGCTTTCTTATAAATTCTGAAATTACGCTTCCTTTAAAATCTTCAACTGGTCATGTAAACTGCCAATCTCTTCCTTCACTTTACCAATTTTACGTTCAATGTCGCGGCGCATTTCATCGGCGGCCTTGGACTTCGAATTGGCGAGGAAGCCAATGTTGTTTTCCAGCGTCTGCAATTCGGTTTGCATGCGTTTGATTTTGTCCTGAACAACATTTTTCTGCTGAAACAATTTGTCTTTCCCTTCAGGCTTCGTGCTAAGATTACTCACCTGGTTTCGGAACACTTGACGGCGCATTTCGGCGTTGCCGGTTTTAATCTTCGCAAATTGTTTGTCGATTGCTGCACGATACCGTTTGTTGAGGCTATCTTTCTCCTTCAGCGGCACATGACCTATCGCAATCCACTCGGCCTGAAATCCTTTTAATGATTCGAAACTGGCATTCAAATCTTCGCCGCTTTCAAAGGCCTCGATTTGGGCGAGTAACTCCTGCTTTTTGCGCAAATTTTCGTCCTGCTCTGAATTCATTCCCGAAAAATGCTGGTTGCGGTTTTCATAGAATGCATCACATGCCTTGCGGAAGCGTTGCCATAATTTATCGCTATGTTTTTTCGAAACCGGACCGGTCTTTTTCCACAATTCCTGCAGTTCGCGAAGGCGGTCGCCGGCCTTCTTCCACTCATTACTTTCTTTAAGCGTTTCGGCTTCCATGCACAGATCTACTTTCTGCTTGTAGTTCTGATTTTGGGTGTCGCGCAACGATTTATAGAATTCTTCTTTGGATGCGTAAAAGGCATCGCGCGAGCGTTTGAAACGCTCCCATACAGCCTCATTATCCTTACGAGAAGCAAAACCGATTTTTTTCCAGTCTTCGAGTGTAGCCGCCATTTTTTCGCTTGCTTCCTGCCAATGCTGGTGTGTTTTGAAAGGCATTTCGCCCACAATTACCTCGGCACGTTCGCACACTGTTGTTTTTTTCGCAAGGTTTTCGGCGAAAGCAGCTTCCTGACCTTGAATGTATTCGCGGCGGCGGTCGAATAATTTATCGCCGGCACTGCGAAAACGCTCCCATATTACCTCGCTTTGTTCGCGGGCAACCTGACCGATTTCTTTCCATTGGCTTTGCAAGGTAGTGTATTCGTCGAGCGATTTGCTGATAGAATCTTCAAGCAACAAGGCTTCGGCTCGCACACAGAGTTCGGTTTTTAATTCCAGGTTTTTCTTCTGATCGAGTTCGCGTAGTTCCTTGTTAATTTTGATGATTTCATAAAAATTGTTGATGTGGTGATGGTAGTTCTTCCACAATTCATCAACATACACCGATGGAACCAACCCAATATTTCGCCACTGATTCTGCAATTCGTGCAAGCGGTCGAATGAAGCCGATATATTCTGTGTATCTTCGAATAACTTCTTGAGTTCGGCAAGAATTTCCTGTTTTTGTTTCAGGTTGTTGTTGAGTTCGCGCTCTTTTTGTTTCCGTTGTTCGTTACGGCGTTCGATAAAAGCCTTCACCTGCTCATCAAACAAAAGGTCGGTTTCGTCGCGAAGCACTTCAAATTCTTCAGGATCGCCACCGTGCTCAATGAACTTTGATTTTTTTGCCGCAATCTCATCATCTTTCGACTTTCGGTAAGCATCGCGTATTGCGTTGAAGGGAGCTTTCCGACTATCCAAATCAGGAAGTCCGGCAAGCTCTTTTAAGCTGTTTACAAGTTCTTCGCGCGATAACTCATTGTACGCAACCAGCTGTTCGAGGGTGTCTGAACCCGAATCGGATTCATCAACTGCAGCAATTTCTTCTTCAGGCACGATTTCATGCACAACAGGCGCATCAATCGCAGCCGGTTCGTTTGGGGTATTTGGCTCCAAACTCACTTCCTCCACTACCATCTCCGACACTTCTGCTAGCGGACTAACAAGCGCGTTCTTGGATTCCTCTTCAGCATCTTGTGCAATTATTTCAGGAAGTATTGCACCTTCTTCTGCTTCAGCCGAAACAAGGGCTTCAACAGGTAATAGAGGCTCGTCGGCAGGCGGCTTGATTTCGGGTTGCGGTTCCGATTCCTCTTCTGCCTGTAATGTATCTTGGTGCTGAATGGCATCCACGTGAATGCCTGCCGGAGTTTCAATTACGTATTCGGATACTTCTGCTGCATCCTTTCCAGCTATTTCAGAAAGGGACGCATCTTCTTTCGCCTCAATGGGCAAAAGAGGCTCTTCGGCAGGCGGATTGAATTCGGGTTGTGGTTCCGATTCCTCCTCTGCTTTTGTAGTTTCCTGGTGCTGCGTTGTATCAACGTTGTTATGCGCCTCTGCTGTGTTTTCCACTGGATCATTCGGTGTGGACTCCGGTGATTGCAAATTTTCTTCGTTCGTATTCATGCTTCAAAATTAATCAATTCGCGCAAGGCATTTCGCTTTTTATGTAAATTAACACGAATTTTGCGTTAAGGAAACACGAAAACAATGTTGGGTGTTTATCTAAATCAATCGGCAATATTTTATGAATGGTTCATTCAATTCGCACGCTTGCTATATTTACAACCGCAATTCTACGCCGCATGTCGTGTAAACAGCTTTTTTTCGCCCTGTTTTTAGGGATATTGATAGTTTCGCCGAAATCTAGCCATTCGCAGCAATTGAATATTCCGGTAGGCGGATGGCGCGACCACCTTCCGATGAATCTCGGCATTTCTGTAACGCAGACGCCCGAAAAGGTTTATACGGCAACCGATCGGGGCCTCATTGTGCTGCAAAAGGAAGACAATTCGTTCGAAGCCTTAACCAAGGCGAAAGGCCTAAGCGATTTAAGCCTCTCTGCGATAGGATACCACGAAGGAACGGAAACGGTTGTAATCGGGTATCGAAATGGCAATATCGACTTCATACGCAAGAACGAAATCGTTAACATGGCCGACATCAAAAGAACGCCATTGGTTGCCGGGCCCAAACAAATCTATTCCATAAAATTTAAAGGCGATGATGCCTACTTATGCACCAGTTTTGGCCTCGTAGTAATCGATATGCAGCGCCGCGAAATTAAAGCAACTATATACCCCACGCAGGCGCAAGCCGAAGTGTATGATGTTGATTTTAATGCCGATACAATTGCCGTAGGAACGCGGCTTGGTAGCTATTATGCCGACATTAACAATCCGGCGCTTGTTTATTATGGCGCATGGCAAGCTTTTGAAGGATTCGGTTCGGGACGAATCATTAAGAGTGTTTGCCATTTCGATAATGCCTGGTACTTTAATAAAATTGTCCCCTTTGAGTCGAATAGAGACACGATTTTCAGTTACCGCAATGGTGAAACCGACATTGAGCAAACCAACGGCAATTTTTTCAACCTACGATCGAACAACGGCGTTTTGTTTATAGTAAAAAACACAGAATTGTTCTATAAAACAATAGCAGACACAGCTTTTCGCTCAATTAGTCTGTACGATTTCTATGTTCAGCCTTATCCTGTCGATGCCATTGCCGATAGCGAAGATCCTGGTAAATTTTGGATAGCCGACCAAGGGCAGGGGCTGGCTGCATATTTCGGCGAATCGCGCAAGCCATGGTTTACGCCAGAAGGCCCCTATTCGAAAAACACGTTTCGGATGGCGCATAGCGGCGGACAACTTTGGGTTGCAACCGGGGCATACGATTTTGGTTACAATCCGATTTACATAACCGATGGACTGTTGAACCGCGACGGGGCATTTTGGCGTAGTTTCCGCTATCCGCTCGGCACCGATTACATCCGCGATTTTACTTCGGTAGCCATCGATCCGAACGATTCAAAACACGTTTTTGCTACAACCTGGGGCTATGGTATGATTGAACTTCAGGACGGCGCCATTATTCAGCGGTACGATACGGCCAATAGCGGTATGGATGCAATCAGTCCGTTAACAGCCGAAATACGTGCATCGAGCCTCGCCTTTGATAAAAACGGGAAACTTTGGACGCTTTCGACCTCGGCAGTTCATCCTATTGGAATGCGTAAACCCGACGGTACCTGGCGTTCGTACGCGTTCGGACCCAGCATCGACGACCAGTCGACCGGCGATTTAATGATCGACAGTTCCGGCAATAAGTGGTTTATGCTGGCCGAAAAAGGCCTCGTCGTATTTTCTACCGATGAAGATGATAATCTGGTTTCGTTCAAACTACTCAATGATCAGGTTGGTCGTGGCGCATTGAATTCGGTTCGGGTGTATTCCATGGCGCAAGACCTCGATGGTCAGGTTTGGGTAGGAACAGACAAAGGAGTTTGCGTCTTTTATTCGCCTGATGCCATATTGCAGGAGGATTCCGAAAACTGGGACGCACAAAAAATCACCATTTCGCAGGGCGGATTCAACCAATACCTTTTAAATTCTGAGGAAGTTACGGCCATTCTGGTGGATGGCGCCAACCGCAAGTGGTTTGGTACGCGGAAAGCGGGCTTGTTTCTGGTCTCGCCCGATGGTACTGAACAGATTGAGCATTTTACGTTTGAGAATAGTCCATTATTAAGCAACTCAATTAATACGATGTGTATGGATCAGGAGACCGGCGAATTGTACATCGGCACCGATCAGGGCATTTGTTCGTTTAGAACCGACGCTACACTCGGTGGAAAAACATTTGGGAAAGTTTATGCATTTCCGAATCCGGTTCGTCCCGAATACAATGGTCCGGTAACGATAGCCGGCCTCATTGCCAATGCCGAAGTACGCATTACTGATGTTGAAGGAAATGTGGTTTTTTCGGGCCGAGCAAACGGTGGAACAATTACCTGGAATGGAAGGCTTTACAGCGGCGAGCGTGCGGCAACCGGGGTATATTTGATATTCGCAGCGAACGACGATGGCTCGCAAACTAAAGTTGCCAAATTGCTTTTTGTAAACTGATGCAGGCAAGCAGCGATGCGCTTGTAATTCACACCATTCGACACGGTGAGCAGTCTGTTATTGCGCGCTTGTTTACACGTCAATTCGGATTAATCTCGTTTTTATTCAAGGGCGTTTACAGCCGCAAGTCTTCCAAAGCGGCTCTGTTACAGCCGATGAATACCGTAAACCTTCAATTTCGCATCAAAGAAAACGCCGACTTGCTTTATGCGGGCGAAATGAAAGGTGTCTTCAATTATCGGAATATTCCGTTTCATTCCGGTTCATTGGCTCAGCTTAGTTTCATCAACGAAGTTTTATATAAAACACTGCGGCCACGTGAAGCCGATGAGGTTTTGTTTGACTACATCCAAGCAATGCTGCAGATGTTGGATGAATCGCGCGATGGACTGCCCGACTTTCATCTGCGCTTTTTAATTGATTATGCTCATTTTTTGGGCTTTGGAGTAGAATTGCCTACAAGCGATGCCAGCTGGTTTTTCGATCCCGTCGATGGAGTGTTTTGTACCGAGCCCTCTGTTTCGCGCTGGAGCTTCGATGCCACGCAAAGTTTAATCGCAATTGCATCGCTTAGTCCGAACGATTTGGTAATTCAAGGAAATCGCATTAAACGAAACGAATTACTCCGCTTAATGCTTACTTTTTACCGCCACCACCTTCCGGCAATTGGTGAACTAAAAAGTCCAGAGGTATTGCAGGCGGTGTTTGAGTAATCGAATGTGCTTCGCTATCTTTGCCCGATGCCATTAGACCAGCCCGAAGAAGAACTGAAAAGTTCTGAAATGTCGTTCCTCGACCACCTCGAAGCGCTGCGTTGGCATTTAATCCGCTCGGCTTTGGCGGTAGTGCTATTTGGTGCATTAGCATTCATTTTTTCCGACATTGTATTCGATGGGATTTTACTTGCTCCTAAAAATGCTACGTTTCCAACCTATCGCTTTTTTTGCTGGCTCTCTCAGCGGCTTTTCTCCAATGACAGCATTTGTTTGAGTAACCTAAATTTTGAGCTCATCAGCACACAAATGTCGGGGCAATTTACCACACACCTCATGGTGGCCTTTGCCACCGGATTGATTCTCGCATTTCCTTATCTTTTATGGGAAATATGGCGATTCGTAAATCCGGCCTTGTATCCCGGTGAGCGCAAGCATGCTAACGGAATGGTCTTCTGGGGCTCCTTTCTTTTTGCCTCGGGAATTGCATTCGGTTATTTCGTAATTACGCCGCTCAGTGTTTACTTCTTCGGCAACTATCAGGTTTCGGGGCTGGTTGCCAACCAGATTGCTGTTGGAAGCTTTATTTCTACGGTGGTCTCTACCACCTTCGGAACCGGCATCGTGTTCGAGCTACCGATTATCATTTACTTTTTGGCTAAAATTGGCTTGGTAACGCCTGCATTTTTAAAGAATGCACGAAAAATTTCCTACATCGTTATACTCATCGTTGCCGCAATCATAACGCCGCCCGATGTAACAAGCCAAATCATTGTTTCTATCCCACTTTTTTTACTTTACGAAGTAGGAATTTGGATTGCTGCGCGTGTCGAACGCAAAAAAGCACAATCAAATTGAGTACATTTGGCTCAAAATAATTCGATATGAATACACTTATCATTCTCGGTGTTATCGGTCCCTGGCAGGTTGTATTAATTGTAGTTGCATTGCTGCTTCTTGTCGGTGGCAAGAAAATTCCGCAACTCATGAAGGGCATTGGCGAAGGCATGCGTGAGTTCAAAGATGCCAAGGATGGTAAAAAGGAGGATAATTCAGCCGAAAATCCAAAATAATTCAGGGAGTACGCATGTTTAAAACGCTCGCCGAAACCCGTGAAGCCATATTCGCGGGAAAAACTACTACTGTTCAACTTACACAACATTACCTCGAACAAATTCGGAACAAGGCTGCGTTAAACGCCTTTCTTGAGGTGTTTGAACAGGACGCACTGGAATCAGCGCAGCGCATCGATCAGAAGATTGCGAATGGAAGTGCCGGTTCGCTTGCCGGGATGATAATCGGCATCAAGGATGTTTTGTGTTATCGTGGACACAAGGTTTCTGCTTCGAGCCGTATTTTAGAAGGATTTGAATCGCTTTACACCGCAACAGCTGTTCAGCGCCTTATTGATGCCGATGCCGTAATTATTGGCAGGTTAAATTGCGACGAATTTGCGATGGGCAGCTCGAATGAAAATTCGGCATATGGAAATGTGTTGCATCATCTCGATAATTCACTCGCACCGGGCGGCTCATCGGGCGGTTCTGCAGTGGCAGTAGCTGCCGGATTATGCCTTGCGACACTCGGAACCGATACCGGCGGATCCATCCGTCAACCGGCATCATTGTGCGGCATCACCGGCATGAAACCAACTTATGGAACCGTTTCGCGCTGGGGCTGCGTTGCCTATGCTTCATCGTTCGATCAGATTGGGCCTATGGCAAATTCGGTTGAAGATTGCGCTGCTATTCTGGAAGTAATTGCCGGACCCGATGAATTCGATGCCACCTTGATTCAAAAGACTCCGGAAAAATTTACCGCAAAGCTTCAGCACCGTGGTCCGGCGAAGCTTGCATATTTCAAACAGTACCTCGAAAGCGAAGGGCTCGATCCGGAAATAAAATCCTACATGCTTAAGTTAATCGAGCGTTTACGCGCCGATGGACATACCGTGGAGGCTCTCGACTTCCCTTACCTCGATTATGTAATTCCGACGTATTACGTGCTTACTACCGCCGAAGCATCATCGAATCTTTCGCGCTACGACGGAATTCATTATGGATATCGCAGCAAAGCCGCTACCGACCTCGAATCAACCTACAAGCTATCGCGCAGCGAAGGATTTGGCAAGGAGGTAAAACGCCGCATCATGCTTGGCACATTCGTGCTGAGTTCGGGATATTACGATGCTTATTATTCGAAGGCGCAAAAAGTACGCAGGCTCATCCGCGATTACACCCGCAATGTTTTTAAAGATTATTCGTTTTTAATTCTACCCAGCACACCGGGAACCGCGTTCCCGCTTGGAGGTAAATCAAACGATCCGATTCAGATGTACCTCGAAGATATTTACACGGTGCAGGCCAATATTTGCGGTGTTCCGGCGATATCCATTCCCGGTGGCATGCATAGCAAGGGCTTGCCCTTTGGTGTTCAGCTCGTTGCAGATTCGGGAAATGACTCCGCACTGCTTGCCTTCGCTGCTCGGATACAGTCCGAAATCGTGCAATAATTGTGAACAAATCTGTGTTGAATTTCAATGTAGATTGAGGATTTTTAAGAGATTTTTCTTTTAGGTTTACGGCTGAAACATTTCGGTTTTACCAATGCATGCCTATGCATACGAATTGTTCAATTTTAGCGTTTTGCAGGCCATGAGGTTTTTAATTCTATTCGGATTTTTATGGTGTCTTGGGCATACTATGCTTCAGGGCCAACGCAAACCGATTAGCTCTTCGCGCGATACATCCATACGCCTGCAAAGCGATGATCCTATTGCGGCTGCCTTAGATTCGCTTGCGTACTTAAAGCTTTTCGAAACAACTCGGGTTGGTTCCGAATTCGGTAAAACCTGGTCGCTTGGTTTCTCGCCCGATTCGGTTCCTGTTTATGAAAATTCTGTCATTGCCGAACGCATTGCAAAACTCGACGCCCAATCGCCATTCAAGCTGATTTACAACAACGAGGTTCAGGCTTACATTAACATGTACGCGGTAAGGAAGCGTAACCTGGTTTCGCGCATGATTGGCTTGTCGGAGTTGTATTTCCCATTGTTTGAGGAGGCGCTTGCACGTCATAAAATGCCGCTTGAATTAAAGTATTTGGCCATAGTAGAATCGGCGTTAAATCCCGCTGCACGTTCGCGCGTTGGTGCTCAGGGCTTGTGGCAGTTCATGTATGGAACGGGCAAGCTCTTCAAGCTCAATGTAAACAGTTATGTCGACGAGCGCTGCGATCCGATTAAGTCGACCGAGGCGGCTTGCCTGTACATGAAGTATTTATACTCCATTTATAAAGACTGGTCGCTGGTTCTTGCTGCATACAACAGCGGTCCAGGAAATGTGAACAAGGCCATACGCCGCTCGGGCGGGAAGACCAATTACTGGGAATTGCGGCCTTATCTCCCGAAAGAAACCGGTGGCTACGTGCCGGCGTTCATTGCCGCAAATTACGTGATGAATTATGCACGCGAGCACAACCTGCATCCCATTATGCCACGGGCTATTTTTAACGAAATCGACACGCTTCATATTCATAAGCGTTTAACGTTTTCGCAATTGTCGCAGGTGTTGGACATGCCTATCGAAGATCTTGAATTTTTGAATCCAACTTATTTATTGGGTGTTATTCCCGAATCCGATCATCACCACGTGCTTACCTTGCCGAAGTCGAAGGTGCCAATTTTCATCAACAACGAACAAACCATTTACAGCTACCGCACCAAGGAAACCGTGCGCGATAGCCTGATGAACATCACACGCGCATTGCCGGTTGCATCAAAAACCCACGTGGTGCGCTCGGGCGAAAGTATTTCGGCCATTGCACGCAAGTACGGCGTAACCGTAGCAGAGCTCAAAAAATGGAACCGCCTGAAATCGAACAAACTAAAACGTGGTCAACGTCTAAAGGTAAGTGCTCCGTATAAGGAAAAAGTGCAGGAGGTAACCTCGCAAAATCAGGCTCCGGCTGAAGAGAAAAAAACAGAAGCAGCTGAGCCAGACAAACAACAACAAGTTGAAGCTGAAAAGGCCGATGAAAGTAAGTCTGAACCCGATAAGACGGGCAGCAAACCGCCTGCAGCTAAGAATTATAAGATTTACAAAGTGCGCAGAGGCGATACGCTTTGGAAAATTGCTGTAAGCAACGGCATGACGCTCGAAGAAATTCGTAAACTGAACGGATTCAAATCGAATACGAAGATTCAGGTTGGGCAAAAGATAAAGGTGAAGGCCTAAGCATTTGGAATTCTATTCCTAGGCTGAATTAATCAAGTCAGAGCCATCGAAAACTTATTTTATCAAACTATAGCGCTGCAAAGCTTTTCGAATCTACACCTGCTGATTTTTGTGTTTTGACTCTCATTATAAAGTCTTAACACATCTGGGTTAAACACACGTACACGTTAGCGCGACTCATTTACGCTAAATGATAAATTCCAAATAATTGTCGCGATCGATTTTTTGTACATCTATACCCGGATAATTTTGACGAAAGCCGGAAGGAGTCTTGACTTTTTTTGCCGTTGAATATTTTATTTCAAAAGCCCGCAATTCGCCATTCTCAAACTCGATCCAATCGATTTCCTGTTGCTGGTAATTCCGCCAAAAG
>Ga0169931_10014641_pt1 | contig 10589 bp, 5 predicted proteins | sample Kivu_15m_20L_FD_129675 | JGI IMG/M metagenome (GOLD analysis project Ga0169931, IMG submission 129675) | Freshwater microbial communities from Lake Kivu, Western Province, Rwanda to study Microbial Dark Matter (Phase II) - Kivu_15m_20L... | ecosystem: Environmental > Aquatic > Freshwater > Lake ... | reverse complement strand
CCATTTTTTTGAGCCGCTCTTTGAGCGGCCCCCACCATGCAAAGCGTTGTGTTTTCATCGGCGCCCCCTTTTACTTCAACTCTCCAAATCCGCCAATCGACAGGTTTTCAAACACGGCCTAGGCTGCAAGGCTAGGACTCGTCTGACGGATGATTTGCTTTCCTTTGGGGTGGTCTGCGCCACGATGAATGCTTACCGCGATGCCCCCCGACACCGCAGCCCAGTCTCATCAGCATCATCCGCAGGTCGTGCGGCGGAATTTTCTCTGCCACTGCCTGGAGGGCGGCCTTTACATGGGCGGGCTGGCGTTTTTGCAGCCGGAGACGGTGATGCCGAAAATGGTGGAGCAACTTGGCGGGCGCTCCGCCATCATCGCCATCATGCCAGCGCTGCTGCCGGCAGCATTTGCGGCGGCGGGCTTGTTTGTTTCGCCAGTGGTGGAGCGGCTCACATGCTTCAAACCCTGGGTGATGGTCTTTGGCCTGCTGCAGCGCCTTCCTTATCTCATCACGGGGCTGCTTCTGTGGCATGCGCAGGACGCGCGCTCGTGGCTGCTGCCTCTCGTGGTGCTGACACCACTCGCCTCCGGCCTGGTGGGTGGCGTGGGCGTGGTAGCGTGGATGGAAATGGTCACGCGCATGGTGCCGGAACGCGTTCGTGCGGCGGGCTGGGCGGCGCGTTACATCATGCAGGCCTGCATCGGCATGGGCGCGGGTGCGGTGATCCATCAGGTGCTCACGCACATGCCCGGGCAGCGGGGATACGCGGTTTTGCATCTCATTGCCTTCGCTTTTCTGCTGCTCTCGTGGCTTTCCCAGGCGTTCATGCGGGAATTGCCCGCCGCGCATCATTATCATCCGCCTGTTGGGAGTTATGCGGGCTATTTGCGCGGCCTGCCGGCGCTCCTGCGCGCGCAACCGCTCTTGTTGCGCATGGTGGCCGTGCGCTTCACGGGCATGGGCTATTTGATGGTCGTCTCGTTCCTCACGCTGCATGCGCTGCACACCACGGGCAGGCCGGAGGCGGACGAGGGGCATTTCGTGTCGTTTCAAAACATCGGGACCATCCTCGGCAGCATGCTCGCGGCCTGGCTGGGCTATCACAGCGGCGGGAAAGTGCTGCTCACTCTCTCCCGCGTCGTTTGCGTGGTGCTCTGTGTCTGGGCCTGCCTGACGAGCTCGTTCAGCGGCTTCACCGCCGCGTATTTCGTGCTCGGTTTTGGGCTTTTCCTCGACCGCGTGGGTGATCTGACGCTCACCGCCGAGCTATGCCCTCCAGAGCGCCGCTCCACGCTTCAGGCGGTGTTGGGATTTTGCAATGTGTGGTCCTTGATGCTCGCGACGAGCCTCGGCGGGCTGATTTACGCCTTCAGCGGCTCGTTTTACCTCGTTGCGTCCGCTGCGGCGCTGCTCTCGCTGGTTTCGATCCTGATTTTGCAGGGCTTACCGGAGCCGCGGGCGCGGCGCTGAAGCTCACGCATCATTCCGCGCATTCGATGATGGCACGCATGGAGGTCTTGCACTCCGGCACGCTTTTGTCCGGGCCGTAGTCCTCGATCTGCTGCTGGCGCAGTTCCGCCAGCTCCTTGTGAACGGTGGCGACGATGACACGGCCGGAAGCACGGACCTCACGGGCCATCTTCAAGGCCAGTTGCGCGGAGTGTCCGAAAATCGCCGTCAGCATCTCGATCACATACTCGTGCGTGTGAACGTCGTCATCGAGCAGGATCACATGCCACGGCGGCTCCAGCGCTGGCGGCGCCTTCTGCGGCTGGACCACCGGCTTGTGCGGAGCCACGCGGGGCTTGGGCGGCGCAGCGGGCGCATTGCGGATTTCGACAGGCGGAAGCATCAGCCACACTATGCCTGCGAGCCGGTGTCTCTCAAGGCCTGCATCGTCTTCACGGCTGTTTCCTCAGCCCAAGTGGAAGCCCAATGAAATCAGAGCCGCACCGAACCAGGCGCAGGCCGCCACGATGAACCCGGCCCATGCCGCAGCGAACGCCACCCAAGACACTGCCCGCTTCACGAAAAGGAAGGGAGCCAGCGCCAGAAACTGCAGGCCCAACAACAGCAGCGTCGCTGTGATGACGGAGGATGGGATCTTGAAAGGATTGGCATGATGCGGGTTCGCCACCGGCCCGACGAGTGGCCCCGCCAGCACGGCGACGGTGATGGTGGCAATGTGGACCGGTGATTTGTCCGTTCCCGCCACCTCGTTGTAGCGCAGGCAAGCCCACAAGGAGAGGCCGCCGGCCAGCGCCGCCAAGCCAAGCCATAGGCCGAGGTGCCATCGAGTCAGGCGCAAAGTTTTGTGGGTTGAATTCATAACCATTGTTTTCGAGATGCTAGTACTCGGCGGCCCGGGAAAGACCACGAAGACGGTTTCACCGAATCGTGAACTGATACGTCGTGAGCGATTGCGCGGGCAGGGTGTCGGTGAAACCGCTGCCTGCGGGCTGCAAAGGCTCCATTGCGGCACTGTCCTCCGTGGTGCTGGTGCGGTGACGTGCGGCGGGCGATGCGGGAGCGGCGTTGCCGCCGATGCTGAGTTGCAGGGGCGCTTCCTGGGTTCCGCTGTTGACCACATGCACGACGAGTGTGCGTTCGGCGGAGAGGAAGGCGCTGGCTTTTACGGTTTCCTGCGTGGAGGCGCTCTCGATGACTCGCATGCCCGGTGTGAGCGACGCGCCCCATTGGCGGAAGACCCAGTAGGGCTTCTTCAAAGCGTAGTAATCGCCCCATTCGACGTGGATGAGCGATTCGCCGGCTTTGCGGTTCGGATAGACCCAGTCGTAGGCCATCCAGGCGGTGACGCCGCCGCTGAATCCGGCCTGCATGGCGTTGGCGTAGTCGATGGCGGATTTGATCTGGCCCGGTGTGTCGTCTTCGCCGCGGGCGCACCATTCCGTCATCCACACGGGCTTGGTGCCGCGTGCGAGGCGCTGCATGTCGCCCCAGCGGTCGCCACGCATGTCGTAATCATGAGCGGCGAGCACGGCGACGTGTTTCCCGGCCTTGCGCATGAGCGCGGGGATGTAGCCGCTGACGGCGGCGGGCGCGCTGAGCGTGTTCGGGCCCATGAGCAACGCGCGTGGCACATCAGGGAACTTCACGGCCATTTTGTCGAGGTAATCACCGACGATCTCGAAGAGCTTCGCGTGCGCATCGGGCGTGAAAAAGCATCCCGCCTGATCGTGCGGCCAGTCGCACTCGTTCGAGATGGCGAGATACTTCACGGGCGCGCCGTTGCGGGCCATGTGGGCGAGAAAGCCCCAGAGATACTCGGCGAATTCGAGTTCCATCTTCGGTTTGAGCGTGGCCTTCTCTTTGCCGCCGCCGCTTTCGGCGTTGTTGGTCTTCATCCACGGCGGCGGGGTGCCGAGTGTGGCGAGCAACTCAATGTCCGGTCGTCGTTCACGCGCGGCTTTGACGATGGCGAGCAGGTGCGCGCAGTATTTGAAGTTCGCGGGATCAAACGCGGGCGTCCACGGGTCGTCGTTGTCGTTTTGCGGCTCGTGCGTGGCCCGGATGCCGAGATGCAGGTAGCGCGCGTTCACCTTGGCAAACATGTCGTCGTAGAGCTGGCGCTGGCGGTCGTCCTTGCCGCGTGCGGCGAGGCTGGTGATGTGCCCTTCATAAAGCATCGTGCCGCATCCGAGGCCCTGGTAGGTCTGGCGTGCCTTGGATGGCTGCACGACGACACGCGCGGGCGTTGCGGCGATGGAGAAAGTCGCGAGGAGTGCGAACGCGAGGGTGAGGACGGTTTTCATGAGGTGGTGTCGGTGGATTCGGATTCGGGCATGGGGCGGTAGGGTTCCCAGCCGAGAAATTCGTGCTTCGCTGCCTGCGCTTCTTCCCAGGTGGAGGCTTCAGTGGTCCAAATGAGCCTCGCATCTTTCTCCAAGTCGTCCGGGCGCTGATTCGATGGGAAGAAGGTGTGGCAACTGTCGGATTCAGAGTGCCAGAGTTCGTATCGCATAGCGGGCATTCCTGGGTGGAGAGGGTTCAAGGCCAAATCAGACTGGCGAGATCATCCTCCAGCAGCTTGCGTTCATCCACATCGGTCACCTTCGCGGCCAGAGCCTTTGCCTCAGCGAGGTGACTGTCGAAAAGCTCACGCTGTTTGTTCACCAACGCAGCGCGTGCGAGTGCCTCGTGTGCGTAGGCGAGATAAAACGGCGGCTCCTTGCCACTGACATGCAAGCACAGGCCGCCGTAAGTGGCAGCGTTGTCGCCTTGTTTTAGCACGGCATACACGCGCGCGAGCTGCCAGTAGGCGATGCTGAGATGGTGGTCCGTGCAGTCGTCCCTCATTCGCCAGTGTGCGAGTGAGGCGTGTGAGAGCGAGATCATCCGCCCGTCCTCTTCCTGCGTGCGTGTTTTCTTGTCGAGCAACTCCCATGCACGATTAAAGCAATCAGCGCTGAGCTTCTTGTGATCCTGGCCTTCCTCTTCATATGCCAGAGCGTAGGGTTTGCCGAAGTTGGCGAGGAAGCGATCCAGGACGCGGAGATTGGGGGCGCTGAGTTCATTGTCGTTTTCCGCCAATCGTGCGTGGGCGATGACCACGTCTCTCCTGTTGCTGTTCAGAAACGCCACGTTGCCATCCACATACTCGTTCCAGAGGATGCCGAGGTTCACGCCGGAGGGATGCCGCGCGAGCTTGAACTGGCTCAGTGCCTGATCTTTCTCACCTGCCATGGCCCAGCACTGCCCGGCATGAAAATGGAGGATTGCGCCATTGACGGCCTCGATGCCTTGATTGAGTGCAGGATGCAATTCGAGATAACGCTCAATGAGTGCCGCTGCGTCTTTGAAGCGCCGCACATCGTGGAGTTCACGCCAGTATTTGCCGGGTGTCTGGTCAAACTCATGCCAGGACAGTTTCTTGAGGTCATCGTCTTTCATGGTGCCTTGAAGGGTGGTGGTGGAATCGATTTTATTGGGTTGCAGTGCTTGCTCCCGCCTTGGCAACTTCGGCGGCGCGGGTGTTGCGTCGTCCGAACCGCCGAGCGTGAAATCCACCTCTGGCGCGGTGAGTTCGATGCGGTCGTCCGATTTGGCTGGCTCCGGTTTCACGGCATGCCACGAGCAGCGCAGGTGATACTTGCCGGGTTTCAAGTCGCTGAACTTGTGTCCCAGCGTTCTCGTCACGTCGTTTACCGCGTCGGCGAAGGTCACATCGAACTCCTTCACCATCGCCACGTGTCCGGCGGGCAGCGTGCAATCCATCAGCGTCGCGATGAGCATGAGCGGATTGATCTCCGGCCAGTGCTCGGTGCCTTCCGCATCGATGGCGGTGAACATCACCACGACATCCTGACGATTCGGCCCCGCTGTGCGGAAGCTCACGTCGCTTGTGCTCGTGTTGTTCAGCCAAAGCTGCATGCGCACCGAGCCGTCGTGGCTCCATTGGCCGCCCACCACGTGCAGGCCGATTCGCAGGCCATCCTTCGGCTCGCTCCACTTCTCGATTTTCACTGGGATGTCCTGAAGCTCCACCTTGGTCCGCCAGAGCGCGTCGGCTCCCTGTTCGGCCTTCGTCACGCCTGCCTCGATGGGCGTGGTCGAGTAATAGGCCACGTCATCGAGTAGTTGAATCGCCTCCGCTTTCGTCCAGTCGCGCGAGGTGACGAAACGTGGCAGCAGCTTCGGCAGCGCGATCCCACTATTCAAACTCGGGTTCGCCTTCGCGTAGGCGCGCACTTCTGTGGCGAGCATGCCGATGAACGGGCCTGGAATGGTCCCGTCTGGATTCGCCGCGCGGTTCCAGATGACGAAAAGATCGCGTGCCTCCTTTTGCCTCGGCTCCGTTGCGACGGTCTCCACATCGCGTGTGAGCACGACTTCGCCCTCCAGCCGGCCTTCGCCTTTCAGCTTGAGCGTGCCTCCCGCGTGAGGGCGGAGCGTTCCTGACGCCGCCGTGTCTCCGCCCTCCAGCTTTACCGAGACCGAAGTGCCATCCTCCGCGATGGTGAAACTGGCCAGCGAGCCGATCGTCGCGTTGCTAAAATACATGTCCAATCGCACGCCTGTCTCCGCTGGTGGACGGTGGAAGGAGAGCACCAGCTTTTCCTCATTCAACGTCCCGCGCCAGGTGCCGAGCAGTGCATCCGGTGTGAGCTTCACCGATGCGCCCTTCGGGTCGGTTTTGTCGTCGGCTTTCTGCTCCTGCTCCCACCACGGTGGCAGACTGCTGAAAAAGTGGATGTCGTCGCGTCTGCCCTTGGCGTTGTGGCCCGGTTTGATCGTGATCTGGTAGAACGTCTCCGGCGCGCCCTCAAAAGAGACAGACGGAAAGTGCCTGGTGCCAAAAGCCATTCCGGTGGGCCCTTCGCGGATGGACTTCAGCGGGTAGCGGTTCCATTCGCTGACGAATTTCGCGATGGCCTCCTTTTTGCCAGGCCAGTCGCCGCGCAGTGTTTTTTCCCTCTCCGCATCCTGGGGGCTTCCGGGAATGGTTTCGATCTCCTCCAGGGACGGTGGGTCGCCCTTGAGCGCGGCCAGCACCTCCAGTGAGAGCAGCGGCGCTATCCTCTCCACGGGCGCCTCCGTCGCGCAGGCATGGAAAAAGGAGCGCACCGTGTCCACGACACTCTCCGTCACATAGGCACCGTCGCCTCCTCCGCCCCTCAGCGGGGTGGTCCAGTCCATGACAAAGACGAATGTCTGTGCATGGTTCAGCACCTCGCGTGGTGCGGTGACGATCACCGACTGATTGTCCTCCGGGTGCTCTACGCTCTGGCCCAGTCGCTCTGCGACGACCAGACGCTTGAGACGATCCGCCATGTCGCTGCCGAGCTTGTGACGCAGCGGAAAGGTGCGCGTGGTGATCCTTTCTTCCTTCATGGCCTTTTGCTCGCGATGCCAGGCACGGATGGTGGCGTTGATGGTTTCGATGTAGCCGGGCGGGCCGCCCACTGGCGACCAAAAGATCACGAGGCCGGTTTCAGGATCGTGTGTCTGCTCTTGCGGCGTTTTGCCGGGCTCGGCGAGGATGACGCCTTCACCGAGGCGGATGGACTCCATGGCGGCCTGGATGGCACGGATGCGATCATCGTCCGACAATGTGCTGGGCGGGCCCACATCCGCACCAGACGGCGATTGGCAATGCGTGGCCTTCAGTTCGCGAAAGTGCGCCTCCACTTTCTCGCCATCAAAACGGATGATCAGCTCACCTTCGACGCGTTCGAGCTTTTGGTCCTCCGGGCCACCCGTGTTGCCGATCATTTGCTCCTTACTCATCAGGCCGTCTTGAGTGCCTTCATTCGTCAGCATGACTCGAAACGGTGTCCCGACCGGCAGCACGAGCGGGCAGGTGCCGTCGTTTTTGGTCGTCACGGTCCAGCTTGGCGGTTTCCCGGGCTGTTGATTGGGCAGGACGATGGAGACTTTGCGGTTGGCGATGGGTTTCCCGTCGGTGTCCACGAGTTTGCCGGTGAAAATGTCACTGGGGCCCTTCAAGGGCATCGCGTCCACGACGCGCACCGTTACCGCTTTGCTCTCCGCCGGACCGAGGCGGTGCAAGGCTATCTCTCCGCCGCGTTTCGTCGTGCCGCCTGTGGTGCTGATGTCCACCCATCGCCAAAACGGGTCGTAGGGGACGAATTGGATGTCGAGCGTCGCGTTGTCGCCGAGCACCCGCCGCACCTCAGTGCTGGCTTCGTTGTTCACGCGGAGTTCGACGGCGTAGGAGACGGAATAGGGCCCCTTGTCGTCGCTCTGCGTGAGCGGAGAGACGGTGGTGGTGCCATCGGGATTCGTGAGCACGGCATAACCGGGCCTTGCTGCACGGATGAGCCACTCAGCGGTGAAAAAGTCGGCGCTCGGCGGGCGCTGGCGTTTGCTGCCGAGGTAGTCCACGCCGACCCACTGCGGATCCTCAGAGCCCGCAGGATGCTTCTCAACATGGCCCACCGGAACAGGCGGCGGCGGATCGGCGATGTGGAGATACACTGCGCCTCCAGCCACACGGCACAGCTCGACATCCCAGTCGCGTTCGGTCTTCAGCGGGCCGCTCCACGCGACGGAGCGCATCTCATCGGCCAGCGTGGCGTAGTCGCCGTCGAATTCCTTGGTGTTCGGCTGGTTGCCCAGCATCAGCCGCATGCCCACACGGGTGTCACTGATCTTGTAGAGCAACACACTGACGGGGATCGTGGGGGTGGATGAATCAAACGCGGCCATCATTTCGCCACCGCCGTCTTTCCAGCGATGGCGGAGCGTGAGCGCCGCCGGGAGGGCGGTGCGCACCTCCCAGTTGAGTTCCAGCGTGTTGAGCGAGTCCGTGGCCGGTTTCCCCTTCACCTCCGCCCAGCGCGGATGCCCTTCGCGGACGAGCTGCGCGGAAAATCGCAGCGATCCGGCATAGAGCCGGCCTTTTTCATCCGCGACGTCAAAAAGGCGGCAATTCATCGTCTCCGGCTTCTGCGGATCGAGATCGAAATGAAACGCGCCAGGAGGCCACTCGCGGCCAAACTCGAGCGGCCCGGAGCCGAGCCGGCGAAACGCCTCCTTCGCCAGTTCCTCCGTCGGCAGGACAAAGGCCACCAAAGTCTGCTTTGCGGAGCCAAAGTCCGTCCACGGCTGAGTCGCCGGCGATGGGTGCGGAAAGACGAAGTTGGTAGGCCACGGCTTGCGGTCGAAGCCACGCGGGATCTGGCGATGCTCGGGGTTGTTTTCATCCGGCCCTTCCAGCACCATGCGCATCTCCTGGGTAAGCAAGGGATCAGGCGTGAACACGCGGACGAGCACGACGCGGCCGGTCACGCCCTCTGGAGTGAGGTGGACTTTGAACGGCGTGGCATTGCTGCGCTGATGCAGAAGCCAGGGCTGCAAGGCCATGCCACCCGACATGCCCAACACCACGACGGTGATCGCCGAGATGGCGGCCAGCGCCATGGAGACAAACGATTTTCGTCCGCCGTCCGCAGCCCGCCAGAGATCGGCGGAGCAACCTGGCAGGATGAGAGCCGCCCACATGATGAGAGCCGGCGCGATGATTCCATCCGAGTCAGGCTGCCAGGCCCCCGTCATGGCGGCGTTAATGAAATAAGCCGCAAAACCAATCGCAGGCACCGCGAGGCAGCATCCCGCCCACGACCATGCTCTCAGCCAGCGCGTGCCGTTTGGCACGCTCTGCCAGTGCATCAGCTTCCGTCGGGCAAGAACGAGCAGGAGCGGTATCTCGCCCGCCAGGAGCCAGAGCGCGAGCACCTCGGTGTGCTGGATACGCGGCACATCAGCCACCCAGATCAGGACGAGCAAAGAGAACGACCACCACACACCAGCCAGCGCCACCACAGAACGCCAGCGCACACCGTTTTCCACGCGACCACGCCGCCGCCAAAACCCCAGTGCACCCAGCACAGCTAGAATGACCGACTCCGGCAGGCCGAGGAAGAACAGGTGCGAGGCTTCTGGGACTAGCAGCATCCCCGCCATTGTCGCGAACTGGATCAGCAGAGGGCTAAACAACGCCGCGAGGCCCAATTCGGCCCACGGCAGATTTTTTCCAGGCTGTGGTGGCGGAGCGGCAGTTCGCCGGCCCAGAATCCGCGGCAACAAAAGAGCCGGCAGTATGAAGCTCAGCGTCAACACCACGAAAAACAGGATCGGCACAGGAAAGGCCGCGCCCTTTGGCCTCAGCGCAGTGAGGTATAGCCCCGCTCCTACCAGCAGCGGCAAGAGCGGCATGAGAAGCGGCCACGGAAAGCCGCTGGCAATGCCAAGCTGCTCTCGCGGAGTCGTTCCAGGCTCCACGCCAGTGGTCGCTTTCACAGCGGCGCGGATGAGCGTGTGAAGCTCCGCCGCGTTGGCATTCCACGTCGAAGGAAACGCGAACCAGCCCTCCATAGGCGAAAGCAGCACCTGCTTCGTCTTGCCACCTTCATCATAGGACACACTCACCAGCGAGATGCCTGCCGCATTCATCGAGCGTGGATACTGCCCCAGGCTCACGTCCCGAATCGCCGAGAGAGGAATCACGGTCGTGATGCCGGAGCGCGTGTGGCTGAGCTGCTGCTCATCTAGAATAAGCTGTCCACGTGTCTGGTGAGCCAGAAACTGGCCGCGCAGCGTGCGGAGCCCCGCCGGAGTGAGAAAGGTGCTCGTGCAGACCTTCAGCAAACGCGGTGCCTGAGCCGGAGCAGCACGCGACGGAACCGCGACCGCCTCCACCTGCGTGCGAAACTCCGCCGCCGTGGCGAAGCGCAACTCCGGTGTCCTTTCCAGCGCACGCAGCACGATCTCATCAATGCGGATGTCCACCTGCACCCGTTTGGATGGCGGTGTGATGTCTTCTTTGGGCCGTTCGCCCGTGAGCATCTCGTAAAGCACCACGCCGAGGCTGTAGATGTCCGCGCGATGGTCTGCGGTGCCGTTTTGCTGCTCCGGCGCGGCGTAGTCGGGCGTGCCTTGCGGCAGTGAGGCAGACACTCCTGTCTGCCCGCCTTCTGAACAGACAGGAGTGTCTGTTTCACGGTGGATGATCCTCGCGATGCCAAAGTCCGCGATCTTCACCACGCCGTTTTTGTCGATGAGCAGGTTCTCTGGCTTGATGTCGCGATGCACGATGCCGTGATCGTG
>Ga0169931_10014640_pt1 | contig 10589 bp, 11 predicted proteins | sample Kivu_15m_20L_FD_129675 | JGI IMG/M metagenome (GOLD analysis project Ga0169931, IMG submission 129675) | Freshwater microbial communities from Lake Kivu, Western Province, Rwanda to study Microbial Dark Matter (Phase II) - Kivu_15m_20L... | ecosystem: Environmental > Aquatic > Freshwater > Lake... | reverse complement strand
ATAAATAAACTACTAAGGTTATTTTATTTAATTGATTGTAGAATGGGGATTGGGGATTGGGGATTGGGGATTGGGGATTGGCCCAATCCCCAATCCCCAATCCCCAATCCCCAATCCCCAATTTTCTAAAGAAATGCTACAATCAATTAAATAAAATAACCTTAGTAGTTTATTTATATTTATGAATCGAAATTTAGTAATGAATAATTTTAAATGGTTTTAAGACAAAAATACATAATCCGAAATTAAAATATATATAAACATATTCTGTCGTATTACATTAATTTATCTTAAACATTCTGATTTTATTGTTGATTGTATAAACTATTTAAATAACAACATTAATCCCGCAATAATAATTATATAAAACCTCATAAAAAATGCTTTCTATTCCGAACCACAAAAATTTTTATAAAAACTTTCTACGTTTTCAATTACAGAGGAATTAATTTTTTCTAAAAATTGACTTAACTTAAGGATTTCTAAAATTTTACTGTCAAAAGAAATTTTCACATATACATATTCGATTATTTTATTTATAGTCTCTTGACCATGTTCAACAAAAAAATCAATTGATGAGGCTATCTGTTTCTCCATCAAAATTTGTATGCTCAATTTGCTTCCATAAGTGATCGATGGTAATTTATTCGGAGTGACATTTATCAAAGTCTTATAAAACGCTGCAATATTGTAATCATGCATGAAAAAATTAAAAAGCTTTATTTTAGAATTTAAATCACATTTTGCAGTAGATAACTTAGAATAAATAATCTGGTGTAGTAATTGGAAAATTGAACTAGTCAAGAATTTCGTGAAATCATTTGAATAATTTTTTACATAAAATAAGTTAAAATTTTTCAATTCGTTGAGATTAAATTTTTCATTTAAGATTCCTTTGTCTATTTTAAATTTCTCTGTGTGTGATGAGTAATCCACCTTTAACTCATTTTTGTTATAAGAATTTACAAAATCAAAACTTAATAAGTATTCGGTTAGTATTGTATTTGCTTCAATTGAATTTTCTAAAATTTCATCAGAAAACCTTAAATAATTATGTGTATTTGAAAATTTAATTTTTTCAAATTGTTTATGCTTGACTAAGGATTTCAGTAGATTAGTGTAGTCTCCGTATTCTTTCTTGAAAACAGACTGAATTTCTTTTGAATGGGATATCATTTGGAAATTTGAATCCTGTTTATTACAATTTTCGAATCGAAAATTTAAAGGAAAATTAGTTTCTTCATAATAAGAAGGAATATAAAAACTAAACAAGTCGTCTTTGGTTAGATTTTGAAGTTTATCATAGGGAGATTTTTTAATTACTTTCTTTTTAGCCTCGATTTCGTTTATAACTTTATAGAAAATATTACCATCTAACTTATTCCCACTAGTATTAGGTAAAGAGTAGTTTAAGTAATTCAAATCAAATTTCCATACATTATGATTGTTATGCTTAATTTCATTCAGTTTAGCAAGTTCATCATTTAACAAATAGGCAGATTCAATTGATCGTTTCAATCTTACAGCGACATTTAGAAAATCTCCATTCGAAAAGAAAGATTGCGATTTCTTGTTGTTTGAGTTACTATTTACATCCATGTAATATGAAAGGGTTTGCATTTCTTGATTTATTAATTTTGCTATGTCTTTTATCTGTTGCTTCCCAACGTCACTCAATTTTCCTGCACTTATCCTTACCTTCTCATCTATTGATTTTTCATTTTCTGTATAATACCTTATCCCAAAAGGATCTTCATTATCTAAATTGAATCCATGATCATTGTAATAATGAGGATGTGAAATTAAATTTATAGAACTGACGTAAACAAAAGAGTCTCTTGATTCAAAATTTTTCGTTGCTAAAAAATTTAAATTTTCTTTTTTTAATTTTGTTATTTTTGGGGTAGTATGGATTATTCTTATATAAAGCAGTATAAAGTGTAAAATAAGATTTTCAAACGTTAATTTTAATTTCAGTCTTTTCTTCATTTCCTAAATAAACTAATTTCTCATTTAAATAATTTCTATATAAAACTAATAAATTAAATAATTTTTATAATTAAATGAATTCAGACTCGATTTTTGAAAATGAATTTTTTCAAAAACATCAAGGGATTTTCACTCTTCTTTCAACTGTTAGTTTGTCTTTTTTCGTAATTTTTTGGTTGTATAGAGGGCTAAAATCAAATGATAGACCTGATACAAACACTAACATAAGAACTGGTTCAGCCAATGCTAATGTCTCCTCAACTAAAATTTTGAAGAGAAGAATTTCAATAAATGCTAATAATTTGTTATTTAAGGATATAAATAATATAGACACCGCCTATGTTTACCAAATATTAGATAAATTTGCAAAATTCTACGATATTTATTTGATTATTCTAATCGACGAAAATCAAAAGATAGAAAGTATTCTTGAGAAATTTAATGATGTAATTATCGACAAGATAGTGTTGAAACACGTAAGATATAAGTTACATCAATAAATATTTTTTTTAATTTAGAGAATTTTGTTTACGAGTAAGATAGAAGGACTCTGTGCAATGGTCAGAAGCTTAAATCCTTTCGCCCACATTGAATGTATTATAAATTTCTTTAAATTATTTTCCTAGCTAATTCGTTTGTTGTTTCTAATTTAATAAGATTCATTAACGAATTCTGGTTTGTTAATCTAAAAAATGAAAAATTGCAAGAGATTATTGCCTTGGACAGTTCTAATTCCAGTGTGAACATTTCGAATATGATAAATAAAGTCAAAATGTTTGATAACATGGATGTAAGTATTATAAATATATATTGAACTCAATAGATCATCGATAAGACAATTAGCAGAAAATCCTAGAATAAATAGTATAAGGATTTTAAAGTAAATTCCATAAAATATTTTTCTATTAGAAATAAATGAAGAGAAATAAGATATTCAAATAAAAATATTAAAAATAAATCTTATTCATATACTTGCTAAATTTCAATAAATAGATAAATTAAAATAAAGATAAAATATAATAAATAAACTCATTGACCAGTTTTATTATTCATTTCTGATAATTCATGAACATCTTTCTGCCCAAACTTGTTTTTTACAGAACGCAATGTTGATCTTCCAATAACATCAATAAAAAAGCATATATCATTTGCACATTCTTTCACAGCCGAGATGTTATGATTTGAACTAAAGAAGTCTGAGTGAATAATCGAATAATTTCTAAACTTAAAAAACTTCAACACAATATACATAGTTGAACAAGCAATCAAAGATGGCAGATATAATGTAGATTTAAAGTCTATCATGAAAGATTCCATTAAATATCGACCAAAATTAATTTCTTTTTTAGTTAACCCAAGTATAAGACAAATAATTTCATAAAACTGATGCTGTGTAGGGCTTAAAATTTCGTAGTCCAAAATCCTTAAGATATTTCTTTCCATTTCACAGATTTCTTCTTTTGTAAACGCATTATCTGTTTCTAATACAAAATGAATTATAGGGGGCGTATTGATTTCTTCATGTTTAGAAGCAATTATTAGAGCAGTAACTCCAAGTAATTGGAACTTAGCCCTAGAGATACTTTGCTTTGTAAGGAATCGGTCGATTATGCTTATCGCTAGAAATAAAGTTTTCGTTCGATATCTGAATTTGAGATGCACATCAACAAGCCAGTTAATCAGGATTGCTCTCATCTGTTCATTAATGTCTGTTTGCAATGACATGTAATTTAATTTCTTCGCGTAACAATCTGAGATTTGTTTTTCTTCTTCGTTATTTTCTTTAATTAATTTTAGTTCTTCGGTTTTGAGATTAATGTATATTTCTTCTAGATATTCATAAATAGGAGAATAAACTAAAAGAAAATTATTTCTTTTATTAGCACATAGGAAGTTTAAATCTAACATGGCAATCCATTATTTAAATTAATTCCTTTATATTAAATTTTACATTCGCTTTGATACAAAAATTCTGATCTTATACTGTTCGAAATTTTATTCCTGTCAATTTGCGACGAATTTAAAATGTTTGTATTATAGACACATGATCGTGAAGGAATTTGTTTAAAATTATCTAAGATTAAATTAATATAAACGCATCTAATACTTGTAACCATAGATCGATTATTCTTGTTATCCACAAAATAATTGGAATCATCATCGCAGGACATTATTTCTTCATTAGTGTAATTATTAAAACTGATGCTGTTTCTGGTGCTAACTGAAATTGAAGAAGAATCATCGTTGCTATTCTCAACTGGATGCTCTTTTATATGTGGTAGACTCGAGGTTATGTTTCTGAATTTCTGTCCTTTTAAATTTTGATTCATCTCGTGATCGGTAAAACCACCAGAAAGTGTATTGTATCGTTTTTTCTTTTTACAGAATTTAGTAATTTTTGTGTTCTTCTCCTCCTTTGAATTTGCTTTTGTCCTTTCTCCCTCTTTTGGATTATCATGAGGTTCTTTAGTAAGCACGAATATTTTCTTAGTGTTATCTTTTACTATAGGCTTTTCCTTAAGATTTTTCTCATTAATAGTTAACTAATAATAATATTAATAATATTAAATAATTCTACTTGTCTATTATTCGAACTAGAATATATTTTAGAGTTAATAGGAAGACAAACTCTTGATTCATTTAGGATAATATTTGTTATATCAGCTCCAAATTCTCTTTCGTCTTGTATCAAATTAATTTTATTACAAGAATCTTGCATATTATTGTCAAAAAATATATTCTCCTTATTGTCATCTGAATCTGAAGGTGCCTAATTTACAAATTAAAGAAATTCATTTTTTACTTCTTTCTTGAATGCTCTGCTGTTTCTGGTTACTCCTATGTTTGGTATCATTAAATAAATTAAATAAAAGAAAAATTTAAATTTAAATTAGAATTCCTATTAAATTGAATATTTATATATAAAATTTAAAAAAAAAATTAATGGTAGGCACAAATCCAAAGCGCTTTTTGTAATGGTAATTACTTAAATATATTTATAACAAATTCAATTCATATTCAAAATATTATGTTTAAATATTTATTATAAATCTTATTCAAATAGTTTGTCTATTAATTATTACATGTTATTCAATATAAAAAGCTTAAATATTATCTAGTATCATTTTTTCTGTTTATTTATAAAAAATAGTACGAATTATCGCACAATGAATTATTTACAGATTAAAGTTAAAAATAAAAAAATCATCATAAGCGTTTGCCAAGTGTCTTTACATAAAATGTTTTATCACTGGGGATTGGATTTTTACTATCAGAAAAACATACTGCGTTAGGGTAGTATTTTTTGAATAAATCCAGATATTTCTAAAAGTTAATATTAGAATTAAAAATGTTAAATTGTACATTTGGAATTTCTATTTTGGGAGATATCTTTTTAAAATTTATTTTGTTATCTTCCATTGCGAAGTAGGTATTTTCATCCTTGCATGTGATGTCTTTTTTCCCTTGTTTTTCTGCATAATTCAAGTCGATTTTCTAACAAATATTAAGAGATATTAGCATAAATTTTACCTTATCTGATCTATATTTGGTCCACTTCTTATTAAAATAAGTTTCATAGAACAAAACAATGTGGAATGGATCCACAAAATTTATAAAGGCATATCCAAGATTTAATTTTCTTTCGTAATCGACAGGAAGATTGATATAGTCATATTTTCCCACAAAAGTGGCATTTACTTCTTCAACCAAATTAGATAGAGTATATTTATTTGGAATATTTCTTATCATTATCGTTGTCCGTTTGTCTTTTCCCGTTAGAATATTTTCTAAATTAATTTTATAATCTAAGACTTCTTCTGCCTTTGTTTGTGTTATTCTAGCATCAGAAGATATAGAATTATTGTAGCTGCTATTAGAGTTGTAATTTCCTACACCATTAGTTTTTGTTTTCATTTCGGATAAATTAAACTTAATTGGAGTTGGAGGTTTAATTAAATTTTCCCAAAATGTAGATGTTTTATTAGTATTAGGGGTAATGACATTAGTATAGGGATAAGGAGGTTGATTTATATTCTGACAGAAGGAACTTGTTATCTTACTTTTTATTTTATTTCCACTTTCGTTTGTGGCAGCGCTTGCTGGTGTCGATGCTCCTGATATAAACGAACCTCCATTAAATTTGTTGAAATTCTTGTTAGAATTTGTTGGATTGCTTATAGTAGTATTGTTTATAGTATTTGTCTGCATCCCTTGAAAGTCCAATTCCTTTTTAATTTTTGAAAGATTATATTCGGTGTAGTAATTGACATTTTTGTGAGTAGGTGTGTAATCTATAATATAAATTTATCTTTAATGAATTACATTTTTTAGCATAAGGATTAATTGATCCTGGGTTGACAAAAGAGTTTATTGGATTATTTATTTCAGGAACAGATTCACTAGAATCCGTAGAATTTCTGGTAGAAACTATCTGTTTTGGAATCATTAGGTTAGAATTTTCACTTTGAGGGCCATTGTGACATGATCTAAAATTTTAAATTAATGAAAAATTTTACTCTTCTTTTTCTCTAATGCTATCCTTTTCTTTATATTCATCTCTGTAATTTGATTCCCAACCTCCTATAGTTGGAAAAACAGGAAATCCTCCAGGATTGTAATAATTCATCATAAAATTCTCATTTATACCTGGTGGGCTATAAGGGGTGAATGAATAGTTGTTAAACATGTAGGAAGAACGATATTGGCTAAAATCATCTGGACATGTGTAAAATTTAAAGGAATCATTGTTGAATGACTGAGTGTGGGGGGAAATAAAAATCTCATTCAAATTATTATTCTTTGTCTCAAAATTGGAAATCTGATTTACTTGCTCCTCTTTTTTGCTGCCTAAGCTTTCTTCTAGGTCGTCATTATAGTCCTCCTCTTTTGTAGATAAAAATTTTAATGGTTGCGTATTGATCTAAAATTCCTTATTTATAATTTTACTATAAGATTTTTCGGCTTTTTCGTCATTTTCTGCGAGTTTTTTCCACTTAATTCTTTTTTAAATTTTGAATTTTTCTTTCTTTTTTCTCTCATATCATGAAAGCTTTCTATAAAATTTTTTGAATCATCCCCACTTTCGCCCACTTTCCAGATATCGTCATTGTATATGATGGAATCAGATTTATCCACGGGTTTAGTAGAGAGAATAGAAACTAAAATATAATCAAAATATTTTTACTATTTTCTTTATCGTCTCTAACTGCTTTATTTATAAGAGAAGCCAGTCTATGATTAAAATAATTATAAAATACTCTTTAAAATCCTTTTCTCCTGAGTTTTTTGTTATAAAGCTCGTTTGTGTTTCGTTGAGGTCTTTGCAATTAAAAAAAGAATTCTCTACGGTAATTGACGATTGTTCTCTGCTTAAATTTATCATTATATTAATAAATATTAGTGTGTATTTAAATTAAATATTTATAAATATTCAAATATATAATTAATCATCGTAAAGTATATCTCTTAAGATAAACTCTCAGTTTGGATAAAATTTATAATTTTTATCAATTCTTATAAAATTTAAACGAACAATTTGTAAAATTAATATAACTAGACATTTGCATTTTAGTCGATTTATGACTCGCACAAAAACTGTAAGAAGGTTTTTATTTTCAAATTTTTTTCATCCTGGTTTAAATTATTGTAAGCAAATATTTCATCTATTTTCATATTCTCAATACTCTCCTCTATTTCGACATCATCAATTCCAAACCCTTCGCAAATGACGTAGGTTTCATGACTTGTATTTCGACTTGAGGCAGGTTTAAAGAAGTAAACATTCTCAAATAAAAATTTTAGCTTGTCATAATAAAAGTCTGACTTTACTTTTGATTTAGAATTGTTATTGTCAGATTTTCCATCTTCTTTGAAAATTTTTGCAACAAATTTTCCTCCCCGTTTTAAAACCTTAAGACATATTACTAGAGAGAATATTATCAACTGGACCTGCATGTAAATATCTATTTCAATAAGTCCAGTTACATCAGGGGCTCCATCGAATATAATAATATCGACTTTTTCGTTGTTGAAGTGCTTTAATATGTTTGAAATTGTTTCTTGTTTTGTAATGTCACCTTTTACAATATTTACCCCTTCTATAGGTACTATCTCTTGAATGTCTACTGATACTATTTTTGCCTCCGGATTAGATTTTGTAAGGATTCTCACCATTTGAGACCAACTTCCTGGAGCAGCACAAAGGTCAATAATCTTACATGCTCCTTCGAAGATTTTGTAATTATCGTTTATTTCTTTTAATTTGTAAACCGATCTAGCTCTGAAGCCTTCTTCTTTTGCCTTTCGGTAATATACATCTCTTTTAGAATAAGATATATTACGGAAATTTGTTTTGTCTTTTTCGTTTATGTCAATGTATGTGTTTTCTTCTTCAATTTGGAATTCCATTTTAATTGAATAAAATTTTTAACATCATATAGGTATTTTAGTATATATATATAATTACTAAATATAATTTAAATTATTTGTGTTTTTTAGTCCATTTTTTAAAAAAAAATTAAAATAAAAAAGAATTTTAATAAAATATTATTACCCAGGCAACGGTATATTAAAATTTTCTTTCGCCCAAAACTCAAAGAAATTTCAAAGTATATTTGAAGACTAATTGATTCATTCTAAAATAGGAAATATGATATATAAGAAATCTTACTTATTCTTTCTGCAGATTGCTATAGCTCTTAAAATAGTTTTTATCAGAGGAATTAGTAAAATTTTGATAGCCAATTGAATGAAAATAGATTTTATACTTTTACTGAAACATGAGCCACAACTATTCTTATAAACCGAGCAGAAAGAAATTAGGTAAATCATAAAGAAAACATTAAAAATTGCAACAACAATATAGATTATCAAGTACCTTATTCTCATATTGTTTCTAAATCGAGTTCTAGAAAATATTAATATGAAAAATAATTTTACACTCCTTGTTTTGCATATTCATAATTGTTAGACAACAATCTTTCATTCAAGGATCTCTCGAATTTTCTAGGAGGCTTGAGTAGTATTTCTGTTGGAATCAAAATAATAAACAGAGAGACAATGAAAGATAATATTTGATCAATTATTGTGGATAGCCAGTCAAGATAAAATGGTTTCTAATTTTTAATAAAATAAAGTTTTACATTGATATAATTCCTATTCAAACTATTCTGTGTCATGAATTGGTCTGAGTAAGTGAAAATCATCCAGAAATAAGCAACCAAAATCTCAGTTATTCCTAATAATACTACTAGTTCTCTAGGATTTATTAGAGAGATATAGATCAATGCTCGTAATGGTTCAGTTCCGAATATTCTGTAGATAAAGTAAGAGAGAAAAGATCTTCTGTCATACTTTATTACATTCAAAATTTCTAAATTATCATAATCTTCTAATGACAATGTTCGAATTGTGTTCTCTTTTATAACTTTATCTAAAATCAAAGCTTTCCTTTTTTGATTGCTTTTCCTTTTAATTCTATCGAGAAATTTTTTTTCTATTATTTCATCATTAACAGGAATATTCTTATTTTTCACTGCTTCTTCTTTTTCGTTATTTTCTAATGGAGAGTTATTTTCATTTCTTTTAATTGATTGCATTTCTAGGAATCTATCAGCTGATTCTATTTATATTAGTCAATTATTTTATACTTACTTAATTCGTCGTTGTTTTTCTCTTCAAATTTAATTTTTTCATCTGATGAGGTTATCCCTTTTTGGAATTTATAAATATCAATATTTCCTAAATCCATCATTTCTCCAGGCAATAGGCGTCTATCATGCTTTTTAATTTTTTCAATAGATTTTTGAGAGCTGTAATTAGAACAAATTAAGAGGAGTATAGTTAAAATTATTTGAAAAACAAACAAACCTGCAGCAATGTATAATCCAATATTTTTTTGTATGCCTCTCCAAGTAAACACATTTTTAATACACAAAAATACCTTCCAATTAAGATTATTAATATTATCAATAGCTGCTGTAATCACCACTAGTTCTATTGATTTTTGTTCATCACAATTACACTGAACTCTATCGTCAATTATTCCTGTGAATGTACAGCTACCGCAATCAACTTTGACTCCATTAAAATAAGTTTCCTTCATCATAGTCAAAGTTAAGTCATAGGCATCATCAGTTTGTATTGAATAGCAAATATCAGTATATAAAGGCGAGTCGGGATTATAAAGATCTGCTAAATCTTTTTTTGTTAAAGATATTTTATTAGATTTTAAGGAATCAATTACGCTTGTGTAGTTGGCAAGGAAATTTTCATTGTTAATTTTGATGTTATAAGTCAGATCTAAATTTCCCTCGCAAAATTCAATTACGTTTAGTTTAGTTCCATTCTTAAAATAGAATTCTGTAAATATTTTATTGATTAACCCGATCTTGTCAGATTCCTCTTCTCTTGGATATTCTGTTTTAGAAATTATTATTCCCTCTTCTAAACTTGATATCTTTTCCAAACAATCTGAACCTGTAATTGTTGCTAAATCAAATAATTCAGCATCATTATTTAATGTTTCTAATTGAGTAAAGACTTGAACTGAAATGTTATCATTGACTATTGAGGTATTCGAAAGAGACGTATCACCATTT
>Ga0169931_10014639_pt1 | contig 10590 bp, 6 predicted proteins | sample Kivu_15m_20L_FD_129675 | JGI IMG/M metagenome (GOLD analysis project Ga0169931, IMG submission 129675) | Freshwater microbial communities from Lake Kivu, Western Province, Rwanda to study Microbial Dark Matter (Phase II) - Kivu_15m_20L... | ecosystem: Environmental > Aquatic > Freshwater > Lake ... | reverse complement strand
TCCCAGATTCCAAATATGGCGATATCCTCTTCTGTTGCAATGTTCTCTTTCGCGCATGCAACAAACAAAAGCAGGACGTAGTACCATTTTCTCATTAGAATCGGCATGTTAAGTTTATGGATGGAATTCTTCCCAGCATTTGTATTTGTCTCTGATTAATGCTGAGCTCATTCATACTTGTTCTATTCACACTGTATTGTATGGCCCGGTAATTCTGTGAGTCCAGCGCATTATAAACCGAAACATTCAATTGCCATTGAGCACCCTGCCAAAGCCAGCGATACCCCACCGCCGCATCCGTTCTAAAATAGGGGGCCGTCATATCTCGATTATAGCCTCCGAACACGGGAAAAACCTGCGTGGTTCCATCAGGTAATTCAAAAGCATAGGTCGCTTGCAATGAGGTGTACGGAGCGCCTTGGGCTGCTACCAAAACAATGGAAGCATTCCACGCCCCTTTTTTCCACTCATAGATCAATTTGCCTTCCGCCGCTCGGAAGTACGATTCCTGAATTCGCTGCAGTTCAAAGCCATCGTAATTCGACTCAGACCAAATTCGCGAAAATGAACACAACACACGATGTGGAGCACGCTCCCACTGAACACCCACGTCTATTCCGCGGGTGAAAGCAACACCTGTATAAAATTCGCTGAAGCCGGCATTCGTGTATTGCCCGGCGGCAGCATTCAGCAGTTGTCCGCGTGTCCGTTTGGCGTAGCCCTCAACATCTATGTTCCACGATTCTGAAATCCAGTTCAAACCAAACAAAAGATGATCAGCCCATAAAACCGGAATAGTCTTGTCGGCCAAGCGCCATTGGTCAGGTACGTTTTGATATAAACTTTGATTCGTTATTCGCTGACTGAATTGAACAGCCCGTGCGAAAGCCGACTTCAAAAAAAAGCTTTGTTTGAATATTTCGTACCTGGCAGAGAGCTTAGGTTCCGAATACAATTTGGAGCTTGAATGGTTATAATAATTGAAGCGAAGCGCCGGCTGAATTGTCCAACGCGCCGTTCGCCATTCGTCGCCTGCAAAAACCGTATACACCCAAGCACTGCGCGAATCAAGCAACAATGGTTCTCGCTGCACGCGGGTTTGATTATTCGTTTTTATTCCATTGAAACAGACTCCCCAACTAAACTTATGATTACTACTCTTCAATTGCCAACGGTGAGTGGCAGACCAGTCACGCAGTAAGACATCCCGATATTCAAATCGCGTACTGTCAATAGCAAACAGGTTGTTTCGAATAGAATCCGTTGAAAAATAAACTCCCTGAAAGGCGGAATACCCGATGCTTGTGTGCGCCTCTATTCGAGGAGAAACGTAATGAATCCACCGCACCGAGGCTCCTCTATTTGATTTCGATGCCTCGTCACTATAGCGAATATCAGACACATTTATCGATTCATCCGAAGTCGTATCCGTGTAGGTGAAACTTACGTCATCACGCGAGGCGTAAAAACTCGCATTGAAGTGATCTTTCGCAGACGACCTGTAGGTGAATTTTGCATTCACATCCTGGAACAACAAATCAGGATCAAATGATTTGCTGTCGTTATCCGGTAAATCTGTTTGATCAGACACAATAGACGCTGAGTACAGCGTGTTCACTAATTCTCGGTAGGCCGGCCCCTTGAACCATTCCGTAATTGAGCGACGGCCACATAGAAAAAGACTTGCCTTACCGGTTGTGTCGAGTGGTGTTTCGAATGAGCCTGAAATACTCATCGTCCCCAAATCAATTGCCGCTGCAGGTTTTCGGAGGTCCCCTTCCTTACCTATAACTTCCATGGCCCCCGCTGCACGCCCGCCCAATGAGGGCTCTGTCGGACATTTATGAACTCGCACAGATTTAACCGCAAGAGCATTCAAGGATGAAAACATACCCAAGAAATGGTCTTGATGGTAGATATTGAACCCATCGAATAATAACTGGCTCTGATCAGATGAACTTCCACGAATGAAAAGTCCATTGTTGTTCTCCTGGACGCCGCTAATTCCCGGAGCGAATTGCGCGGAACGAAACACGTCAGCCTCCCCGACACCATAGCGCAAGCCCGACAGATTGGGGTGTACTATGAAATTAGAGGGTTCACTTTCGAAAAGGATTGGTTTGACAGAAGTAGCGCGAATTTCCACATCCGGAAGAATGGAACCCGTCGGCACAAGTTCAATGTTAAAGATAGCATTCCTTTCATTCCAGTTAAATGGAAAACGAACAATCGTATAGCCCAAATAAACTACTACTAAGGTGTCGTTTACGATATCGGCATTACCGGTTAAACTAAATCTTCCATCTGCATCGGCAGAAGTGCTTGCGCGAGAATTCATCGCAGCAACCGTTGCAAATGGAAGACTTTCGCCGCTTAAGCGATCTGAAATGACACCCGAAATTAACCGCGCATTTTCGTTGCCATCGCTAATCGAATAGGTTACCTTATCCAGTGGAAAAACTATACACGTCGCATTCACCCAGCGGAAACGAAAAGGTGTTTCTTCCAATAACTGTTGCAGGGCCTCATCCAGAAGTACAGACTGAAACTCGCCTGTGAAGTTATATTGACCAAGCTCAAAACTATCGAAAGCAAAATCGACTTGATAATCATCTGACCATCGATTCAGGACTTTGGATATAGGTTGCTTAACAATTTGATCGGTAACCACTACCTGCGCGTCAACAGATAGCAAGGGAAAAAGGAGAACAAGTATGCCAGAGAGCACTCTCATATTTCTCACAATTCAGTGCCAAGTTTGTCACGAAAAATCTGGAGAACTTTACTCATTCGCTTTTCAATAGCCTTCACTGAAAGTCCGAGTCGATCTGCAATTTCCTGATAGGTTAAATCCTCTAATCGATTCATTAGAAAAGCCTCTCGGCCACCATCCGGTAATGAAGCGATAACATCCTGAAGTCGCGCTTCATATTCATTCATCTCGATTAATTTCTCAGGCGTATCAAAGTCACGGTCTTGCGTTCCTTGCTTCTGAAAACGATACAACAGCTGTTGTCGCTTCTGGTAGTTGATGGTTTGATTCTGGGCGATTTTATAGACATAGGCCTTCAGAGTGGAGCGCTCAACTCTATCGCGACTTTCCCACAACTTAATAAATGCATCCTGCGCAAGATCTTCGGCCAACTCCATATCGCCGCACCGGAAATAAATAAAATTTCTGACGGGACGATACCAATCACTAAAAGCACGCTGAAATTCAGCATGAGTTAATGCGTTGGCAGAACCGGATGATGTCATACAGTTGGTCGATGGTTGCAGGTTTCGACAGTGGCAATGATAGTGTATAGACGCTAGATAGAAAAACAGAGTTGCATCGTATTGCAATACGAGCGGTTTTATACATTTGCTCGAGAACAGTCAATGATACTGTGCAAATTATGGAATCAACTACACTGATTATTGGAGCATCGGGTCAAATTGGAATTGAACTTACGATGGCTCTGAGGAAAAAGCGAGGCAACCAACATGTTATCGCCTCTGATATTCGCCCTACAACAGACAGCGATTTATTACAAGGGCCTTATGAAATTTTGGATGTGCTCGATAAAAGTGCAATCGAGTCGATCATTGAGAAGCACAACGTTCAAGAAGTCTATCTGCTGGCCGCTTTGCTTTCTGCCACTGCAGAGAAAAATCCCGAGTTCGCCTGGCGTTTGAACATGGATGGCCTGTTCAACGTTCTTGAACTGGCAAAAGCGAAGAAAATATCGAAAGTATTCTGGCCGAGTTCCATTGCCGTTTTTGGTCCAAGCACGCCGCGCCACAACACTCCTCAGCACACCGCCATGGAACCTACCACGGTATATGGCATTTCGAAATTGGCAGGCGAGCGCTGGTGCGCCTACTATCATGAACGTTACGGCGTAGATGTTCGCAGTATCCGTTACCCGGGCTTAATTGGTTTCCGCTCAGAGCCGGGTGGAGGCACAACCGATTATGCCGTAGACATTTTCCACAAGGCTATTGAATCTGCGTCTTACTCCTGTTTTTTGAAAGAGGACACCGAGTTACCCATGATGATGATGGAAGATGCAATTCGCGCAACCATCAGCATTATGGAGGCACCGGCCTCCTCCATTGCAGAACGGGGTGGCTATAATATTGCCGGTTGCAGTTTTACGCCGGCACAACTGGCAACAATAATTCAGCGCAACATTCCCACATTTACCATTTCGTACTCTCCGGATTTCCGTCAGGCAATTGCCGATTCATGGCCTGCAAGTATCGATGACAGCGCAGCAAGAAGTGACTGGGGCTGGCAAAGTGAATACGATACTGAAAAGCTTTGCGCAACCATGCTTCGTGAAATCAGTAAAAAAAAAGTAGCGACACTTGAAACCCACGCATAAGTCTCTCGTATAGGCAAAGCGCCGGCATCGGCTGGCCATAACCTAACACGAAAAACTATATGCGATTCTCATCCGAAATTACACGGAGGCTTTGTTCTCTCTTAGCTTTCATTTGGATTACCGTTCAATCGGCACAAGCCCAGCAGCACAATGCAACTGACGCGCGCGGTCTAAAACAAGGGACATGGGTCATCCAAGGTTCCATGCTCAAAGACCCCTCTTATGCACCCGATGCAAAAGTGGAAGAAGGAACCTATCTCAACAATGAAAAGGAAGGTCTTTGGAAGCGCTATTGGCCGAATGGTCTGGTGAGATCGGAGATTTACTTCGAGCAAGGGAAACCACAGGGCCCGTATAAAATTTATTACGCAAATGGTAAACTGGAAGAGTCCGGTCGATGGCAGGACGGCAAACTAACAGACCGCTTTCAGCGTTATCATTCTAACGGTATAATCAAAGAAGACCTCAAGTATGATGCGGAAGGCAATCGCAATGGCAAGCAAAACTACTATCATGAAAATGGCACATTGGCGCTTGAAGTAGACATGCACCAAGGGGCTGAACACGGTTTGCAAAAGCGGTATGACGAACAAGGGCAACTAATGGAGGAACGCGATTTCGACAAAGGAAAATCCAAGGCCGGAGGAGTAAAATCATACATGACACCGCAACAAACCAAGGCTTCGCAGATGGGAGCCGGAACCATAGGGCCTGACGATGAGCGCAGAATGAATGGCGCACATACTTTTGATCCTAACGGCTACAATGTTTTGTATGATAAACATGGAAACATCTGTGCTTCCGGCGATTTCTTAAATGGCAAGCTATACAACGGTCGCGTATTTCATTACAATGCCGACGGACTCAAAACAGGAACAGAAATTTTTACCCGCGGAAAGAGTAATGGTAAATTAGCTCCGGACGCGAACAATCAGTAAAACCGAGCGATAGAAATTAATCAAACAACCACCGCTCATAATGCGGTGGTTTTTTTATGCTTGCTCGTACCATTAGCTATTTACTTTGTGACATGGAACAAAATCTCTACATATACAACAGCATCAACAGAGAAAAAGAACACTTCGTACCCATAACACCCGGCCACGTTGGCCTGTATGTGTGTGGTCCAACCGTTTACAGCGATGTTCACTTAGGCAATGTTCGCACCTTCATGACTTTCGATGTGGTGTACCGATATCTTGTGTTTCTCGGATATAAAGTGCGCTACGTGCGCAACATTACCGACGTTGGCCACCTCACCGGTGACTCCGACGATGGTGAAGATAAAATCGCGAAAAAAGCAAAACTCGAAAATCTGGAACCAATGGAAGTGGTGCAGAAATACACGAACGGTTTTCACGACGTGATGCGCATTTTCAACATTCTCAATCCTTCCATTGAACCAACCGCCACAGGTCATATCGTAGAGCAAATCGAAATGGTTCAAGACATCATTGCTAATGGCTTTGCATACGAAAGCAATGGTTCGGTATACTTCGACGTTCGCAAGTTCAGCGAGAAATACCCATACGGTAAACTATCCGGTCGTGTGATAGATGAGCTTCTCACGAATACGCGCGATTTAGATGGGCAGGACGAAAAGCGTGATTCGCTTGATTTCGCTTTATGGAAAAAAGCGGACGACAGCCATTTGATGAAATGGAATTCGCCCTGGGGAGTAGGCTTCCCCGGCTGGCATATTGAGTGTTCGGTCATGAGCACCAAATACCTCGGAAAGTCATTCGACATTCACGGTGGTGGCATGGACCTTAAGTTTCCTCATCACGAGTGCGAGATTGCTCAAAACGTGGGCGCTACGGGCCATGAGCCTGTGCGGTATTGGATGCACGGCAACATGCTAACGGTAAACGGCCGCAAAATGGCAAAGAGTGAAGGCAATGGTTTTACGCCGGAAGAGCTCATCACCGGCAATCACAAATTGCTCGACAAAGGTTATAGCCCAATGACGGTGCGCTTCTTCTTTTTAATGGGTCATTATGCCAGCACGCTCGACTTCAGCAATGAAGCGTTACAAGCGGCCGAAAAAGGATATAAGCGCATGTGCGCCGCATTAAAAATACTCGATCAATTAAGCGCAGCACCACAATCAGATTTTGATGTAGCCGCTTGGCGAAAGACCTGCGTTGATGCCATGAATGATGACTTCAATACCCCAATCGTTATTTCACAGCTGTTCGAGGGTGTAAGGGTTATCAATTCTGTCAAGGAAGGAAGCATGTGCCTTTCAGCGGCTGACATCGACCTATTGAAGTTGACTTTCCACTCCTTCTTCTTCGATATTCTCGGTTTAAATAACGAAGATGGAGGCAGCGATAACTCAAAGTTGAGCCAGTCGCTCATGGATGTTATTATTCAAATGCGAAATGAAGCGAAGGCAAATAAAGACTATGCTACATCCGACAGGTTGCGGGATGCCCTCGCTGCCATTCAAGTAAAAATCAAAGACTCAAAAGAAGGAACCAGCTGGACCTACGAAGGTTAAGCGTTAATTCAATTTATGAAAGCAAAACAAATCGGCGCTCTTGTGCTCATAGCCATTTTTGTGGGTAGCACTGTCTATGTGGGTTGTAAAGACGACAAGAAACAGACTACCCAACAACGAAAACAACAGCCGGAAAAAAAGGAAATCACTGCCCCGATTTTCATAGCCGATTCAGCTTTCACTATGATAGAACAACAAGTTGCCTTTGGTCCGCGCGTACCGGGAACTAGCGCTCACAAAGCCTGCGGTGATTGGATGGTAAGCAAGCTAAAGTCATATGGGGCAACTGTTACCGAGCAAACCACTACCTTGAAAACATTCGAAGGGTCGAACATTCCTGTTCGCAACATCATCGCCTCCTTTAATTCGGAGAAGCCCAATCGCATCATGTTATGTGCCCACTGGGATAGCAGACCTTACGGCGATAAGGACAAGGACAATTCTCGCTGGAAAAAGCCCATCGATGGTGCCAATGATGGCGGAAGCGGTGTGGGCGTTCTTCTTGAGATTGCCCGTCAACTTGGTCTTTCACCCACGCAGATTGGTATCGACCTTATTTTCTTTGATGCAGAAGACTTAGGTACTGCGGAATTTGCCGAGGGCAGCAAAGAGATTCTCAACGATGGTTTCACCTCCAGCTGGTGCCTGGGATCGCAATATTGGGCGAAACAAAAACACATCGAAAACTACAATGCACGATTTGGAATATTACTCGACATGGTTGGCGCAGAAAACGCCACATTCAACAAAGAAAAATTCTCCACCCAAAGCGCACCTGACGTTGTAAATCTGATTTGGAACACCGCCAACAAATTGGGGTATGCATCTACCTTCACAACCGATGAAATCGAAGGTGTTGTTGACGATCACGTATTCGTTACAAAAGGAGGAATTCGCTGCGTCGACATTATCGACACCAAGCCGCAGGTGATGGCGATGGGACTGGGTGGATACGTTTTCGGGGCTTATCACCATACGCACAACGACAATATGAGCATCATCGATAAAGGCACACTCACCGCAGTTGGCCAAACCGTCCTGCAGGTGATTTACAATCAGTAAACTCAGAAGTCCATATTAAGCGACAGATAAAAAACGCGGTCGAGCACGCGCCCATCGTCAACTCCCCATGCCCAGTCGGCACGCACGAAATAACCCAGCAAGCGCGAGTGCAATCCGAATCCATATCCATACACAACCGGCTCTCTGTTATTGGTAATGGAAACCGTTACCGGGTTTTTGATGAGATCGGTTCGGTTGAATAAATTATCATCCGAATAAGGGTTCCATCCTGTCCACGCGCTTCCCGCATCGAAGAAAGTAACTACCTGAAAGTTTTCAATAAAATCGCTCTTAATCGGCTTTTTAGCGAAGTACTTAAACACAGGCATTCGCAACTCTGCATTTGCAACTACTGCTGAATTTCCGTTTCTCGCATTGACATAAAATCCACGAACAGGACCTACAAATGACTGGAAGCGATAAGGCTCATTCGGGTTAATGGGTGTTGCGTTGTCTACACGTTGAAAAAGCCAATTGTCGACTCCGCCGAAATAATTGATAACTTTTTGAGCACCGAACGAGCTCGTACCCGCTAAGCGAAAAGCCGCGATAAAATTCCGATGAATTCGTTCATAGTGGCGTGCATCAAACCCTATGATATTGATATCTGTGCGAGTGTCGATGTTTGGCTGCTGATAGCGCTCAACCCATGCTTTTGCGCGCGTCCCGTTGAATAGATTTAAACCGGTTGAGATGCTATTGTCGAACACATATTCAATTTTCAATGCCAGATTCGTTTCGGTAACATTCGGTGTTTCAAGTGGAATAAGATCGTTTGACTGCAGAACGCCACGATCAATTCGGATGTCGCCTCGAACACGAATAGAACTTACTTCACTGAACGGATACTTGATGCTGTAGGCCAAATCATTGCTCTGAAACTTGATAATATTGATACCCTCCTGAACGCGTTGCGACTGACGAGAGAATATGATTTTGCGATCCAGCCGATCTTGAAGACGTTCGAAACTGATACCATACTCGGCATTATCCAAACCCCAGTTTACTCGAAATCCTCCCACCACCTTATAATCTTCAAACAAGTCAGAAATGCCAAACTGCGTAAAACCGGAAAGACCGGGCGAGATACTACTGGGAGATGGACCTGTATAATTTTGATAAATCGGATTGAAGAAATTATTGCTCATTTGAGCAACAGCCTTGTCAGCCGCAAAATTCAATCGATAGTTGCGCGAACGAGGCAAGACAAATGTTTCCAATGTATCGCTATTGAACGACTTGGTTTTAGAGCCTGTCTCCTGCACCCGCACCGTTTCCTTTTCCAGTGTGTAATCAAAACGTTCGTCTTCGAAAACATAATTATCAATGTCGATATCGCCCTTTGACAGCGTGTCGGCAGAAATTTTCAACCTATCTGTCAAGCCTTGCATGGGTTCCTTCTCTCGAGGCTCCTCGATGGTCTGAACACCATCAAAAACATCCTTGCTTCGGTTGCCCAATACAATCCACGGTCTTCCGGCCTTGCGGAATCCTGAAAAATAACTACCATCCTTTAACCTGAATTCATAATCGTGTATGTCTCGCTGAAAAGAACTCAGCTTCTTTACCACAGTAAAATACCGATAATGAATCGAAGTGTCGATAGCACTGATAGCACTATCCACGTAGGCCACAGATCGGTTGCGGTAACCATCTTCGGTTGAGAGAAACGTGTAGAACTTTTCATTGTACTCGAAAGGAGACAGCTCATCAACATCGGGAGAATTCGTAATTCGATTCAATAATTTCGAGCGATTTTCTATATCGAAAATGTACAGATCATGCATGGGCTTAATTGATACGAGCTCATCATCGCTTGTGCGCAGCGTATCATCCGGCCTGTTTGAAGCGAATATGACTCGTCGCCCTCCCTCAATAAAAGATGGATGCAAATCATCCCAGTTATCATCGGTTAGTTTTTCGAAATTATTACCAATGACCTGATACAGGTATAAGTCTGTTTGGCCTCTATTTACGGCGCTTAGAATCATGCGCTTCCCGTCAGGGCTATAGTGCATCGAATTGATTTTCTCTATCAGATACAACTCCTTTTGCGTATGCTTCTTTTCTGCCATGGTGTAATTTCCAATCCAGGCATTTGCACGCTTCTCAAAAATATAGGTTAGTATTTCGCCTGAAGGGTGCCAGGCGAGAACCGGAAAAGTTTTATCCGGAATACGATCCATGCGGGGTTCACGCTTAAGAATACACTTTTTGGATTTCTGTTCGACGTCATACACCCAAATGCGATACTGCCCCAGTTCATGTGTTACATATGCAACGTAGCGACCATCGGGCGACTGCGTGAAATGTGAGTATTCGAGATTGCGTTTGTATTTAACTTTTACATCGCCCAGCGTTCGTTCGTTTTTTCGATAGGCACGCACTTCCTCTTTCGTTGGGTTAGGTGGCAACCGCATTTCACCCGGTAATAACTCGGAACGGCCGGCCGCAGCCTTTTCTTTATAAAAATTGACGTACTCCTCCGAGAGTTGATCGAGCGGCAGTCCAAGCACATATAAAAATCCGCTTTCAACATTGCGACTGGCCTGAGCCATATAGAGAATATTCGGAATTACATTTTGACCATACACCTCGGCAATAAAATTCCAAAATGATTGACCTGCCAAGCGAGCATAATCTCCTTCAAAATGG
>Ga0169931_10014638_pt1 | contig 10590 bp, 12 predicted proteins | sample Kivu_15m_20L_FD_129675 | JGI IMG/M metagenome (GOLD analysis project Ga0169931, IMG submission 129675) | Freshwater microbial communities from Lake Kivu, Western Province, Rwanda to study Microbial Dark Matter (Phase II) - Kivu_15m_20L... | ecosystem: Environmental > Aquatic > Freshwater > Lake... | reverse complement strand
GGCCGGCCCACCTGCACCGGCTGGGGGCCGAAGGGGCTGTTGCCCCCTGAAAACTGCTGCAGCACCACGAAGGGATCTCCGCCGAGCAGGGCCACGGCGATCGCCAGCAGGATGCCGACGATCCCCACGCCCCCAGCCACGGCAGGGGCGCCCATGCCTCGGCGGTCTTCCACGTTGTCGCTGCGGCGTCCGTCGGACCAGCGCATCGGTTCGTTCCCCCTCAGATCTCGGCCGCTGCCCGCTCCACCAGACGCCGGGCCACCGCCTGCACGCCGGTGTGGGCGTAGGTGTCGGTGAAGGCATCGAGGAAGGTGGCGAGCTGCTCCATGCCTCCCTGCCACGGACCGAGCGTGCCCTCCAGGGCCCGCACCGCACGCTGACCGCTGAGCCCCAGCTCGCCGATGAAGCCATCAGCCCAGCCCAGCCAGTGGTCCACGCCCCTGCGCAGGAAGCCGAGATGGGCGGCATCACCGCGGCCCGGCAGCAGCGAGGCCATGCCGGCGTAGGCCGGCACCTGATGCAGCTGGCGGCTGCCCACCTGGCCCAGGAGTCCGTCGAGGCGATGCAGCGCCTGATCGCCGAGCGGCAGCAGGGCATCGAAGCAGACCATCGCCGCCATCCGCACCCGGGCCTCACCGGCGTAGTCATTGAGTGAGGCCGCGAAATCAGCGAAGCTGTCGCCCGGCAGGCCGTTCACCTGGGTGAAGGCAAGCATCTCGGCTGCCACCTTCAGGCTCAGATCCACGGCCTGCAGAGTCTCGCTGGCGGGGCTGAGGCTCGCCACCCGCTTCACCAGCGGCAGTGCTCCGGCCACATTGGCCAGCACCCGCAGACCGCCGGCAGCCTTCTGGGAGCGATTCACGGCGTCGTAGAGGCTGAGGGCGCGCCGGTAGCCCTCATGGCGGGCGCGGCTGAGCTCATCAGCCCTGGCGCGCACCTGCTGGATCAGCTCCGGATCGTCGCTGCCCATCACATCGCCGATCAGTTCGGCCGGGCTGGTGAGGTTGCGCCAGCCACCCGGCACCAGGGTGCTGATGCCCTTGATGGCCAGCACGGTGAGATTGCGGCGGGGGAGCCGCTCCAGGCGTTCAAGAACGGTGGCGCTCATGCGGCGGGCTCCAGGACGGGTTGGCGTTGCGGCTGTCTCTGTGGCTGTGCTGGACGCACGACCTCACCCTGCCCTGCCGGCAGGGCCTTTCGGCCTCGAACCCCGGCCGCAGGCTGGAGCGATGGGTTGAGCGCCGCCAGGGCTGGGAGATTGAAGGCACCCAGGAGCTCATGGCGCTGCGTGGCATCGAGGCCGCTGCCCTGGCCGATCACCTTCACCTGGAAGCGGTCGGCCACCAGCAGGGCGCTGGCCTGGCTGCCCTGGTCCACCAGCGGCCAGTTCTGCAGCATGTCGCTGCTGTGCTGAAACTTGCCGAGGCTCGCCGGAGCTGTGATCACATCGGAGATCGAAAGCAGGGCCCGCACCTCCTCGCCCCGCTTGAGGCGCGCCTGGCTGAAGCCGCGCTTCTCCTGGGTGAAGACCAGCTGCTCGCCCGGCTGGGGGGTTGGGAACAGCCTGTTGAACTGGGTTCCGTTGACCACCTCCCGTTTGGCCACATCGCCGACGGTGCCGCCGGGTAGCCAGGAGCGGAAGGGCAGGAAGAGGAATGCGCCCAGGAGAAGGCCTGCAACCAGCAGCAGGCCGATCCCCCAGCGCAGGGTGCGGGACATCGGGTCGTGACGACGGCTACCGATTTGATAGCAGGGTCTCGGGCTGGCGTCTTCTACGAAAAACGCCGCAAACCTTGCGATCGCCGCCGCGTTCAGGCCAGCCCCACCAGCTGCATCGAGAGATCCCACATCCGCCGGGCGGTCTCGGGGTTGCTGGCCTTCTCGGAGAGCTCCTGGCTGAAGGCATGGCCGCCCTTCTTCTGGCGGTTGCCCCAGCTCCAGTGCACCCCAGAGACGGCGAAGGCCGGATCGGCCACCACCGCCGCCACGCGCTCACCGGCAAGCGCCTGGCTGACGTAGCCGCCGGTGATGTTCTTCTGGAACCAGGGGAAGATCGTGCGGAAGGCAGAGGGGGTGTTGCGGAACAGGGGCGAGTCGGCGACGCAGCCGGGGTAGAGGGAGGTGAAGACGATGCCGCTCTCGCCATGCAGGCGGCGATGCAGCTCCTGGGTGGTGATCATGGTGCAGAGCTTGCTGTCTTTGTAGGCCTTGCCGGGCTTGAAGGGCCTGGCATCGGCCATGGCGATCGGTGCCTTGAAACCGGCCGCAAAGCCGGCCAGATCACCCAGATCAGCCGGAGCGGGGATGGGGATCCTGCCTCCGAGTTCCTTGGAATTGGCGGTCACCGTGCCGAGCACCACCACGCGCCGGGAGGGATGGCTGGAGCGCCTGAGGTCGTCGAGCAGCAGCTGGATCAGCAGGAAGTGGCCCAGATGGTTGGTGGCCATCGAGATCTCGTAGCCCTGGGGCGAGCGCTCCGGATGCTTCAGCCGCGGCAGGTACACAGCGGCGTTCACCAGCAGCGCATCGAGAGGGCGCCCACTGGCACGGAAGGCCTCCACCAGCAGACGAACACTGTCGAGATCGCCCATGTCGACCTGGAGGTGGGTGACAGCGGCGGCAGGGATCGCCAGGGCTGCCTGGGCCCGCCTGGCCTTCTCCACGTCGCGGCAGGCCATCACCACATGCCAGCCGCGATCTGCGAGAGCCTTGCTGGCGAAAAGGCCCACCCCCGAGGAGGCACCGGTGATCAGCACGGTTCCGGGCGTGCCGGCTGGGGCCAGGGAGGGCGAGGGGGCTTCTCCGGTGACGGAAACCATGGCTGGGTCTGGGGAAGGGAGGGCAGGAAGCCGGCCTCTCCGCTTCTACGGACGCGGCATGGGCTTCGGCGTTGCCTCCGCAGATTGCCAGATCACCCGCAGACGGTTGGGGGCGATCCACTGGCTCTGTTCGCGGATCAGCCTCTGCTCTCCCTCCACGATGAAGAGTGCATCGAAGCGTTCCCGGGCTCTCTCCAGCCTCGCCTTCTCCAGCTCAAGCACCGCCACGATCTCACCGTTGCTGTCCATGCGCTGCTGGTAGGCCCCGGCGATCTGCACCAGGCTGAGGCTGGTGACCACGACCAGACCGAGCTTGATGCCGAGCCCGATCAGGCTGCAGAGCATCTCACGCCGCTCCTGGGTCACCGCCAGCAGGTGGCCATCGGTGGTGAACACCGCCAAGCCCGCCGGTCTTGGCTGATCCGGTTGCGGAGCAGCGGGCAGTGATGCGAAGGAATCCACCGGAGCGGCTGGATCGGGCGGTGCGGCGAAGGGCCGCAGGGGGCTCGGCGCAGCGGCGCGGCGCCGGCTCTCCCGCGTGTCGCGCCCAGCCCTCGGTTGCGACCGGCGAGCGTCACGACGCTCCGTGGAGACCTCGCGGGTGGATCGACCCCGCACCGCCCGGGCCGGTGCCAGGCCAGCGGTGCCGGCAGACGAGCGCGTGGCTGGGTCGGCGGGTTGGCGCCGGGGCGCTGAGAAGAGGGGAAGCGGTGCGGCAGGCTCCGACCTGGCACCCGCCCCGGGCACGCTCTGCGGCCTGCTGCGCTCACCCTGGCGGGGCTGCTGCCGGGGGGTCGATCGGAAGGAGAGCACCGCTGCGGTGGCTGGGGATTGCACTGCTTGTAGCAGCCTCGCCGGGCCTTGCCAAGGCTCCGGGCCGGACTCAGGCCTTGTAGAGGCTGAAGGCGAGACGGACGGCCAGAACTCCGGCATGGGCCGCCACCACCAGAGCGATGAGCACTTCGGTCTGGTTGATCATGGTGGACACAACGAAAGCAACGCTGCCATTCTTTGCCGGCGGGTGGCTACGGTCCAGGCCCGACCCATGCCCTGTCACAGCTCTTGATGGCCCAACCCTCCGCCGCCATCCCGCGGACGGTCCGCCTTGAGGCGGCACAGATCCGCAGGCTCGATCTCAGCCCCCTTGAGCCGCTGCGGCGCTGCAGCGTGGCGGAGCTGGTGGCGGCAGCCGGCAGCCTGGAGATCAGCTTCGACTGGCCGCGGCAGCCGGACGATCCCCGCGAACTCTCCGAATTCCCTGAGCTCAGGCTCTGGAGCCTGCGGGCCGATGCCCTGCTGCCCTGGCTTCCCCTGCTGCTGGAACGCAGCGGTGGCCAGCTCACCCGGCATGTGGCGATGCTGCTGCCCCATGGATTCAGCCGCAGCGAGGGAATCCGCTTCGCTCCCGAGAGCCTTGAGCTCTGGATCACGCACCGCCTGTTCCTGCTCGATGCCTGGAGCAGCGACGCCGGCGCGCCCTGCCGCCAGGGGCTGGCTCAGATGGCCGCCGTGCTCGGGTTCGAGCTCGATCCTTCCTTCTGGGAGGCCGGGACGGCGCCGGAACCGGCGTGCTGAACGAATCGGCGGGCCGGCCGCCACGCTGGCTGCCCCCCCTGCAGCTGGACGGTTGCTCGCAGATGGCCATCGATCGGGCCCTGCTCGAAGCCTCGCTGGCGTTGCCCGGCGGCGCACCGGCTCTGCGGCTCTACCGCTGGAATCGCCCGACCCTCTCCCTGGGCAGGCACCAGCGCAGCCTTCCCCGGCCCTGGCTGGAGCTGGCGGAGAAGGGGGTGATCGACCTGGTGCGCCGGCCAAGCGGTGGCCGTGCCGTGCTGCACGGCGGTGACCTCACCTATGCCCTGATCTGGCCTGCCGCCCCGGCCCGGAGGCAGCTGGCCTACGGCCTTGCCTGTGGCTGGCTCTGCCGGGCCTTCGCCGGCCTGGGCCAGCCCCTGCGCTTCGGCCGTCAGGCCCCCAGCCGCGACCGGGAAAGCTGCTTCGCCACCAGCACCAGCGCCGATCTGGTGCATCGCGACGGTGCCAAGCGCATCGGCAGCGCCCAGTTCTGGCAGGGGGGCACGCTGCTCCAGCACGGCAGCATCCAGATCGATCCCCCGCGCGATCTGTGGCTCCACCTCTTCGGCGAGGTCCCTCCCCAGCTGCCGCCGCTGCCGCTGGCCGGAGCCCACCTGGAGCAGCATCTGCGCCGATGCGCCGAAGACCATCTGCCCCTCGGCGGGTGGACGCGACACTCTCGCCATGGAAGGGAAGCCGGACTGGCCTGGGAGGAGAGGCCGCTGCAGGCGGAGGAATGGCGCAGGATCGAACAGCGCCGCGGGGATCATGCCCTCGGGCCTGGCCCTGAGCCGTTGGAGCCTGGATCGGAACCGGCGCCGACAGACCGCGCCTGAGCGGGCTGCGGATCGGTGTCAAGGTCTCCGGCCGCCTGCATGGCGCAGGTGACCTGAGGCAGGGCCAGGCCGAGAGGGTAGGTGCCCTGGCTCCGGGCGGTGCTGAGTAGCTGGGGAGGCAAGCGCAGCCCGATGCGCTGCAGAACGGCCTCCCCAAGATCGGGACGCTCGATCGTGCCGCTCGGCAGCCCGGCCGGACCGAGCACCAGCAGCCTGCCCTGGGCACTCTCCTCGAGTGCCGTCACGGCCTGCCAGAGGGGCGCCGACTCCTGAATCGCCGGCAGGGTGGAGAGGGGCTGCAGATGGCCTGCCACGGTCTCCTGGTCCCAGCGCTGCACCGGCAGCTGCTGCAGGATCGCCTCATCCGCCACCCCTCGCCAGCGGCCGCGATCGCAGACCAGCACCCAGTCGGGAGGGCCGGCGGCAGTGCTGCTCTCCGGGCTGCCGGCTGAGGGAACGGGGGTGGAGGCGAGCTGACTGAGCCGACGCAGGCTTGTGTCGGCCTCCACCACCCGGAAGCGCCGGCGGGCGGCATCCTTCACCCGCAACTCGCGCAGGGCCTGCTGCACCTGCAGCATCTGGCCCTGGTTGCGCGCTGCCCCCAGCCCGAACCAGCCGAGCAGCAGCAGCCAGGCACCGCTGAGACCGCCACCGCGCAACAGCAGCACGCTGCCAAGCCCGATCGCCAGAAAGGAGAGGAAGCGGCCGCAGGCGTTGGCCACCTCCAGGCCCCGCCGGCGGCTGCCGGTGATCTGCCAGACCAGCGCCTTCACCACCAGTCCGCCGTCGAGGGGAAGACCGGGCAAGAGGTTGAAGAGGGCGAGCACGAGATTGAGAGCGCCCAGCTGCGTGAGCATCTCGCCGATGAGGCTGGAGTGATGGCTGGCGCCATGCACACCTGCCAGCAGCCCCACGCCGAGCAGCAGGCTCACGGCCGGTCCGGCCAGGGCCACGAGCAGGGCACCGATCGCGGTGGGACACTCCTTCTCGACCGTGGCGACGCCGCCCAGAAGGAAGAGCGTGATGCTGCGCACCTTCACGCCCTGGCCGATCGCCACCAGCGAGTGGCCGAGTTCGTGCAGCAGCACCGACACGAACAGCAGCACCGCCGTGACCAGCGCCACGGCCCAGATCTGCGGCTGGGAGGCGCTGCCGGCCAGGCTCACCCTGTACTGGCGCTCAAAGGCCACGGTGGCGGCGAAGAGGATCAGAAACCAGGTGGGATGGATGCGCAGGGGAATCCCGCGGATCCGCATCAGCTGCCAGCCTTCACCCACGGGCCTCCGGAACACATGGCCTGAACGCCAGGCCTTGGACCGGACGCTACAGCGACGATCCTAGAAAGAGGGTTCCTCCACCGGGCCAGCCAGGCCCCGCTCCATGACCCGACCTCTTCTGAAGGTGTGCGGCCTGCGGGAACCGGACCAGGCCCGGGCCATCGCCGCCCTTGGGGTGGATGCCGTGGGGGTGATCGGGGTGGCCGCCTCGCCGCGCCACCTGGATCCCGCCCTGCGGCCGGCGCTCTTCGCCGCCATCGAGGCCGGTCGGCCGGGCTGCCTCGGGGTGCTGGTGGTGGCCGATCCCAGCGATGCCGACCTGCCGCAGCTCGATCCGGCCCGGGGCCATCGGGTGGTGCAGCTCCATGGTGAGGAATCGCCCCAGCGCTGCCGCGAGCTGCGGCGCTTGATGCCAGGCCTCAGCTGGTGGAAGGCCCTGCGGATTCGCAGGGCGGCCGATCTGGAGCGGGCTGCGGACTACATCCCGGGGGTGGATGCCCTGCTGCTCGATGCCTGGGTGCCGGATCAGCTCGGGGGCACCGGGCAGCGACTGCCCCTGGACTGGCTGGAGAGCTTCCGGCCTGCCGTTCCCTGGTGGCTGGCCGGCGGCCTCACGCCGGAGTGGGTGCCACAGGTGCTGGAGCGGCTGCGGCCCGATGGGCTCGATGCCTCGAGCGGAGTGGAGGATGCACCGGGCCGCAAGAACCTGGCACGGGTGGCGGAGCTCGTGGCGGCGGTGCGTTCGGCGGGTGGCGCGGCTGCCGCCGCCGCGGCAGGCGACCTCAGTGGCTGAGGAGGGATTCCTGCTGCTTCACCAGCTCGAAGAACTCGGCCTTGAGGCTGGGGTCATGGCGGAAGTCGCCGCGCACCACTGAGTTGATCATGCTGGTCTGGGGTTCCTTCACGCCACGCCACTTCATGCAGTAGTGCTGGGCCTTCACCAGGATTGCCAGGCCCTGCGGCTCGCAGAGCCGCTCGATCTCATCGGCCAGGATCAGCACCGCCTCCTCCTGGATATGGGGCCTGGAAAACACCCAGTCGGCCACGCGCGAGAACTTGGAAAGGCCGATCACCCGCTGCCCAGGCTTGATGCCGATCCAGCAGCTTCCAAGGATGGGAACCAGATGGTGGGAACAGGCGGAGCGCACCGAGATGGGGCCAACGGTATAGATCTCGTCGAGTTGCTTGACATTGGGGAAGGAGGCGATCTTCGGCTGCGGCTGATAGCGACCTCGGAACACCTCCTGCAAATACATGCGGGCGACCCGTTCGGCGGTCTCCTCGGTGTTGTGATCATTCTCAAGGTCGATCACCAGGCTGCGCAGCAGTTCGCGAACCCTGTCGGCCACCTCGGTCTCGAGCTGCTCGAGTTCGCCCTCGCGCAGAAAGTCGGCGATGTTGTCGTTGGCCAGGAACGGCACGTCGGCCGCCTGCAGCCGCTGGCGGATGCGCTCGCTGATCCGCACCGTGGCGGGAGCCGTGGCCTCGATGCTGCGTGCCGTGATCGGCGTCGGGAGGGTGGAGGTCATCGGTTTTCAGAGAACGCCGGCGGCCGGCATGAGGGTGAGATCCTCCACGGACTGGGTGGAGGGCTGCTGGGCCAGGAAGAGCAGGGCCGTGGCCGCCTGGTCGGCTGAAAGCATGGCACGGCGATCGAAGCCGGCGGCGACGGTCTCGCTATCCCAGAGAGGCGTATTCACCGCACCGAGGGTGAGGGTTCCCACCCTGATTCCGCGGCTGCGCTCCTCCTCCGCCAGGCAGCGGCTGAAGGAGGCCAGGGCCGCCTTGCTGCTGCAGTAGGCGCCCCAGTCGGGGAAGGCGTTGCGGGCAGCATGGCTGCTCACGTTGAGGATCAGGCCGCCCCCCTGGTCGCGCAGAAGCGGCACCACCACCCGGCAGACCTGGAAGACGCTGGTGAGATTCAGCTGCAGCAGCCACTGCCACTGCTCCAGGGGCATCTGCATCAGCGGGCCGGTCCAGGCGGCACCGGCGTTGTTGATCAGCACCGTGGGCAGGAGTCCGCGGCTGCAGAGCTCCCGGATCCCGGGTTCCACCGCAGCGGCATCGGCCAGATCGAGGGCGAGGGTCTCCACCCGCCGCCCCTGCGCCCGGAGCTCGGAGGCGATGGCGCTGAAGCTCTCGCTGGCGCGGGCCACGAGCAGCAGGTCGTAGCCGGCCGCGGCGAAGCGGCGGGCGGTGGCGGCACCGATGCCACGGGAGGCTCCGGTGATGAGAACGGCGGACAAGGCGGCAGGCAGACCTTCCCTGAAACCTTAAGCAACTCTTGAGGGCTCTGCGCTGGCCGGCTCGTGATACCGCCCCATCCGGCGAAACTTGGCGTAGCGGCGCTCGATCAGGTCCTGCTCCGGCAGGGCCTGCAGCTCGGCGAGGTTCTCGAGCAGGGCCTGCTTCAGGGTGGCCGCCGCCTGAAGGGGGGCCCAGTGGTTCCCGCCGGCCGGCTCGCTCAGCACGGTGTCGATGACTCCGAGCTGCAGCAGGTCGGGGCCGGTGATCCTGAGGGCCTCCGCCGCCACGGGAGCCTTGGCGGCATCGCGCCAGAGGATCGAGGCGCAGGCCTCGGGGCTGGCCACGGTGTACACGCTGTGCTCGAACATCAGCAGCCTGTCGGCCACGCCGATCCCGAGCGCACCGCCGGAACCGCCCTCCCCGATCACGGTGGCGATGATCGGCACCCGCAGCCGGAACATCTCGCGCAGATTCACGGCGATCGCCTCGCCCTGGCCCTGTTCCTCGGCCAGTACGCCGGCATAGGCACCGGGTGTGTCGATGAAGCTCAGGATCGGCAGCCGGAAGCGATCGGCGTGGTCCATCAGCCGCATCGCCTTGCGGTAGCCACCCGGGGAGGCCATGCCGAAGTTGCGGGCCACGTTCTCCTTGGTGTCGCGCCCCTTCTGGTGGCCCAGGAGCAGCACCGGCTGCTCGCCGATCCGGCCCACGCCGCCCACCAGGGCCCGGTCGTCGGAGCCGCGCCGGTCGCCGTGCAGCTCCAGCCAGTCGTCGCAGATCAGCTGGATGTAGTCGAGACAGCTGGGGCGCTGCGGGTGGCGGGCCACCTGCATCTTCTGGGCCGGGCTGAGCGAGCGGAAGATCTCTTCACGCCTTCGGCTGGCGAGGGTCTCGAGCTGCAGCAGCTGCTGGCTCACATCCACCTCCGAGTCGCGGGCGAGCTGGCGGATCTGCTCGATCTGCTCCTCAAGCTCCACCAGAGGTTTCTCGAATTCCAGGAGGGCGCGGCGGGCCATGGCGGTGAGAGCGGCGGAGAGAGGAGAGGACGCTGCCTGGGGCGGTTGCGGGGGCGGTTGCGAGGGATCGGGCGAGGCTCCTCTGGCGGTGGCAGGAAGCCTGGAGGATCCGCTTCAGGAGCCGGGCAGCCCCGCCAGGGCAGGGGGCGGTGGCGCCGGAATCTCCAGGCCCAGCGCCTGGAATCCATGGCGCAGGGAGGCGGCACCGATCCAGTCCATCGCCTCAAGCGTGATGTTGTTGCGGCCCCAGCTGAAGTTGCTGTGGCAGCCTTCGAAATCGAGCAGCATCGCCTCGGCGAAGCAGGCGAACATCTGGCGCTCAGGCCGGGCCATATCAGCGGCGAGGGCCACCACCTGCCAGTCGATGTCGGTGTGAAACTCCACAATGCCGCCCTTGAGCACGTGCACGCCCTCGGCGGCGGCCTTGCTGTCGAGGTTCTTGGGATAGCCGCCGTCGATCATCAGGCAGGGTCTTGGGAGATCAGCCACCTCGATGCTGAGGCTCTCGGGCAGGCTGGCCACCCACACCACCACATCCGCCTCGGGCAACGCCTCCTCCAGCGACAGGATGCGGCCACCGCCGAGAGCAGCCTGAAGATCCAGCAGCGGCTGGGGTTTGCGGGCCACCAGCAGCAGCTCGGCCACACCCGTTCGCCGGCTCAGCCACTGACACACGGCGCTGCCGATGTCTCCCGTAGCGCCCACCACAGCCACCCGGGCGCGGCGGAGATCGATGCCGAGCAGCGGCGCATTGCGCTCCACCTGGCGACAGATCACCCAGGCGGTGTGGGTGTTGCCGGTGGTGAAACGCTCCCATTCC
>Ga0169931_10014637_pt1 | contig 10590 bp, 7 predicted proteins | sample Kivu_15m_20L_FD_129675 | JGI IMG/M metagenome (GOLD analysis project Ga0169931, IMG submission 129675) | Freshwater microbial communities from Lake Kivu, Western Province, Rwanda to study Microbial Dark Matter (Phase II) - Kivu_15m_20L... | ecosystem: Environmental > Aquatic > Freshwater > Lake ... | reverse complement strand
CCAGTTGTTGGAATGAGTGAGAGTAGTAGTATGAAATTAATTATAAATAAATATATTATTGCTTTAGTAATATTATTTATGATTTTCTACAAAACTATTTTTTAATTTTTAATTTTAATTAAGTATTTTAATATATATTTTATATATGTTAACTAAAATTTTTAAAAAATCATTTGTTATCTTTGATAATAATCAAAATAATAATCAAGAAAATAAAGAAAATAAAATAGAAATTTCTTATGATGATTTTTTTAAAGAAGAAATTAAAGAAGAAATTAAAGAAGAAATTAAAGAAGAAATTAAAGAAGAAATTAAAGAAGAAATTAAAGAAGAAATAAAAGAAATAAATAAGGAGGGAATAATATATTTTAAATTAGAAGAAGAATATAATTTAGAGCATTTTTATAATAATATATATAGTGAAAGAAATAAAAAATATGGAAATTATGATATAGTATATAAAGAAGAAATAGAGGATGAAAATATAAATACAAATATAGATAAAATAATAAAAATATATTGGTTTGCTTATTATAAAAATAAAGAAAAAGTTGAAGAAATAAAAAATCAAATACAAGAAACTAAATTTAAAAAAATTACAATTAATGGATTAAATATAGAAAATGTAATCAATTTACTATTAAATTAATTGAATGCTATAACTAGTAGCAAATTCAAATGAAGTTTTAATAAAATGATTATGAATATTGTATTTTTGTGGTATTTCTTCAAGAACTATACTCTTATAAGAATCAAAACAATTATTATGAACAGTTCGCAAATATTTAATTTCATTGCATTTAGTTTGTTTTAGAGTAATTTCACTGTCAAAATAATTCCATATAACCAAAATAATAATATCAAAATTATTATCAACATTTTTTGAAAAGAATACATAATTATAAATATCATTGTTAAAATTTATATTGTTATTTTCCTTTAATACTACATTATCATTAATTTCCATATTTATTATTCTACTAATATTTATATCCATTTTAGATTTCGTAATAATATAATTATCCGTAATTATTTTATCCAAAATTTCCAGTTCTATCGTATTTTTATAATACATCTCACCCATTATATAATTATTACTCGTCAATGAATAATTATACACCTTATAATAACTAATATTACTATAAACACTGAAATTAATATTATTATACAATACTATGTTATCTATAACTCTGTAATCATTGAAATAATTACTATTATTTAAATTATATGCATTTATCCCAATTATAACAATAACAAACACTATAAATAGCATCTTTATATATTATCCTATTTAATATATTATCCTATTTAATATATTATATTTTTCAATTTATGAAGATAAATTTCAATTTTTTTTAATTAACAACATAAACATTTTTTTTAAGATGAAATACTTTAATATGATTAAAATAAAGATCTAAAGATTTATAATTTTTATTACAAGATTTACAGAAAAAGTCATTGGAATTAATATCACTATTATTAACATAATTTAATGTTTTTTTACTAAAACACATCTATATTTACTTTATATATTTTTTTTAGATTTTTATTTATATTTATTTTTGTTTTTTAATTCTAAATATTTATTTTTGTTTTTTAATTCTAAATATTTATTTTTGTTTTCCATTATCATTCAATAAAAATAAATATATTTTAATAAAACTGTTGTTTTAATAAAATATATTTATTTTTGTATTTTAAATATTTATGATGAGTACTAGCTAAATCTTCATTATCAGATTTAGGTTTTTCGTCTAGTTGTTTTAATTTTTGTTCTCTTTCAAGTTTTAATTTTTCATCTTGTTCTTGTTTTAATTTTTGTTCTCTTTCAAGTTTTAATTTTTCATCTTGTTCTTGTTTTAATTTTTCATCTTGTTTTTGTTTTAATTTTTGTTCTCTTTCAAGTTTTAATTTTTTGGCGATATTAATATTATTTTGGACTTCTTGTTTCATATCCAAAACAAATCTAGAAAAGAGAATAGTATTGATGTGTTCTTCATAAATTTTTAAAAAATGATCTATTGAAGATTTGGATGGATTATAAATTAAATTTCTGGTGGTAGTATTTGTGGAGTTAATTTTTCTGATAAAATCATCTAATATTCTATCGTGAGAAAAAAGTTCTTGATAATCAGAAAATAGTAAATTTATAATTAATGAATTAAAATAATTAAATAAATTTTTTTGTAATAGATTATTAGTATCATTTGGTATAGGTTCATTATAAAAAATAATTTTATTTATTTCATAATATCTTTTATATGAATTAATTTTTCTAATAATAGAGATATATGTATCTGTGTAATCATTCATAATTTCAAAAACATTTTCAATTAATCTATTATTAGTATTTCTGTCATCTTTAAATAAATTAAAAAGAACTTGAGCTAATCCACCATAATGTGCTTTATCTAAAATATTTAAATCATTAGATTGTCTAGAAACAGAATTCATATTTTCAATTTTAATTAATCCATAAGTTAAATATGAACCATAATTATAAATAGTAATTGGTTTTCTTTCTTTAATCAAAGTAGGGATATGATGTAATGTTTTAATATCATAATCAATGATAACTGGAATAAAATTATTTTCATCATTAATATAAAATCCTAAATTAGAATATTTAAGATCACATAAATTATATTTATTTCTTTCTATTAAGACATTTAATCTAAATAAATTATAAACAAAATTTAATTTAGCAATTATTCCTGCTTCTTGTAAATCTGGTAATATAAAATATTCTTTCACTATCAAAAAACTCGCTATATGTCTTCCTGTATTGCTTACTAATCTTCCACATAAATATATTTCTGGTAAAAATTCGCCAAATAATGCTTTTTCTATTTCATATTTTTCTGTAAATTTTATTAAATCATATATTCCATCACTTCCTTCCGTAAATACTCTTAATATTAAATTTTCACTTGGTATTACTGAATATGATGGTTGTTTTATTAAATCAATACCAAAAACAGCTGTAAATGTTCCTGAACCTATATATCTCGTATCTCCATATCTTTTTGTGTTTTTATCTGTAAATCTTATTATATAATCATTATCAATTGTTTTCGCATAATTAAATCTTATATTATTCATCTCATTCATTATCTCAACGGGTCTTTTTCCTCCTGTTTGCTCATCATTATCACTTAATATAAATATTAAATGTGGTATTCTTGACATTATAAAATTATAATAGATTATAAAATAATTTTATTATTAAAAAATTATGACATCAGTTTTTTTAATGCCAAATATTTTTGTTTGTATTTTAAATATTTATTTTTCATATTACTTCCACCACTAAATTTTTCTGTATCATTCAAATAAATATTGGGAGATAAAAAGTTTAATCTGTTAAATATTTTTTCCATTTCTATATTTTTTGAACAAGGTATTTTATCAAAAGTCATATTTTGTAACATATCAGCAGATGTTAAACTTCCAATTAATGTCGCCGAATTATTTGCATTAACTTCTTCAAGTATTACATCTATATAATTCATTATTGTTTCTAAATCATCTTTTTCTTCCATTACAGTATAATTTGTAATTATATCTTTTATTTTTTCATTATCACTATAAAAATCATATTTTTTTATTTTTGTAATAAATTTATTTAAAATAGGTCTTATTTTATCTACTGAATAATTTCTAATTTTAGCAATATATAGATCATTAATATTAATAAAAGGTGGATTAGGCGGATCATTTGTTTTAACACCGGTTGATTTATTTAAACCATTAAGATTAACAACTGTTAATATAACATAATTTAATTTTTCTTTATTTACACGAAATTTATCAAAGGCTTGAATAATTGCACCCGTCGCAGGATTTAATTCACTTTCATCATCATCTTCTTTTTCTCTAATATTATAAAATAAATCATAATTATTAACATCTGCATTTGAATTTCTACAATATGGATAAATATCTTTATCAAAAAATATAGGAATATTACCATCTATTTTTATAGTATTTAATATTAATTTTTTAATATCTACTCTCATATCTGATAATGTTTTATTAATTAAATATCCTTCATTAACTCTTAATTTACAATTATGTTTTAATTTTAAATAATTCGCCCCTTCGCAAATCCAACTGATATAATGTTTATATATTCCGTTTGCTAAATAATATAATAATTTATATAATTTTTTATTTTTATCAGATATTACAACTGTTGAAGATGTAGCCGCTGCCGCTGCCGCTGCCGCTGCCAATGAACTCGAAGATCTCGTTCTAACATCATCTAAAATAAAACTTGCTGGCTTAGTTAAAATAGAATTAATTTCAGTGTCATCTAGCGCTGTAAGCGCAGATAAACTGTTGAAATGTTCTTCTAAATATTTTTTTAATTCATTATATTTTGTTATAACAGTAGTAATAAATTGTTGATCTATTACTGTGTTAAAATAACTAGTATTACCAGAAACAAAATTTCTTAAATTATCAACATTTTCTTTATTTTCATCTAAAAAATTATATAATTCATTAATTTTTATATTTATTTCGCGCATATCAAAATTGTGGATTTCAACATATTTAAATTCTTTATCACAATCTTCAATTAAATTTGTTCCTACAATACATTGATTTCCTCCTGTCTGTCGTGTAGTATAATTATATGTATATTGAAAATTTAAAATATTAATATTATTATTATTTATAAATTCAATACCCTTATTATATTCACTAATTAAATTTATTTTTCTATTTCTTATATCTTCACTAGAATCACATAAAAATTTATCAAAAATAATTTGTCTATCTTTATATTTATCACTTAATTTATATTGTTTAATAAATTTCATTATTTCATCATTACTATTACAATTAAATTTATTTTCAACACCTGCTAAATCACAAATAATAATATTTTGGATATTAGAATCATCATCAGCTGCTGTCGCTGCCGCTGCCGCTGTGGCTGTAGTACTAGTCTTGAATAGTTTTAAATGAACAAGAACATGACTTCTTGAACTAACTCTATTATTAGGTGTTGGTTCTATTTCTCTTATATTAAATCCATAATCAATTATATCAGTTATTTCTTTTCTTTCTAAATTAGATAAAAATTTATTATTTTCTGTTAATATTCTTATTTGTTCTTCTGTAGGATTTATTTCATTTTTATTTTTTAATATTGTTTCTCTTAATTGCTTTATTCCCTCATTTAATTGTATTACATTACTACTGCTAGAAAATTCTTCCTCTTCTTGTCTAAAATTCTCTGTTAATGAACTTGAATCATTTTCAAACTGTGTCTTTTGGCTAGTTAAACTATCATAATTATATTTCACTTGTTGTAAAATATCAAGTGCACGTTTTTTTACTGCATTATAAGTAGTCAGTCCACCTGTTGTTGATATTCCGTTTATGGGAGAAAGAGATTGAACGCTTACTGTTCTGGGTGTTATATTGAACCATCTTATCAATTTATCAATAGTATCAGCTTTAACAATATAAGAGTCTAGACTCTTATATACTATCATTTCCTTATTTATTAATCTTGGTTGATCATCAGATATATCTAATTTAAAAAAATTAACTTTCAATTGAGTACTATCTTTATTCAAAAATAACCTATTAATTTGATCATCAAATCTTTTAAGTTGTGTCTTATATTGAAGTATTTGACTATAATTACTCGATCTCGATAAAAAATCTCGTTTTAAAGATTGTAACCTAGATAGATTTTGATTTAAATTTACTTGCATACCTTCTATTTGTCTTTTTTTATCTTGTATTTGTTGTGTAAGTTGTTGTATTTTATATTTATTTGTATCAATTTTTGTTTTTTCATTTTGAACGAAGTCATCTGTAAATTTCCAATCATAAATATCAGAACTTTCAGCTCTCGGTGCTTTATAAAAATCAAAACTTTGTATATCCATTATATTAATTGGTGCTGTAACCACATTTTTATTATCAAAATCTTGCCATTTACTTGCGTTTGTATCGTGAGTAACATAAATATTAGTCAATGTCATTGTTATTTTGTCAAATTTTCGTATAATAGATTTATCTGATAAAATTTTTGTTAAAACTCCATCTTGTGTAGTTCCATCATCTTTAACAAGTTTAATAAGTGTTGAAGTTTTACCAGAACCAGATTGTCCGTAACCAATAAAACAAAAATCTTCATTATTATTTATTAATTTTTGTTTAATATCTCTTAAAATTTTTGTTGCAACTTCACTATTTGTGTTGTCCTTATTAAAAACGTCATCAAATGGACCAAAATAATAATTTTCATTATCAATATCATCTAGACTTGGAGATGAAGAAGCGGCAGCGGCAGCAGAAGCGGCAGCAGTAGCAGAAGCGGCAGCAGTAGCAGAAGCAGCAGAAGAAGAAGCAGAAGAAGCAGAAGAAGCAGTAGTAGCATTAATTTCTTCATTAGTTAGATGGGTTGCTTTATGTGTTAAATTTAATAATTTATCTTCAACTTTAATTTTAATTTTATATCTTGGATTAGGTTCTGTGTTATTATCTAATCTTTGTTTAACATATGAATAAATTTTTTTCTTTTCATTAACAATTTCATTAAAATTATTATCAATATTTTCTTTATTTAATGTTATAGTTTGTAATTTTTTTATTTTTTCAAAACTTTCTTTTATTATTTCGACTGCATATTGTTTAAATGAGATATTTCTTAAAGTTGTATTTGTAATTTTTTGCAAAATAATATATCTATTAATATATTTTGAAGTTGAAGATGATATATTTTTGTTTACAATATTTGTATCTCTATCAATAAAGGATATTATTTGAAAATTATTAAATAAGGAATCATATTTTGTAGATGATAATTTTATAAAAAATATTTGAATAAAATCATTTATATTGATTCCATAACTTGAGAAATTACTGTTATTATCTTTTAATGAAAATATTGTCATTAATTTAAGTACTAGTTCTGTATTACAAACTGACATTAATTTTTTTGTTATTTCAATTAATTCATCATATTTATCACCACCACCTGACATAATATTGTAGTTTTTATATTTTGACGCCGAAGCCGCAGCCGCAGCCGCAGCCGCAGCCGGAGCCGGAGCAGCAGCCGCATCCGCTGCAGATGATGAACTTTTTGATTCATCTTCACCTTTGAAGTCAGCTGGTTCTCCAAAATAATTTAAATTTGCTTTATTTATTATTTCATTTACAACTTTAATTTTTCCTTCAATTAACGATATAATTTCAAGAGGCAAAAATTTTCTAAAAAGTGATAATATGACATTATATTGTAGTTTATACAGTTCGTTATTTAAATTATCATATCTATTTGTATATAAGGCTAATTGAGTATCTACTCTAGTAAGTTCATTAATTTTTTGATCAATTTTTAATATTAAAGATTCATCATTCAATTTATTATAATAATATAATATTTGTGCTATTTGTTCTCCTGTGCAATTTATTAATTTAAGAAAAGATACAAGTGCATCACTTTGTGTTTTAATTGGAAAACCACCAGATTGTAAAAATTTGTGTAAAGATTTATTTAGTTTATTTTTATATACAGAACCACCACCTTCAAGAGCTTTTAATGAATTAAAAAAACTTTTTAATGAAGAACTTTCTAAAAATTGAATAGCAAGTTGTTCATAATCTTGTGTTCTTAATAAATCAGTACTAACATCTGTAGTTGTTTTAGTAAGTATTTGTTGTGCAGTTTCAGTATCAAGAATATCATGTGTTTTATCAATTTTTTGATCAAGTAAATTAAAATAATCATTTAATTCTTTAGATTCTTTATCATAATATTTTGATATAAAAACAAGAATAACTTTGATTTGTAATTTAAAAAGATTTATTTTTAATTGATTTTTAATATCTGGATTTTGTTGGATTTGAACATCTAACTCCCTTAATTGGTTTAATTTATCAATTAAAAAGGTCAATTGTTCTTCTTCTAATTTATCAATATTAGCTAATATCAAATTATAGAAAGTGCTTATCGTATCATTATAATTTACCGATTGTTGGTCTCTATATGGATTAAAAATTTCTGTTATGATATCGCGTACGTTATCTTGAGGTTGTTGAATAGAAGACATAATAATTTATAATAAATATATAATATAAAATAAAATAAATTTATATAAAAAAAGATTCACCAAATTTAATTTTATCATTCCAGAAAGAAATATTGTCAGAAAATTTTTTATTGATAGAAAGCATATAATCATTTTCTGGGATATTAGAATTAAGATAAGAGATGATTTCGAAGAAGGTTTGAGAGAATTGATGTTGATTAGAGGCATTTCTAGTGTCAAGTTGAATTTTTTCAAAAAAGTCGAAATACATACTATTACGGTGATTAATTTCTCGTAATAATCTTTTATACCATTCATGATGAACATTAAGATTAGAACACCAATGAGATAGATCAGAGAAACGCATAATATATTTGAAGATAGTAAAATTATTAAATATAGTATGGGGTATTTCGAGACTGGTAGCTAAAATAATTTCATAAAATATTAATTTTTCTTTTTCAGATAATAAAATATTATGATTAGAAAGTATTTTCAAGAAAGTGGAAGCGTGAAAATGTTCAGCGGGTGAGTTATTATTAGCAATAGCCCAATCGTGATTAATATCTCTTAATTGTGCATTAGTTAAACCGATATGTCCGACATCGTGAGCAAAACCGGAAAGAATAAAGAGAATAAAGAATTTATTATAAGAGATATCAATATTATATTCTGAAAATATTTTAATAAGTGTATCGTGATTATGATGACAGAATTGGAGTTGATTAAAAGTAAAGACGAGAGCGTGTTTAAGATTATGATAAGGATAATTATGATAATTATCTTTGATGTCATTAATAATGGAAGCTAAATTTTCGACAGAAATTTGTAAAGAAGAGACATAATCAGAAAGAATTCTAGTAATTTCGTCTAAACCTGGGACTAAAATAAGTTTAGGTTTTAAATTAGAGGATTTAGGAGTTTCAATGACGAGAGATAAAATTTTATCTTTATCTTTATCACTATCATCTTTTAAAGAAGAATCAGTACTAGAATCGGAACCAGTTTTAAGAGAGAAAGTAGTTTTAGGATATCTATTAACGGATGAATGAGAGGTGTAAGAAATATCAGAAACAGGGGTAATAGGTCTAGATTTAGAGTCAGAAATAATTTTGTCAGAAGTGATAGGAATAATATCAGGTATAATTTTGTTGGGTATAGTTTTTTCGGGAGATTGAGTGTAAGAAACTTTAGAGGAGTCAATATGTATGATGGTGTTGTTAGATGTGATATTAATGTTATCGGATTTAGGGATAACAGTTTTAGAATTAGAGGAACAAAGACCCATAATATATAATATAGGATAAAATATAATAAAATAAAATCAAATTTTTATGAGTATTATAAAAAATAAAAATATATAAATAAATAATATAATGTATAAGATAATTGAGATAGAAATAAAGGATGATAAAGAAATAAAAAAAATAGAAAGAGAAGAAGAAATAAAAGATATAAGAGGAGAAATAAAGATAATAATAGAAGATAAGAGGATATTAGAAAGAATATGTGAAATAAATTTTGAGAGATATAGTGAGATATATTATAAAATGAAAGAAGAAGATGAAAAGGAGGAAATAAATAAAATAATAATAGAAAATTTTAATAATAGTTATACATATTATGATGAGAAAAAGAAGATAATAAAGATAAAAATAATAAGATGTTTATTTTATACAGTAAATATAGGTGATAATAAGCCGAATGACAGACCAATAATATTTAATAAAATAAAAAATTGGGATTATAAATTATTTACGAATTTAGAGAGTAATAATTTTAATACAAGTTGGGAAATAATAAAAATAAGTAAAAAAATAAATAATAAATTTATGATGGTAAAACATGTAAAATGGAATATAAGAGAATATATAAATGATGAATATGATATAATATGTTATATGGATTGTAATAGAATACCAGATATAAAGAAGAAAGAATTATATAAAAATTTAGTGAATATATTAGAAACAAAAGATTTAATAATGACAAAACATGAGAGCAATAGATGTATATATAAGGAAGCGAAAAATGTAGTAAAATATAAAAAAGATACAGTAGAAAATGTAGCAAAGAATACAAATTTTTTAAGAAGTGTAAAATATCCAAAATATAATGGATTATATGCGAATGGATATTATTTAAGAAATATGAGAGATAAGAGATATGATTTATTGATGGAAGAATTAATAAATTTTATGATGAATAAATCATATAGAGATCAATTAGCGGTAAATTATATATGGTGGAAAAATAAAATAACAGATATAGAAATAATAAATTACAATGATGTTCCAGTAGAAATAATAGGTAAATTTAAACATGTTTATCTATAAATTAAAAGTAAAAAGTTAATAGACAAGATAATTATAGTAATAGTATTTAGAGTCATAAAGATATTTGGCGTCTTTATAAAGAATAGTTATTTTTTCAATTTCATTTTTAATATTTTTGATATTATTAATATTAATATTAAATTTAATATTATTTTCAAGATTATTAATAAGATTAGAATAATAATCACATT
>Ga0169931_10014636_pt1 | contig 10592 bp, 6 predicted proteins | sample Kivu_15m_20L_FD_129675 | JGI IMG/M metagenome (GOLD analysis project Ga0169931, IMG submission 129675) | Freshwater microbial communities from Lake Kivu, Western Province, Rwanda to study Microbial Dark Matter (Phase II) - Kivu_15m_20L... | ecosystem: Environmental > Aquatic > Freshwater > Lake ... | reverse complement strand
TAAAACATACATCGAAGAGTCTTACAACGAACTCATACACAAGGTCACCTGGCCAACATGGTCGGAGGTGCAGTCAACGGCATTGCTCGTTATGATTTCTTCTCTGATTATTGCCTTGTTAATTTTTGCTATGGATTTTTCCTTCAGCAATGTAATGGAGTTGTTTTACGGGTTATTTAAATGATACCAGAAGTGATGACAGAGGAAACCACCAGTACGAAAAAGTGGTATGTTGTTCGGGCCATAAGTGGTAAGGAAAAAAAGGTGAAGGAATACATCGACTCCGAAATCATCCGCAACAATATACAAGATTATATTTCACAGGTATTAATCCCAACTGAAAAGGTTTACCAGATTCGGAATGGTAAGAAAATCAGCAAGGAGCGGAATTATTTTCCGGGGTACATCATGATTGAAGCCAATATGGTTGGTGAGATTCCCCACATCCTTAAAAATATTCCCGGTGTAATCGGGTTTTTAGGTGACAAGGGTGGGCAGCCAATTCCATTGCGTCCTGCTGAAATCAACCGAATCCTCGGTAAAGTTGACGAGTTAAGTGAGAGCGATGCCGAAATTACAATTCCGTTCATTGTGGGTGAGTCTGTTAAGGTGATTGATGGACCATTCAACAGTTTTACCGGAACGATTGAGGAAATTAATGAAGAAAAGAAAAAACTAATTGTAATGGTAAAGATATTCGGACGGAAAACACCGCTCGAGTTGAACTACATGCAAGTCGAAAAAGAATAAAAACAGTGGGAATTGTCAGGACTGGGTTGTCTTCTCCACGTAAAATGCTTCCCTTCCCGGTTCGAAACAAATTCCGCGAATCAATAAACAACAAATAATGGCAAAAGAAGTAAGTGCGCTCATTAAGCTACAGGTGAAAGGCGGAGCAGCAAATCCTTCACCACCAATCGGTCCGGCTCTCGGTGCGAAAGGTGTGAACATCATGGATTTCTGCAAGCAGTTCAACGCCCGTACGCAAGATCAGGCAGGTAAAGTGTTGCCGGTAATCATTACGGTGTATGCCGATAAGTCGTTCGACTTTATCATCAAAACACCACCGGTTGCTGTTCAACTTAAAGAAGCCGCAAAATTACAGAGTGGTTCACCCGAGCCAAACCGTAAGAAGGTGGCAACGATTACCTGGGATGTTGTGCGCAGTATTGCCGAAGCAAAAATGCCCGATTTGAACTGTTTTACAGTAGAGTCGGCCATGAGCATGGTGGCAGGAACTGCACGTAGTATGGGGATTAACGTTGATGGTCAGCGCCCTTTTTAATTCATTAACACGGAGAAGAAATGGCAAAACTGACTAAAAAACGCAAAGCTGTTATCGGAAAAGTGGAAGAAGATAAGTCTTATCCGCTTCTCGATGCTGCCCGCTTAGTAAAGGAAATCACCACGTCCAAATTTGATGCATCGGTTGACATCGCTGTTCGTTTGGGAGTAGATCCACGTAAAGCAAACCAAATGGTTCGCGGTACAGTATCTCTTCCGCACGGAACCGGTAAGACCGTTCGTGTGCTGGTGCTTTGTACTCCCGACAAGGAGGATGAAGCAAAAGCCGCAGGTGCAGATTATGTAGGACTGGATGAATACATTGAAAAAATCAAAGGAGGCTGGACAGATGTTGATGTAATCATCACAATGCCCAGCATTATGGCCAAAGTTGGTGCACTCGGACGAGTTCTGGGGCCGCGCGGCTTGATGCCAAATCCTAAAACGGGTACCGTTACCATTGAAGTTGGAAAAGCCGTAACAGAGGTTAAGGCTGGTAAAATCGACTTCAAAGTGGACAAAACCGGTATCGTGCATGCTGCAATCGGCAAAGTGTCGTTTTCGACTGAGAAACTCCATGACAATGCAAAGGAATTGCTATCAACTATTTTGAAGTTGAAGCCTTCCAGCGCAAAAGGAGCTTACGTTCGAAGCGTTTACATGTCGAGTACTATGAGTCCTTCAGTTGCGGTTGATCCCAAATCAATCGGTGCCTGATTTCACTAACCTTTTATTCTTGAAAACATGAACAAAGAAGAAAAAGACCAGGTGATTGAGACACTGGTTGCCAAATTCAGCTCAACACCTAACTTCTACATCACCGATACTTCTGCATTAACAGTAGAGAAAACGAATAACCTTCGTCGCCTTTGCTTCAAGCGGAACATCGAGTTGCGCGTGATTAAAAACACATTGCTAAAGAAAGCTTTTGATCGTATGGATGCGGATTTTTCTCCCATCTATGGCTCGTTGAAAGGTTTCTCGGCAGTGATGTTTTCCGATACGGTAAACGAACCTGCGAAACTGATTAAGGAGTTCCGTAAATCTGAAGAAAAACCAATCCTTAAGGCTGCCTACGTTGAAGAATCGTTCTACATCGGAGACAATCAATTGGATGCGTTGATCTCAATCAAAACCAAAAACGAGGTTATCGGCGAAATTATCGGATTGCTTCAATCGCCTGCTAAAAATGTTGTTTCTGCCCTTCAATCGGGTGGTGGCAAAATCGCAGGAATTGTTAAAACACTTTCTGAACGTAACGCATAAACTCACAACACAATTTTTCACTAATCAATTTTTTGTACAATCTCTAAAACTCAATAACAATGGCAGATCTCAAAGCTTTCGCTGAACAGTTAGTAAACCTTACTGTTAAAGAAGTGAACGAACTTGCTCAAATCCTTAAAGACGAATACGGTATCGAACCAGCTGCTGCTGCAGTTGCTGTTGCTGCCCCTGCTGCAGGTGGTGGTGGTGCCGCTGTTGAAGAAAAAACATCGTTTGATGTAATTCTCAAAAGCGCTGGTGCTAACAAACTTGCCGTAGTAAAGCTTGTAAAAGAGCTCACCGGATTAGGATTGAAAGAAGCCAAGGACCTTGTAGACGGTGCTCCAAAGCCGCTTAAAGAAGGTGTGGCTAAGGACGAAGCAGAAGCGCTTAAATCGCAGCTGACTGAAGCCGGTGCCGAAGTTGAAGTAAAATAAGCTTCAGGTTCAACAACTGCTTAAGACTTCAATTTCATTGAGGTCTTAAGCAGTTTATACACTTTTATCCTTTTCTTTCTTTCAACCTTTAAATCCGAGTACCTTGACTTACACAAAAAAACGCCAGCAGAGATTAAGCTTCGCCTCGAGCAAGCTGCCGGTTGATTATCCAGATTTTCTGGATGTTCAGGTTCAATCGTTCAAGGATTTCTTTCAGCTCGAAACTACTCCCGAAAATCGCCAAAACGAAGGCTTATTTAAGGTGTTTGCTGAAAACTTCCCGATTTCGGACGCACGCAACAATTTCGTGCTCGAATTCCTGGATTACTTTATCGATCCACCTCGCTACTCCATCGAAGAATGTTTGGAGCGCGGATTAACTTACAGCGTGCCGCTTAAAGCTAAATTGAAGCTTTACTGTACCGACCCGGAGCACGAAGATTTTGAAACCATCGTTCAGGATGTGTACCTCGGTACTATTCCGTACATGACACCCAAAGGGACCTTTGTAATCAATGGTGCCGAGCGTGTTGTGGTTTCGCAATTGCATCGCTCTCCCGGTGTATTCTTCGGTCAAAGCCGCCACGCAAACGGAACAAAATTATACTCGGCTCGTGTTATCCCATTCAAGGGATCATGGATCGAATTCGCTACAGACATCAACAATGTCATGTATGCCTACATCGACCGTAAAAAGAAATTGCCCGTAACTACTTTGCTTCGCGCAATTGGTTATGAAAGCGATAAAGATATCCTCGAAATCTTCGGATTGTCTGATGAATTCAAGGTAAATAAAACAAACATCAAGAATGCTGTAGGACGTAAACTTGCCGCCCGTGTTTTGAAAACATGGATTGAGGATTTTGTGGATGAGGACACCGGTGAGGTTGTTTCCATCGAACGCAACGAAATCATCATCGATCGCGAAATCGTTATCGAAAAAGAGCATTTGGAGTTAATTCTGGAATCGGGCGTTAAATCGATTATTCTTCATAAGGAGGATATTAACACAGCCGATTACAGCATCATTTACAACACGCTTCAAAAAGACACGTCGAATTCTGAGAAGGAAGCCGTGGAGCACATCTACCGTCAGCTTCGTAACGCTGAGCCACCCGATGAGGAAACGGCTCGCGGTATTATCGACAAGTTGTTCTTCTCCGATAAACGTTATGATTTAGGCGACGTTGGTCGTTATCGTATCAATAAAAAGCTTCAAATGAGCACGCCCGAAGATATTCGCGTGCTAACCAAAGAAGACATCATCTCCATTATTCGTTACCTTATTGAGCTCATTAACTCGAAGGCCGATGTGGATGATATTGACCACTTAAGTAACCGTCGCGTGCGTACTGTTGGTGAACAATTGTACGGACAGTTTGGTGTTGGTCTTTCGCGCATGGCTCGTACCATCCGTGAGCGCATGAATGTGCGCGACAACGAGGTGTTTACGCCAACCGATCTGATCAACGCGAAAACACTTTCGAGTGTTATTAACTCGTTCTTCGGTACGAACCAGCTGAGCCAGTTCATGGATCAGACCAATCCGCTTTCGGAGCTTACGCACAAGCGTCGTCTTTCGGCACTCGGGCCGGGAGGTCTTTCGCGCGAACGTGCAGGTTTCGAGGTTCGTGACGTTCACTACACACACTATGGTCGTTTGTGTACCATCGAAACGCCCGAAGGACCAAACATCGGTTTGATTTCTTCACTCTGCGTTTTCGCGAAAATCAACAAACTTGGTTTCATCGAAACGCCTTACCACACGGTTACCGATGGTAAGGTGGATATCGAAAAACCAATCGTATATTTAAGTGCCGAAGAGGAGGAAGCTTCCATCATCGCGCAATCCAAAACAGATATCGATGCCAAGGGTAATTTCACCGATCACCGCGTGAAAGCTCGTTTTGCTGGCGACTTCCCCGTTGTTGAGCCGAAAGAAATTAAGCTCATGGACGTTGCTCCGAATCAGATTGCATCGATTGCTGCATCCTTGATTCCATTCCTCGAGCACGACGATGCGAACCGTGCATTAATGGGTTCAAACATGATGCGTCAGGCAGTTCCTTTATTGCGTCCTGAGGCGCCAATTGTTGGAACAGGTCTGGAGCCAATTGTTGCCCGCGATTCACGCGTTTTGATTAATGCAGAAGGCGAAGGCGTGGTAGAATGGGTTGATGCCAATGAAATTGTTATTCGTTACAACCGAACCGACGATGATCGATTGGTAAGTTTCGAAGATGACATTAAGTCTTATCGTCTCACGAAATTCCGCAAAACCAACCAAAACACCACGATTAACTTAAAGCCGATTGTGGCGAAAGGTGAAAAGGTAACTGCTGGTCAGGTATTGTGCGAAGGTTATGCAACGCAAGGCGGTGAACTTGCTCTTGGACGTAATCTGAAAGTTGCATTCATGCCTTGGAAAGGAAATAACTTCGAGGATGCGATTGTACTTTCTGAGCGCATCGTGCGTGAAGATGTATTTACTTCTTTGCATATCGAAGAGTTTATTCTTGAAGTGCGTGACACGAAGCGTGGTTTGGAAGAATTAACATCTGATATCCCGAATGTGAGTGAAGAGGCTACTAAAGATCTCGACGAGCATGGATTGATTCGCATCGGTGCCGAAGTGAAGCCGGGCGATATCCTTATCGGTAAAATCACGCCGAAAGGAGAAACCGATCCTTCACCCGAAGAGAAACTTCTTCGCGCCATCTTCGGCGATAAAGCCGGCGATGTGAAGGATGCTTCCTTAAAAGCGCCGCCAAGTTTGAATGGTGTTGTAATCGACAAGAAGCTCTTCTCGCGTATCATCAAAGATCGTAAAGCCAAGACGGAGGAAAAACCAACGCTTGCTAAGATTGACGCTGAACGCGATAAAGATCTTGCCGAATTGAAAAATAGGCTGGTCGATAAACTTTTCCAGCTTGTGAATGGTAAGACATCGCAAGGTGTTTACAATAACTTTAAGGAAGAGGTATTACCAAAATCGGCAAAGTTCACTGTAAAATTGTTGCAGGGTATCGATTATGCAGCGGTGAATCCGAACAAATGGACTACCGATAAGGACAAGAACAACCAGATTAAGGTGCTCCTGAACAATTACCTTATTCGCTATAACGACATTCATGGTATTGCAAAGCGCAAGAAATTCGCTGCTACCGTTGGTGATGAACTGCCTGCAGGTATCGTTCAGTTGGCCAAGGTGTATGTTGCCAAAAAGCGTAAGCTGAAGGTAGGAGACAAGATGGCTGGTCGTCACGGTAACAAGGGTATTGTTGCCCGTATTGTGCGCGATGAAGAAATGCCATTCCTCGAAGACGGAACGCCGGTTGACATTGTATTGAATCCACTTGGTGTACCTTCGCGAATGAACCTTGGACAGATTTACGAAACTGTGCTTGGTTGGGCAGGTAAAGAATTGGGAATGACCTTCGCAACGCCAATTTTTGATGGTGCTACGATTGATCAGATCAATGGCTACACAAGTCAGGCCAATGTGCCGCAATTTGGACGTACCTTCCTCCGCGATGGTGGTTCAGGCGATAAATTCGACCAGCCGGCAACGGTGGGTATCATCTACATGATGAAACTAGGCCACATGGTTGACGATAAGATGCACGCCCGTTCAATCGGACCATACTCACTCATTACCCAGCAGCCACTTGGTGGTAAGGCGCAGTTCGGTGGACAGCGTTTTGGGGAAATGGAGGTTTGGGCGCTCGAAGCGTTTGGTGCTGCCAACATTCTTCAGGAAATCCTGACTGTGAAGTCCGATGATGTTATTGGTCGTGCGAAGGCTTATGAAGCCATCGTAAAAGGCGATAACATGCCGGTACCGGGTATTCCGGAATCGTTCAACGTATTGTTGCACGAACTGCGTGGTTTGGGTCTCAAAATTACCCTCGACTGATTTTTCAACCTCCCGGACAACTGCGCCGGGAGGATTTTTACTTAACGAAAAATAAAAACTATGGCTTTGCGTAAAGACGTAAAACTCAAAAGTAACTTCAAGAAAATCATCGTATCCCTGGCTTCTCCAGAGGATATACTCGAACAAAGCTTCGGTGAGGTTCTTAAACCCGAAACCATCAACTACAGAACCTATAAGCCCGAAATGGGCGGATTATTCTGTGAAAGGATTTTTGGTCCGGTTAAAGATTATGAATGCCATTGCGGCAAGTACAAACGCATTCGCTACAAAGGCATTGTATGCGATCGCTGTGGTGTAGAGGTAACCGAGAAAAAGGTTCGCCGCGAACGCATGGGGCACATTCAATTGGTTGTGCCGGTTGCACACATCTGGTTCTTCCGTTCGCTGCCGAATAAAATCGGTTATCTGCTCGGGCTGGCTACCAAGAAACTCGACGCCATTATTTATTATGAGCGTTATGTCGTGATTCAGGCAGGTCAAGCCGCTGAAAATGGTTTAGAAGATATGGCTTTCTTGACCGAAGAAGAGTATCTTCAGGTTTTAGAAAATCTTCCAAAAGAAAATCAATATTTGGACGACAGCGATCCGAATAAGTTCATCGCAAAAATGGGTGCTGATGCATTGAATATGATGCTCAATCGCCTCAAACTCGAAGAGCTTTCTTACGATTTGCGCCACAAAGCTAACAACGAAACTTCGCAGCAACGTAAAAACGAGGCGTTGAAGCGTCTTCAGGTTGTTGAGGCTTTCCGTTCGGCAAATGAAGATGACTTCATCAATCGTCCGGAATGGATGATTTTGAAGGTTATTCCGGTTATTCCACCGGAGCTTCGTCCGCTTGTTCCACTGGATGGTGGTCGTTTCGCTACTTCGGATTTGAACGACTTGTACCGTCGCGTAATCATTCGTAACAACCGTTTGAAGCGTCTGATTGAGATCAAGGCTCCTGAAGTAATTCTCCGTAACGAGAAGCGTATGTTGCAGGAAGCTGTAGATTCCTTGTTAGATAATTCGCGTAAGTCGAATGCGGTGAAGACCGAATCGAACCGTGCCTTGAAATCGCTTTCTGATTCATTGAAAGGTAAGCAAGGTCGTTTCCGTCAAAACTTACTCGGTAAACGTGTCGATTATTCTGCCCGTTCGGTAATTGTCGTTGGTCCGGAATTGAAACTGCATGAATGCGGTTTGCCAAAAGATATGGCTGCCGAGCTATTCAAGCCGTTTATCATCCGTAAAATGATTGAGCGCGGTGTGGTAAAGACTGTTAAGTCGGCAAAGAAAATTGTAGACAAAAAGGAGCCTATTGTTTGGGATATCCTCGAAAATATTCTCAAAGGCCACCCGGTTCTTCTAAACCGTGCCCCAACGCTTCACCGTTTGGGCATTCAGGCGTTCCAGCCTAAACTTGTTGAAGGTAAGGCGATTCAGCTTCACCCACTCGTATGTACGGCCTTCAACGCCGACTTCGATGGTGACCAAATGGCGGTGCACGTTCCACTCGGAAATGCAGCGATTCTTGAAGCGCAATTGTTGATGCTTGCTTCACACAACATCCTTAACCCTGCGAATGGTGCGCCGATTACGGTACCTTCTCAGGACATGGTGTTAGGTCTTTATTACATGACTAAAGGCCGCAAAACCGATGCAACACATGTTGTAAAAGGAGAAGGAATGAGTTTCTACTCACCTGAAGAAGTAATCATTGCTTACAATGAAAAACGTGTTGACCTTCACGCGTGGATCAAAGTAAAAACCAATGTGAAGGAAGGCGAAATCCTGGAGAAAAAGCTCATCGACACCACAGTTGGTCGTGTGTTATTCAACCAGGTAGTGCCGCATAAAGTTGGGTATATCAACGAATTGTTGACCAAGAAATCACTTCGCGATATCATCGGTAACATCGTAAAAGAAACCGGAATGGCTTCTACTGCGAAATTCCTCGACGATATCAAGGAACTTGGATTTACAATGGCATTCAAAGGCGGTCTTTCGTTTAACCTCGGAAACGTAATTGTTCCGGAGGATAAAGAGAAGATGATCGACGATGCCAACAAGCAAGTTGAAGAGGTATTGGCCAACTACAACATGGGCTTCATCACAAATAACGAGCGTTACAACCAGATTATCGATATCTGGACGCATACCAATTCGCGTTTGACGCAGCGTTTGATGAACCAGCTTGTGAACGATAATCAAGGTTTCAATCCAATTTACATGATGCTTGACTCCGGAGCACGTGGTTCGAAAGAGCAGATTCGTCAGCTCTCTGGAATGCGCGGTCTAATGGCCAAGCCACAGAAATCAGGGGCAACCGGTGGTGAAATTATCGAGAACCCGATTCTTTCAAACTTTAAGGAAGGACTTTCGATTCTTGAGTACTTCATCTCTACCCACGGTGCGCGTAAAGGTCTTGCCGATACGGCTCTTAAGACGGCCGATGCGGGTTATTTGACGCGTCGTTTGGTGGATGTTTCGCAAGACGTAATTATCTCGGAAGAGGATTGCGGAACACTGCGCGGTTTGATTGCAACTCCGTTGAAAAACAACGAAGAAATTGTAGAAAGTCTCTTCGATCGCATCTTAGGTCGTACTTCGCTTCACGATGTTTATTCACCTGAAACCGGCGAATTGCTTGTGGAAAGCGGAACCGCCATCAACGAAGACGAAGCCAAGAAGATTGAACTTTCGGGTATTGAAGCCGTTGAAATTCGCTCGGTATTAACCTGCGAGTCTGAGAAAGGTGTTTGTTCGAAGTGCTACGGACGTAATCTGGCAACAGGCCGTATGGTTCAGAAAGGTGAGGCTGTAGGTGTAATCGCAGCGCAGTCTATCGGTGAGCCGGGTACACAGCTTACACTTCGTACATTCCACGTGGGTGGTACGGCTTCGAATATTGCTGCTTCATCGAAAGTGGAAGCGAAATTCGATGGTTTATTGGAGATTGATGAACTGCGCACAGTTTCTAAGGAAGATGAAAATGGCAAGCCGGTTTCGATTGTTATCGGACGTTCGGCGGAGATGCGCATCATCGACCGCGCAACCATGATGATTCTAACAACCGCCAACATTCCGTATGGTGCTACGATGTACATCGAGAATGGTTCGGATGTGAAGAAAGGCGATTTGATTTGCGACTGGGATCCGTACAACGCAGTTATCGTTTCTGAGACAGCGGGTAAAATCAGCTTCGAAGATCTTGAAGATGGTGTTACTTACCGTGAAGAAAGCGATGAGCAAACCGGTTTCCGCGAGAAAGTTATCATCGAGCGCCGCGATAAAACACGTAACCCGGTGATTAAGATTATGAGCTCTTCGAAAGAAGTGGTTCGTTCGTACTCCTTGCCGGTTGGTGCACACATCGTTGTAAACGACGGACAGAAAGTTCAGGCCGGAGAAATCCTCGTGAAAATTCCACGTCAAAGTGGTAAACTGGGCGATATCACCGGTGGTCTTCCACGCGTTACTGAATTGTTCGAAGCGCGTAACCCATCGAATCCGGCCGTTGTGTCTGAAATCGACGGTATCGTTAGTTTCGGTAAGGTAAAACGCGGTAACCGCGAGATTATCGTTGAAAGCAAAACCGGAGAGCAGAAGAAGTATCTTGTATCCTTGAGCAAGCACATTCTTGTTCAAGAGAACGACTTCGTGAAAGCCGGTCAGCCGCTTTC
>Ga0169931_10014635_pt1 | contig 10593 bp, 9 predicted proteins | sample Kivu_15m_20L_FD_129675 | JGI IMG/M metagenome (GOLD analysis project Ga0169931, IMG submission 129675) | Freshwater microbial communities from Lake Kivu, Western Province, Rwanda to study Microbial Dark Matter (Phase II) - Kivu_15m_20L... | ecosystem: Environmental > Aquatic > Freshwater > Lake ... | reverse complement strand
GTGAACATCACCACCTTTGCAGCCTATGAGCCTTCCCTGATTTTTCCAGTCTCCTGCACCTACCGTGCTGCGGTTGGCGCTTTTACGCGGCTTTACGCGGACCGCTATGCGGCCCAAGGCCTGAGGATGAATGCTGTGCTGCCGGGTTTCACCGACAGCTTAAATCACAAACCTGAAACCATCGCATCAATTCCAATGAAGCGGGTCGCCAGCGTTTCCGAAATCGCCAAAAGCGTTGCATTCCTGTTATCCGATGATGCGAGCTACATCACCGGGCAAAGCCTGCGGGTGGACGGCGGCATTACACGTGGAATTTAGATAAGTAACTTACTATTTTCGCGATCGATAAGCAGCTATCGAGAGACGATAATGCGAAAGAAACGTTTTGAACTCAAAATCGCTGCTCCTAGTGGATCCCGCATCCTGGTGGGCGATGATATCGGCAATGAGGCCTGTACGGATCTTTTTCTGTGCTTGCCTGGTATTTTAGAAACCCGGGACAGTTTTAATGAGCTTGCCCTGTGGATGGGGCCAGCTGTTAGGGTCATGACAGTCGACTGGTGTGGTCGAGGTGAATCCCAGAGGCTCGAGCATGCCCATGAATATCGCATGAGCGTGTATTTAAATGACTTATCCACGATCTACGCCTATGCGATCGGCGCCCTGAGCCGGCATCCCCGTGGCACCCGTCCGCGTATCCATCTGATTGGCACCAGCATGGGGGGCTTACTCGCGGTTTTCTTCGCCGCCCAAAAGCCCCCACTCTTGGGGACGGTAGTGTTAAACGATATTGGACCGTTTTTGCCTTGGTCGGGCATTCTCTCGCTGATGATCGGGCTCTCATCTGCAAAAACAGAGGACTTAAATCAGCTCTCCGATGCCACGGCTGCCGATCTCGCCGAGCGACTCAGCGTTGACCCCTTACTACTACGGGCGGTACGTCAGCCAGGTCATCTTGATCTGCCACATGAGACCAAGCTAGCCGGAATCGACTTTAGTGGGGCATTTGGGTCAATTACCGCTGCGATACTTTTACTGCGCGGGAAAAACTCTGAAATTATTTCCGATAATGTCGTGAAAAGACTTTTCGAAATTCAGCCTCTAACTCAAATCTATGAGTGCGATAAAAGCGGCCATCCGGTGCGCTACACTGAAGAAATTTGCCGTGCGATACTCGACTTCACTGCACGCCACTGACCCATTCAGCTTCTTACTTTCGCTTCGGTCTTCCTGACTGGAGTTTCTTCAACGCACCGAGTTGTTTTTTTAGTTCAGCGAGGCTCGCCTTGCCGACCAATGCAAGCCCAATCCGCACGATCTCTGTTTTTCGTACTTCAAGTCCACTCTTTACAATGCGTTTTTTCGCGGCGACGAGTACCTGATACTCATCCTCAGGAATCGTGAAACTGTCCCGAATCAATTTTGGTTTTTTATCCTTCTCTTTGGGCTTTAACACCTGTTTCACAGAAGATTTCTTAGCGCCTCTTACGGAGCGCTTTTTTGCAGACTTATTCGCACTCCGCGTCTTTCGTGCCGCACGACGCTTCTGGACAATGGGCGGTGGGGCCGCGTCCGAAGCAACTAAACCGGTATTGTCAGCTTCGATACTCGACATATGAATCTCCTCTGCAACTGTTGAGAAGAAAAGTGTAAACCATATAAACTATTAAAATTGCTGCTTCGCAATAAAACGCCTGCCACTACCGGACCTGTGGCTGTATAAAGGATGTTGAAAACGGGCCAGCGCTTGACGGCCGGACAACTACTCGGACCGCTCGCACATCTCGATCACCGGGCACTACAAGCTGATAAACGTTCTCCAGTTTCTGCCTTGCATTTCCGAAAGGCTGGCCAAACCGAAACTCGTGAGTATCCCCATTCACAATTAAAACAGGACGACCAAATCGCTCAGCCCGCGGAAGTAGAACTTCAGCGATTGAATTCCTGAAACCAGAATATCCGGGAAAATCAGCGAACCTTGAAGCGGATTCAAATGGATTTCCTTGAAAAGCGAAAACTATCGCTGGGCTCTTGTCCCGCTCTGCGAGATCAAATGCGGCATTAATCCAAGCAATATTTGCACGATCGCGAGAGAAGAATTCAATCACGGCATTTGGGTCTCGAGCCTCAAAGTTATTATTACTTCCAACGATATGAAGCGTTACAAACAGTACGCCCGCCTTTTGCCAACGACGATTCTCAACGTAGCGGGCGTACTCCGCCTGGAGCTCCGCCTGTGACTCAAGTTGTATTGTCTGGATACCCATCGATGATGAGGCCGAAAAGAAAAGTGACCGAATCTTTGAAAGACGCTCTATGGGGTCGTATGAGCCGTTACTACGTCGATGGCAGTCGGTCCACTCATTGTCTCCTGGCGTGTAGATAACTGGTTTTGCAAACCGATCGAAGTGTCTACGCTGCCGCGAAAACTCCTCGTCTGAGCAGAGACTTGATCCCGATTTGATATCGCCAACATGTATTGAGAAATCTACATCGGTCTGGTTTATTGATTCAATCAAGTGCCGATACCTTACTCCTGCTGTCTCATCCGGCCCATACGGCAAATCACCGAGCGCAACAAAAGCCACCTCGGTTGATGGGCGTGCAAGGGCCGCGTCCATCGCCTGGGTCCAGGCCAAACTGCCCATTAATATAGCAAGAGCTATTCTCATCGTCGTACTTCGCTTAATAAATCTCCGGCACGATCATCTCAGGAGGGATTGGGTGACGCGTATAATCCGGGGAGTGAATTCTGTCGGGCAGGCTCACCTCACTGTGCTCGATTTCGCCGTAGGGTATTTGTGCTAGCAAATGGGAAATACAGTTTAGACGGGCGCGCTTCTTATCATTGCCGTTCACGATCCACCATCGGGATTCAGGGATATGCGTTTTCTCGAGCATTGTTTCTTTTGCTCTCGTATAGTCCTCCCATCGGCGCCGCGACTCCAGATCCATTGGAGATAGCTTCCACTGTTTAAGTGGATCATGAATTCGCATACTAAAACGAACATGTTGTTCTTCATCGGTAATCGAAAACCAATATTTTATTAGTATGATTCCGGAGCGGACAAGCATCTTTTCGAACTCCGGAACGGTACGTAAAAATTCCTCATACTCCGTATCAGAGCAAAAGCCCATCACACGCTCAACGCCGGCTCGGTTGTACCAACTGCGATCAAAAAGCACGATTTCGCCGCCAGCAGGCAGGTGCGGGACATACCGTTGAAAATACCATTGGCTACGCTCGCGCTCATTTGGCGCAGTTAATGCAACCACTTTGCAGACCCTTGGATTTAGGCGCTGAGTAATTCTTTTAATCGCACCCCCTTTTCCAGCCGCATCTCGGCCTTCAAAAAGAATCGCAATTTTCAGCTTTTTGTGAACCACCCAGTCTTGTAAGTTAATCAGTTCGCCTTGAAGCCGAAAGAGCTCATGAAAATAATGAAGTCTTTCCTTGCGTTCTTCTACGCTAAGACGACCCGATCGAAAGCGATCATCGTCGAGCTCGAGTTCTAACTCTTCGTCATAGCTATCAAGCGTTTCCTCGCGAATTCGTGCTTCAACAGTCTTTGTTTGCATGTGCGCTGTTCCAGGGACCTTGGCTTTCCCATACTTCCTGAGATTCATTAAACTTTTGTGACAAAACGACTCCTGTCTGCGGAGAATTAGCCAACGAACGCGTGCTGGCAAAAAAAGGCCGCCCGAAGGCGGCCAAAAACTACTCCCTTTTATTCTTAGTTAGAACTAAGTGCCTACCTCTCGTCCGTCCTCGCGCCAGATGGCAATGGTTGCAGACCTGGGTCGCTTGTAAATAGCGCCATCGGGCCAAGAGGATATCGCAGTGGGATTTGAAGGGTCAGCTCTCTCGCTCGGGCTCTCGCCAGGATGCTGAATATTCACGAACATAGTCCTATAGTCCGGAGTTAAGTCGACTCCGGTAATCTCGCAGCCGCGCGGACCGATCAAGAACCGACGAAATTCGCGCGTACTCGGATCTGCGGCATACATGCAGTTATTCGGCATATTTGCGTAGGCGTTTTTGCCCAATGTACTGGTCGAGATGTCCGTCTGGGTCCAAAGGATGCCACGCTGATCGAACCATAGACCATCAGGTGAGCCGAACCAATCCCCTTGTACATTGCCTCGTAGTGCTGTGTCAGCAGCCGTTGGCTCTCCTGCCAGAATAAAAATATCCCACTTCAGTGCAGTGCTCGCAGCGTCACGGCCAGTCTCGCGCCAGCGCACAATATGACCCATTAGGTTTTTCTCACGCGGATTTGCGGCGTTGATGGGCGTCCGCGACCCACGTTCTGAATTATTGGTGAGGGTGACGTAAACATCCTGGTTTTTTGGATGTACTGCAATCCATTCCGGTCGATCCATGGGTGTAGCGCCGACATAATCAGCAGCAAGGCGGGCATGAATGAGGATAGTGGCCTGATCGATGAATCCGTGATCTTTCGTGAGACCATTTTTTCCGTATTCCAGTGCGATCCAACGGCCAGATCCGTCCGCATCAAAGCGCGCGACATACAGGGTACCGTCGTCAAGCAATCCTCGACCTTTTGGATTGGCTTTGCGATCCCAAGATTTCAGAGAAACGTATTTATAGACATATTCGTTTCGCTGATCATCTCCCATATACACCACCACCCGATTATCTTTTGCCAGCGTCACCCACGCGCCTTCATGCTTGAACCGGCCCAGCGCTGTGCGCTTGATTGGTCTGGCAAGTGGATCAGACGGATCGATCTCGACCACCCAGCCGAAGCGGTTTAACTCATTAGGGTGTTTTCCTGCATCGAAACGCTCATCGAACTCCTGCCAGCGATAACCAAAACCCTTGGCGTCCAGTCCTACGCGCCGCTCTTCGGGCGTTACAGATCCGGTTTTTACAAAATAGCCGTTAAAGTTTTCCTCACAGGTTAGGTAGGTCCCCCACGGTGTAACGCCATGCGCGCAATTATTCAGCGTTCCACGAATTGACACACCTCCAGAATCGGCAGCGGTGCGCATTAGCTCATGTCCTTTGGCTGGACCCGAGACATCACACAGAGTATTGGCGGTAATGCGCCGGGTGACCGGACTTGGCACTGGCAGCCATCCGCCTGAAGGCTGTCGCGCGATCATGCTTACAGTAACGCCGTGCGCTGCCTGACTTTTTCTAACCTTTTCTGCAGTCCAAGGAGTCATTCCACCTACGTGTAGCAACCCATCATCGGTATACTCGTGGTTGACGACCCAGACGCCTTTGCTGGAACTGCCTTTGTCTGGAAAAAACGCGCCGCCGTCATGATGCATACCAAACTGACTCTCCTGCATTGCAGCAGTGTCATCTGCATTGGGTGATAGACCTTTCCCTTGGCCGTCGATGGGGTCCCCCCAAGCCGCTACGACTGCCCAACGATAGCCATTGGGCAGCACAATAGTGTCGGTGGATGAAGCAAGTGGAACACCATCAAAAGAAAATATGTAGGGCTTGCGTGAAGCGCGTCCTACCGTCGGGAATAGGGCTGCAACCGCAGTACCAAGAATAATCCGACGGCGTAGCGGCGATCGCAGCCGCATCAAGCTCGGGCTCTTGCTCGGATTTACATTGGCATCAGAAACTTCATTCATCGGGCTGGTCTCCTGTAAGAGTCAGAAACGATAGCAAAACCAGATGTCGATTAGATGAAAGCAATGTGTCGGCGTAAAACCGTTGCGCTGCCCATTCATATTGGATGGCCAGGCCACCTACTGACACAAAACTGTCATAAAAAGTTCATGCTTTAACGCTGCAAGTTTAGTAGGGGCTCTCCCATTCTAATCACACTGCCCACCGCAAGATTCGGAGCAATCTCAAGTGTTGCAGGGCCAAAGACCAAAATGGTGGATCCGTGCTCAAACCATCCCAGCTCCTGTCCTTTTGTGATCTGCGTATTGGGCGTGAACGACATGCCGTCCTTTGTTCGGGCATTAAACGTTGTCTCGATACAATGGATCCGTATACTGGCCACTAAGATGGCTGCAATCGGGACCATTAGGAGCGGTGTATTCGTTCCCGAAAGTGTCATCTCAAGAATAGCACGCTCATTTTTACAGAAAAGCTTTTCAATTCTTTTTAATGCAATTGGATTTACATTCCAGGTATCACCTGATATGTAGCGAATTCGGGAGATAACTCCGTCGTGAGGCGCATGAAATCGATGGTACATCGCAGATGTGATGCGTATCGTGACAAATCGGGCTCCCTCCCACTGCTGCTCAAGCAAGGGATCAATCAGTAGATCTCTTAGCGAATAGGGGCAACCCTTTGCTTGAAAGAGTTGGCCCAACGCGACCGACCCATACTCTCCGATAATCCCGTCACAGGGGCTCACAATCACTGCAGGTCTTGGATCAATAGGCCTGGATCCTGGAATAAGCTCCCGAATAAAACAGTCACGAAGGCTTTCAAATCGGGTACTTCTTGCCTCGGACAGATCGAGAGGAGTGAAGATCTTCCAGATCCAAATCGAGATACGCGCCAAAATTGGGCTACGGATATGGCTGTACCAGCCAATCAAGCGCGTCGTGAGAGCGCGAGGAATTCGATTGGTGATCAGAAAATTCAGATCCTCTGCAAGGAGTTTGGGCAAACCAAATCCTTTTGTTTTCGGTCCTCTCGTCATCATGGTGTCACATTGATGTCATAAAAAATGAGGGTAAGGAGGTCTGATCATGACTGAATCATTAATTACGAGCCACGCACTCGCAACTGCCGTTGCGGGCGGATTGATGCTTGCAGCCACCTGGAAGGTCTATCGTCGGCTAGGGCTTTCGTTGGCAAAGTACCCCTCTTTGGCTGGCCATGTACGAATGGCAAAACGGTTTGCTCGACTGATCCCGCAATATGTTTACTCATCAGACACTTGGCTCGCTCTCGATCGGGTCGATTCGACCGTAGTATCACGGCGACGCCTGGCTTTCTCAGCATTGGTAAATGACCTCTCGTCAAAGAGTCCGCGGACTCTGGCTGCAATGCAAGCCATCACCCCACGCATATCGGATCTGCAGTTCACAGGACGTTATCGCGTGCCATTTCAATTCCGCAACTCCGATGTTGAGCAGCTGAAAATTGGAAGTATTTGGTCGGCTAGCCAAGGCTGCTGGCTGACCGATCTGGATAATCAAAGGGTCATAGATGTCAGCGGCTCCTACGGTGTAAACCTTTTTGGACTGGACTTCTACAAAAGTAATATTGACACGGCTGTCCTGGGTGCGCGCGCTCTCGGCCCGTTCCTTGGCGGCTACCATCCCTGCATTGAAGAGGTTACCGCAGAGCTTTTGGAAATTTCCGGACAAGAAGAAATTTCGTTTCATATGTCAGGCACAGAGGCGGTCATGCAGGCGGTGCGCCTGGCACGGTATCACTCTGGAAAAAAACGTATCGTTCGATTCTGCGGCGCCTACCATGGCTGGTGGGACGATGTACAGCCAGGCCCCGGGAATCCGATGCCGCCCTCGCGTCACACGCTCACGCTGCGCGAAATGCACGCAAATACGCTGTCGTACCTTCGAACTGCTCCCGATATTGCATGTGTGTTGGTCAATCCAATCCAAGCCATGCATCCTAACCGCGCCGCACCGACTGATTCGATACTTATCGACGGCAGTCGAACCATAAACTTCGATCGCAGCGCTTACTCGCACTGGCTCCAACAACTCCGAGGGGTATGCACTGAGCGTGGCATTGCTCTAATTATGGATGAAGTATTCTTGGGATTTCGTCTCGCCACCCGCGGGGCCCAAGAATACTTTGGTGTTGACGCAGATCTGGTGACGTACGGCAAAACGCTTGGCGGAGGTTTGCCCGTCGGTGTTTTGTGCGGAAAAGCGCGTTGGATGAAACGTTTTAATGAACAGCGGCCTGCTGACATTTGCTTTGCTAGAGGCACTTTTAACGCCCACCCTTATGTGCTCACGGCCATGCATGACTTCTTGCGAGCTCTCAAGACACCGGAGATCCGCACACTTTATGCCGAACTGGATCCGGTTTGGAAGGCCCGGCGGCTTCAACTGAATGAAAAACTGGCGAATTCCAACCTGCCCATTCGATTCGAGGGCATGCCGACCGTATGGGCTATGGTCTTTATGCTGCCGGGCCGCTATCACTGGTTACTCCAGTTTTATCTGCGCCGCGAGGGCATCATGTTAAGTTGGGTGGGAACAGGCCGCTTCATCTTCAATCTCGCATTTTCGGACGCCGACTTTCGTGCTTTTGAGCAACGGCTTATCGCCGCTGCTGAGGCTTTTCGTCGAGACGGCTGGTGGGATCTACCGCCTGGTCTTACCGGGAAATCAATCAAGAGAAGTGTCTTTCGCGAATTAATTGCGCAGCGCCTTAAGAGTGCCTAACATGCGTCATCGGATCGTGAAACTCACCTCTTAAGAGATAAATCGGTGATCGGTGATAAAGCTTCACATCGTGAAACGGATCAGTGATGATCTTGATCAGCCAGGCAGTCGCGTGAGTAACATTCTCATTAATCACAAGCTGGCCGGCTCTAAACAATAGGCCGGCGATACCGAGAAAAAACCACGCGATTCCGATAGTTCGAAGGGTGGTGTCCTCAAATACCTGTGGAACCGCCCAAGTCACGGCTGGGGGGTAGACCAAGGCAAACAGCGGGATCGCAGCCCAGATTGAGAGCAGCACGACCTTGCGGCTCAGGTTATAGCCCACTTTTATCGCCTCCTTGTGTTCATGGGAGGCGTTGTTAATCGTATCGTAGGCTTTGGACTCAAAGAAAAAGTGCCCAATCTGTCGAGTCGTCATCGCAATTAGCCACGCGATCAAGGCGGCCATCACCGGATCAATAAATAGGAAGACATAAGCGGTAAGGAAAGAGAGCGCACTAATAAGATGGAGCGCTTGATTAATACGGCTTTGGTGGTAGTAACGGTGATCATCCCAGCGCTGTACTCGAAGGGCCTCTGTAAGCCCATGAAAACCCTTTAGCATTTTCATCTCCGATGAATATTGATTTGTGGAATAGAAAGTGTTTAGCAAAGCCTATCGAAACACTGTGGGGTCAAATCATTACAAGTTCATTACAGATATATTTCATTTGTACTAAGTTGTTTTCTATGGTCACAAAAATTTCTTACGACTGTCATCGAAGTGTTATGAGGGCAGTCTAATGTGGTGTGATGAATGATACGACGATAATCATTGAGCCCCTTCTTGCAAAGAATCGGCAGCTACGGGTTGCATTGGTCACTGAGACCTACCCGCCAGATGTCAATGGAGTCGCACTAACGCTGGGACGCATCGTTGATGGACTACGCGCTAAAGGGCACGATGTGTGGCTTGTACGGCCGAGCCCCTCGCGCCGGACTCATGAGGGCGCCAACATGGATGTCGCGGCTCATCAGTCTGATGTGATTGTTCGTGGTATGCCGATTCCAATGTATCCGGAACTAAAGCTTGGGCTGCCTGCAAAGCGCGCACTGATTAAGCTCTGGACACAACGTAGGCCCGATGTCGTTCATGTGGCTACCGAGGGCCCGCTCGGCTGGTCAGCAATACAGGCGGCCAAAAAATTACGCTTGCCGATTACATCTGATTTTCGAACCAACTTTCACGCTTACAGTGCCTTCTATGGCCTTGGCTGGCTGAAGACGGCAATTGTTGGCTACATGCGAAAGTTTCATAATAGTGCTCATTGCACAATGGTGCCCACCAGCGAAATCAAGATAGCCCTTTCAGGGATGGGATTTCAACGGCTCATCGTCGTCCCACGCGGCATTGATACCCAGCTCTTTTGCCCTTCGAAAAGATCGCCAAAACTTAGAGAAACCTGGGGCGTATCGGAGAATACGACGGTACTTATTTCAGTGGGTCGGCTGGCTGCGGAAAAAAATCTCGATGTCGTGATCGACACCTTCCAGTTTATTAAGAATCAGGGGCACGATATCCGACTCGTTTTTGTTGGGGACGGGCCACTCAGAGGTCACCTTGAGCGGCGCTGCCCCGAGGCTATTTTTTGCGGTGTACAGCACGGCGAATCTTTAGCGTCGCATTACGCAAGTGGTGATATTTTCTTATTTCCAAGCCTCACCGAAACGTTTGGGAACGTCACGATTGAGGCTATGGCCTGCGGGTTGGCTGTGGTTGCCTTCAACCGCGCTGCAGCGCGGCAGCTGATCCTTCATAAGTCGAATGGGCTTCTTGTTGAATCCGAAGATCACGAGTCCTTCGTTAGCCAAGCTCAGCGGGTTGTTGAAGATCGCGTTCTTCGAGATCAACTCAGACACAGGGCCCGGCAGTCCAGTCTTGAGAATGGCTGGGGCTCAGTACTTGATCAGACCGAGGAGGTGCTGCGAAGGGTTTCACATCAAGACTCTTTTCGAGATGGGCTCTCTCGGCCGATCTATGCCCGGGTGGGATAGGGTTCATGCGACACCGGGGTTGATTGGCGCGCGCTGGTGACTATCCGTTGTAGATGGGGTGACCGATGGGACTCGAACCCACGACGACCGGAATCACAATCCGGGACTCTACCAACTGAGCTACGGTCACCACTGAACTGCTGCTTTTCGGCTCCCCGCCCACAGGGCTGGCCTGCC
>Ga0169931_10014634_pt1 | contig 10593 bp, 7 predicted proteins | sample Kivu_15m_20L_FD_129675 | JGI IMG/M metagenome (GOLD analysis project Ga0169931, IMG submission 129675) | Freshwater microbial communities from Lake Kivu, Western Province, Rwanda to study Microbial Dark Matter (Phase II) - Kivu_15m_20L... | ecosystem: Environmental > Aquatic > Freshwater > Lake ... | reverse complement strand
GTTTTGTTCCAGTCGGATCTATGCCCTATTGCCATGGGAGCGGTGGACTTGCGGGGCAACATAAAATGGGGGCTAGACATGGAGCATCTGTTGTTTTTTTAGGAGTAGTGAAGATGATGTTTGCTATATTTTTCGGTTCAGCAGCTTTAACCTTGCTCGATGCAATGCCGATTGCAATTTTAGGTGTTATGGTAATCATATCAGGTCATGAGTTAACCACGACAGGTTTCTATTTCCTGGCCTCAAATCACTTGGAAGAGGATAACTTCTTAAATATGAGTCCTTCTACGAGGAAGATGGTGCTAAGACGAAGTATATCTATCTGTACAGCTACTGCCATGATAATTATAGCTACAGGACAAGTCCATTATGGTGTGATTTCTGGTTGGGTTTCGTACATGATTCTGGGTGAGGGTTTGTCATTTTTATCTGCTTGGATATCTCGACGGAGGAAAAATCTGAGCTGGTGCAGAAGAAGACATATTGAAAATCCCTCGATCGTAGACCGACGGACTTGATGATGCAATTTTACTGACATACAATATTAATATTTAATATTAGGACATTGCTTGTAAGGTTATGCGTTACCCCCCATGCTCTTGTTCATGAGCGAGCACTCTAATTTGATAACCTTCAGAACTTTATCCACTGCTATTCGATCTAAGGCGGCTTTCTTCCAGTCTTTGACTACATATGCCGTTTGACCTGATAATTTATCAAGTTCATAAACCGCTTTTTCCAAATCACCAACCTTGACATAGTAATTCGCACAAGAAAGAATGTAATCTAACTTGGTTCCACTTTCTCCTTCAGTTACTGGGACGATAGAATCTGGAGACGGAGGGATAGTAAGCTTCGAAAGCAGTATCCCGATCAATTGTCCTTGCAAGCCTACTCTTCCGATGGGAACAAGCGCAGCCTAATATTTCCCCAAAGAAACTATGAGAAGTATAAACGTATGATGAAGAAAACGTGTCCCTCCTCTGAAAACCTACCTGTCGACTGGCCTTGTAAACATTGTCGAAAGATGCCTGTAATTCCGATAAGGTTGATATCCCTTCCTTAATGCTGGAAGGAATTTGCAGTAATGCAGAAGCTAAGACCTCATTCTCAGATGCAGCTTCCTACAATAAAATGAAATCGTCAACAACAAAAGCCATGATATAAAATATGAACTGCAATCGTCCCTGGGGATCATACGAACCTTTAATGCTGTAAATTGCTCAACAGCGCTTTGTCCTGATTCCATTTTTTCCATAAGGGTCAATGCCGCAGCAATGACGCGATGAGCCTTTTGTGAAGTACTTTCAAAACTTCTGCTCGACTCTAAACTGGATTGAAGATTTTCCATCCTTTCCTTGAGTTGCACGATCTCATGTAATTTCTCTGAAAGTTCTTTCGCAAACTGTTCCTTTAGAGTAGCAATTTTCGATTCAAGCGCAACTTCATGTTTAGTCGACAACTCCAACTGCAAACGATTCTTGACATTATCCAACTCTGCATCGTGCTCTTGTTTCTGACTTTTAAGAGCAGCATCTAATAGACTTTCCACCGCTTTATCTTTTGCTTGAATCGCCTCATCAGCTGCCTTCGTAATTTCGTATTCTCGTTCACGGAGCCTTCGCGCAAGCAAGTCCTCAAATTCTAGACGTTGCTTTTGAAGAATTTCCATGAAGCGGTCCGTAACTTCCCGCTCCTTCAATTGCAAAAATTCCTTCAGGCGTACAGCTTCCCATTTGGTCCTTTCAGCCATTTCAGAAACTAATTGTACAACTCGTATTCGTAACTGCGCTGGGGTCAAAGTTTCTAAATCCACAAGAAAGCTCTCATCCAATGAGCCTTTCAATAAAGCATGGGCCCGTTTGAGTGTCTCGTCCACAGTAATAGAGTTTTCAGGATTCAAGCCTAGTTCAAACCTGGCTGAATCGGCGAGAGAACGTTTTGGGGATGATGACGATGATTCGTCAACAGATACGATTACCGTTGGTATTGAAGTGGCATCAGAAAATCGTGGCATTGCTGTTACTCGATGTCCTTCTGGATCATGCTCCCCTAACATACCTGAAAATAAACTTTGATCATGACTACGTCTATCTCTTTCCTCCGAAGATGGTCGAAAACTTTGAATTTGAATCACACGATTCTGTTGTTCATGTTCTACTGATGCAACCTCCTTGTCCGCTTTTGGTTTCTTCTTTTTCTCCGCTTTTACTGCAGCATGAGGAAAACTATCACTAGCATCACTTTTTTCCTGGGCTTTTTCTATGGTTGTCACTGATGGAGTTATTGGGGGTACTACATTCTTATCTTTTTGAAACCTATCCCCTGGAGTCGCTTTCGAAAACGCTGGAAGCATGTCCATGTAATATGCAGTGCCTGTTGCAACTGTAATTAGAGCCGCTACAGGAAGGACCAAACCAAATCCATTGGACTGAGGTATGTCCCCACCCACTTTGCTCGTAGATGTGGGAGAAATAGTCGGAGATCCCGTAGACGATTCAGTTGGGATAACCTCGGAGGCATCCTTACCAGAAAGCTGTTTTTCGTTCAAAGCTCGCTTTTGAGCTGCAGTTACCAAAGTCGCTCTCTTAGATGAACATGATAGCACATAGGCTAGACGGCCTCGCTTCACCACGGATCCAGCTGGGAATCGGAGCATCATCCGAAAGATATTTCTACTATTAACCTGAAGTAAACTGAAATAGCTACTCCTACCTATTTATCGAGTCCGTCAACCCGTCAACCTCGAAACCTCGACACCTCGACAGTCACTCCCACCGGTCCCGCCCCGGCCCCGGGCCCCGGGCCCCGGCCCGTTATTCGTAGGAAGAACGTGGTGTCGTGCGTGCATTACAGGTTTAATGTGCTTCTGTACCTTCTACATTCTACATACATACGCGACTAAATGATTCGCGAGCAACCAGCGTCATCGCGTCATCGCGTCATCCTATCATTACAGTACTGTTTATGCCATCGAAACATCCACAGATATATCGTAGGCCTATAATCTGATACGCTTCAGTTGATTGTGTAGAAAATTAAACGGTACACAACTTAGATAATCTTCACAAGCATCTTCCAACGAAAAGTCCCCGTAATACAACAAAAAATTTCCGTAATACTATTGGACTGTATCTGCTGATTGTAATAAAATGAATGGAAGTCATCATAACGCTCCAAGTGTCGTTGAGAGACTGGCTCGACCTAACATCCTCAAATTAACACCCTATCGCTGTGCTCGAGATGATTACTCCACGGGTATTCTTCTTGACGCTAATGAGAATTCGATTGGACCGACAGCCTTACCTACCCACAGCGATAATCACTTGATCTTAGAACGATATCCCTGTCCATATCAAGTTCCGCTTAAGGAAGCCTTTGCTGCATATAGAGGCCATGGGATTCAAGCCGAAAATGTTTTTGTTGGTGTAGGTAGCGACGAGGCTATTGATTTACTCATGAGAATCTTTTGTGTTCCCGGTGTCGATGCAATCCTTGTTACTCCTCCTACCTATGGAATGTATTTAGTCTCTGCCCATGTGAATGATTTATCCATCATTGAAGTCCCTTTAACCCCCGACTTTGATTTGCAAGTTCCTCAGGTATGCCTTTTTATATACATGTCGTCTCTACAGTCATATTTCATGCTTGTGTAGATCTCATATATTCATTTACTCGTAATCGCAGATGTTACAAGCTGTTACGGATCATACGAAAATCATGTTTGTTTGCAGTCCAGGAAATCCTACCTCAAAGGCAATATCTATTGTAGATATTGAACATTTACTGGAATCAACATCCTTTCAAGGGATTCTGGTTGTAGATGAAGCGTATGTTGATTTTAGTTCTCAAACCACTGCCATTTCATTGGTTCATAAATATCCTAACCTAGTGGTACTACAGACACTCAGTAAAGCTTTTGGTCTGGCAGGGATCCGATGTGGCTTTGCAGTGTCTCATCCTGACATTATTCAGCTTATGAATAATGTCAAGGCTCCATACAATATTAACAAAATGACTACAGAGGTGGCCTTGAATGCGTTTTCAAATATTTCTGAATTAAAGAAAAATATTGCAATTCTATTAGATCAACGCGAATCTCTTGGTCAAGAACTACTGAAATTTGATTTTGTTGTCAAAGTATTTCATTCTGATGCCAACTTTTTGCTGTGTCGCTTGAAGGCTCATTCTTATGCTGTGTACAAGACCATGGCAGATAGAGGTATCGTTGTTAGATATAGAGGTCATGAACTCCATTGTGATGAATGCTTACGCATCACAGTCGGGACTCCAGACGAAAATAAGGCATTGTTAGAGGCATTACCTCGAATTTATTATGAAATTCAGTCCAAATGCTAAACGCTAAATATGTATCAGTAAAAGCTAGATTTTATATCCTTCCAGTAGAAATAAGAAAAACAAGACAAACTGCTAAAATTTCATAGACACTTAAAAAGGTGGTATTTAAATTTCATCTTTTTAATCGATATCGGTGACCAATGTTTTTTTTTGCTTCAGGGTCGTTCAAATATCATATCTTTCTATGGCCCAATAGTTCGTAGAAATAGAAGCAATACAAGCCGCTTACTTTCAAAGACTCTTTATTAAGAGGTTGTGTTTACGTATATTTAAACTTTATTATCGATATCGGTGAAAAATCTTTTGGGGGGTTCAGGGTCGTTTAAATTTCATATCTTTCTATGGTGGACGTAGCGTTTCCTGACTTCGTTAAGTCATCACTTTCATCTACCCAATTTTTCTGTTTTCTTTTTTCGATTTCCTCTTCCTGTAACCTCCTAAGTGTGATACGCTGGATCAACCCTTCTTCCTCGCTCGTCATTGCGTGTAATGTCTTTCTCTTTTCAGCCATTTCTCGTTCTAACAATTCGATTTCCTCTAGTAACGAAGTTCGCTTAGATGCGATTATTTCTAGTCTCTTTTCAGTGGTTTGTTTATCCTCCAATAAATGCTGCAAGGCTATTTTCGCGCGAACCTTCCTGGCATGTACTAAATGTTTAAGATCAGGTGGTGTAATTGTGATTCGATACGAAATAGACTTTTCACGAAACCATGAATATTCATTGTCAAAAGTAAAAACAAGTGCACACGGAACCGATAAAACTAAAAATCTACCAATAACTGGAGCCACATTCGAATCGACTCTACTTAATTCAACCACAGTCGTAGCGCCATCGTTTCTTTCAGCAGCGATTCCAAATCCTACATCATAGTACTTAGATTCCAACGCATAGTCAACGATGCTTCCTGAGTTGGTAACGTAGATGGGTACGGTCAGCTTGGATCTTACAGCCACTGGGATATTACGGGCTGTATAGACGGAAGCATTTCGATCGTACGACGCTAAGCTAGGACCATCAATCGAGGCTATAAGTGCCTGTGGTGATACATCATTCAAGACGGCAGCAGGGGGTACATATGAAGCACTAGCCGAAGAGATGGCATTGGCAATAGCCACTTCCTCTGCATCATCTGTTTCTAATGTATCTGCAGTATCTTTTTGTGCATCGAAATTTGTCTCATCAGCCGTAGAAACGGCATTGGAAATATTCACTGTCTCTGCATCGTCAGATCCTAGTGTATTTACAGTATCATTGTTTACATCAACATTGGTCTCACTAGCGGAAGAAATATCATTGGTCGTAACAGCTTCCTCTACATTTTCAGCTTCTAGTTTATCTGTAGTATCTTTGTTTACATCGACGTTTGTCTCGTTTTCTTCAGGTGGGGGTACAATTTGTTGTGGTATCGAATCTTCCAACTCTGTCGTCCTTTGAGATAGTTCCAGCTCGTTTCCAGGTCCAGACTCAAGATTATTCTCCGTTTGCATGTCTTCTGCAGTTTCGGACGGAGTATTTCGTAAAACTGCCTCCATCAAGTGCATCGTACTCCTCCTGCTTTTACAGATGTGATGGCTCAAAGGTTCAAACAGGGAAAGGTAACAAAAAGATTTTCAGAGCATTGACGCAAGACGCAAGATCAACTAACGCTAAATCTCCATACGTAAATACGACTGTGGTAACTGTGGTAGAAAAGGTTATAAAAACAGTACTCTCGTCTCTCGTTTTCTTCAATCTTATAGCTTCTACTTGATCATATCCTCTCCTATTTTTGCCTTTCCTCTTGCTCTTCTTCGTCTTCCTCATCCTACTATGGTTAGTCTTCCTTCTCTTCTTATTTCAAACATATCATGAATATCTATCTACCCATACAAAGAACCACATTAAGTATCATAAGTCAGAAATCTCAAATGGGACCTTTTATTTCGTAAAGAAGATATTAATTCTCTGTACAAGCGGGTTTCACTTTATGGCATTACATGCAGTCTCTTTTTGTGTATCTCATGAGATTCTTTACAACCTGCTGCAATGATAACAAGTTAAGGACCATGACTTGCTTAAAACATGAAGTAATTCTTTTCAAGCGCTTGCATTATCTCTAACTGATGTCCATGAACGAGATACGTCATATGCGTTAACCCACATCGATACATCACAACTAAACTTGGAACCATCCGGAGACGAGACTATGCATGTACCTACTAGATTATCTCATTTTACATAAAGTGCAATTGTGTGCATTATAGGTTACCTTTACATTAACAAAATAATTGTACTTGACTTTGTAGAACAAGGTCTTAATTGTCTTTATTGTTACTCCATCCACTGATCCCGAGACGCTGACGAATTTTATCAGTATATTCTTGGTTCATTTTACGGTGTATCAGCCAATATAAATTAAGAGAGTCACAATCAGGCGCTAACTCGTGGCTTAGTGATACATTGGCTGCAACAGCTGTAGATCAGTTGGGTGTAGTCTACGCTGTCCATGGCATGGAGAGATAAGTTTTGAGACAGCTAGAGCTGACTATTGGTACAACAGCTTCATATCATGTCAGATCGATTCGACGAGGGTCCTCTGAAGACTGGTAGGGTCCTAACTCACTTAAGATTCTACATATGACAGACTGCAGTTTTTTTTCTTGTTAAAAGTTGCTTGTCGTTTTACTCGCGCTACGGTAGTGTAACAGAATCATTTATGTGAGAATGAGATTCGCAGGGATAACTACAGTAGATAGACCTGTATAAGCTGTCTGTTTTCTATGCACCATGGCATTTCAACGACCTCCATCTTCTATTGATTCGCTTAAAAGTTCTAGCAACTTATCCAAACCGATAGCCGTCCACATCTTTTGCCAAGTATTATCAATAGGAAGAGAGTCTATAGATTTCCTTACTACTGAATGCATCTGCTCGGGGTCGGCTCCGTAAGGGTACATTCCTGCATTCTTAGCTCTCAAATGCATCGCATTCAATTCCTCTGAGGACATGGTCGGCTTTCGTGACATAAAGTTGATTCCTTCGAAAACTCGAACCCCTCCTCTCTCCAGGCATTGAAATTGAATCGCCTCGGTATACTCGCCTGTTTTCGGATCCTTTTGAACGTCGACGATATAGTTTGGAAACTCTACACCGAACCCACTTTCGCGTAAAATGCCAGGAGGATCTCTTTCGTCGATCCTTCCAAATAGGAAATAATGCGCACCGTTGGCCACGGGTGATTTATCCCAAGACAACGGCGCAAAATCTGGAGACGGTCCTTTGACGCCAAAGTCATCGATCCATCCTTTTCCGTCACTTGTGAGCTACGACAAGCAAAAACTGTATTTTGAATTTTCCTTTTACGCGACGATAAATCTTTTGTTCGGGGTTATCATACCTTTATATCCAAAGAGGTGTCGTATACTTCTTTGAATTGTGTCCAGTCGTGGAACTTTTGCTCGTACCATTTACCTTGATATTTTGCGATATCAAAACCATCCATTGAAGGTTGCCGGACTTGCTCATACGTCGGGCAACCCCGTACCTGGTGACCCTTGTAAGAATCATCAAGTCCTAAGTTAAAGTCTCCTAAACCAGCCTTACCATCAAGTCCAGCCCCTACGTAGGATAGGAAAGCAGATAATGCAAAAACATTCACGGCATTTCGAATTTCTTTGGACAGTGTAACTAACATGATGGCGAATACATTCCCTAGTAGAAAAAGAACAGGTATCAAATCTCCGACCTTTGGCCCTGGTGTTCCATGTAAAACTTCGGATATTGATAGTATCGGTTGTAGAAGAGGATGACCGACAGCGAAAAATATCCAAAAATTAAGAGCCGACCAGAAATCTTCTGAGCTTACGGCATCCTTCATTTGTAAAACTGATGAAAAGAAGTTAGACCAGGCTCTACCATGATCTGCTATACTCCCTAAGCCATATGCGGCTGCTAGATATGTAAGTCCGTTTCGTGGTAATCTGAATGGTGTAGGATTCTGTATATTGCTCGATTCTTTCGCATCGTTTTCTTTTGCTCCTGCAACCGCACTCAAAAGGTCAATAAATGAATCGGCAAATTGATTATTCGTTTCCTCGCTGATAGGTGGACTTGCAGGATGAAAAGTACATTGAAGTTCTCCCGAAACAGTTATGCATGACGCTTGATAGAGGGATCCTGTTCGTGCATGAGATGTAGCGAAATAGATCTCTTCAATATTATATCTCCCATGTGAAATTTGAATATTCAAAGAATCTACCGACTGCCGTCGACGAACAGCCTTCTGTTTCTCAAACACGCCAACATTCACAATCCCTGCACTGTATGCTCTTCCTAGAGTTGCCGTAGATTGAGCCGTAAGATGAATCAAGTTATTCAAATCCGCAACAGACATGGCGAAATCAAACACTCTGATTGCATGCTCTGGTCCTCTTGATTCTATAAAAGTTTTCGTTTGTGCTTGACTCTCCTTCGCCAATGTCCAGAATAATAAATCCTCCGAATCTTTATTACGACGTATCGCTTTCCCTTGGTTATCTAAAATGGGGCCCAGGATAAGGTCATGAGAGCCTGCCATACATCGAAATGAATCATATTTACTCATGTCCATTCCGAATCTTCTCATATCCAAGCTATGTAAAATTTTGTATGTCCTTTCTTTTTGACTATCTCCTCCACCATTTATAAAATCCGATGAAGTGAATGCTATAGCGGCACTCAAGGCATTGGACATTGTTACACCGTGAGCACGACACTTATGGAGTAAAGCTTCAGTCCTTGCTTTGGATAGTTTGCGGAATGTAATGGCAGATTTTCTAGCTATCGAATTCTTACTCTCACCGCCGGGTGATTTTCCTCCAATAATGGTTAATGCTTGTAGTACGTTATTTTCGTTTCCCTCTGAGATCATGGAATCATCGGGTAGAATGACAGGGCTCTTCAAACCTTCTGTAGCTTTTCCACCTATATATTGTAATGTGTCTAATGAGACGTTTTTAGCTTGTATATCAGACCAAGTTTGATTTACTCCCAGGATCGATTCTTCCATGGACATGGGTATATTCTGACGAATAGCTGGATTCTGGACTCTCCCAGTTTGTTCTAGATGAACAAGATCTGAAAGTAATTGATCTAAAAGTATATTCACAGACGTTTGATCTGATATAGCATGATTGAAAGCTAATACAAGTGCACACGGTAGGTTCGGATCGAAGACTCCTGCTTTTGCATATATTAGACGATGGAATTCTAGTTTCCATAAAGGCCCCTCTGCAATATTACACCATGTCCCGTTATCGATGCCTTGGCGAAAGCTATTTTCCCAGCTCTCTCTGAGTATCTTGGAATGGTGAGAAATATCTGTATCATTCACTAGACGATCCAATATGGTGAGCACGTTTCTGTGGTCATTCATCTTACCCGATGGAGGAGGTGCTACAAAAGTAAGTGGACTCGGTTCTCCTTGTCGTACCATTTGTAGTAAATCGATACGTCGCTCAGGTTCTCCATCTCCTTTTACAAAACATCTTAATAGCGGATGAGTTTCCATAGCTTCATTTAAAGCCGATTGTAAAGCAGAAAGTGATGGAGTGGCTGATAATGTCACCGCGCAAATGTGGTTCATCTGCGGAAATGGAGTTTTCATAACCTCTAAATGTGGTCCGTATTGTCTAGGTAGCATAAGCAGTTCTTGAGACCCCAACTTACGAACTTGTTCTCTATCTATGTCAGTAGGATTTTGCGTGGATACATCTTGTAAATTTTGAGCTTTACCTTGAAGATGATGAGATGATGCTAATTGGGTAATAAACTCTATTCTTTTAATTTTGTTAAACGATGAAATATAGCGAAATTCAGAGGACACCAAAAACGCTTGAACAATTTCAAGGGCCGCTAAAGCTGTTGTGAAAGCAACAAAGCCCTGTATCATATTAGTTCTCCTCTTTTGCATGAGGAAGGAATATTTACCACCTTATGAATACATCGGGATAATGGGATTTAGGAATTATGCATTTGAAAACGACTTCAACAGAACGACGCATCACGACAAACGCACGAGCCACGTTTTCGATTTTTCCCAGCTACATACGAAACATGTATGTACTATAATTTTACGCACGTTTCAGTTGCATCCATGCTGAATGTTTTAAAAAATAATGTAGAAATTTTACGCTCTTCGTCAACCTCTCTAGCTCCAGATAATGTTGATATAAGATGAATACCCTCCCTATTATCTCCAATAGTAGTATCTAAT
>Ga0169931_10014633_pt1 | contig 10593 bp, 8 predicted proteins | sample Kivu_15m_20L_FD_129675 | JGI IMG/M metagenome (GOLD analysis project Ga0169931, IMG submission 129675) | Freshwater microbial communities from Lake Kivu, Western Province, Rwanda to study Microbial Dark Matter (Phase II) - Kivu_15m_20L... | ecosystem: Environmental > Aquatic > Freshwater > Lake ... | reverse complement strand
ATTTGGCGGCACTGAAATGCCCTGGGCCGCGGGCGAATGGGTGTTTGGCGCGACCGATTCCGGTGAAATGGCCGCCCTGCAGCGTGAAACGGGCTTGGCACGCTGGGCGGTTTCGCTCCGCCCACCGGCGCAGGGCAATCGGGCAGCGCCGCTGGTGCAGCTTTCCTCTCCGATACTGGCAGGTGGACGGCTTTTCGTTGGCACCAGCCTGGCCGAGCTTGTTTCGCTTAATCCATCGAATGGCGATGTGCTGGCGCGCCAGCGCCTGCCGGGGGCGCTTTCCTTGCCGATGATGGCGGTGGGCGGGCGGCTGATCCTGGCGACAGATGATGGCAGCCTGATTGCCTTTGTGGGCGAAGGCTGACCAAGGGCCTTTCATGCAGCCTGTGATTGTCATTCTGGGCCGGCCCAATGTCGGCAAATCCACGCTGTTCAATCGGCTGGCGCAGCGCCGTATTGCCCTGGTGCATGACACGCCGGGTGTGACGCGCGACCGGAAGGAAGTGACCGCGCGCATCGCCGGGCGCGATGTGACCTTGGTGGACACCGCCGGGCTTGAGGAAGCGCCACCCGATACCGTGCCCGGCCGCATGCGCGCGAGTTCCGAGGCTGCTTTGCGTGGTGCCTCGCTCGCCCTTTTTGTCATGGATGCGCGTGCCGGCATTACGCCCGCAGATCGTGCCTTTGCGGCTTGGCTGCGGCGCACCCGCGTACCGGTGCTGGTTGTCGCGAATAAGGCAGAAGGCCGCGCCGGCACCACCGCCGCGATGGAAGCCTTCGAACTGGGGCTGGGCGACCCGGTGCCGGTTAGTTCCGAACATGGCGATGGCTTCGGCAATCTGCATGATGAGATCGCCGCACGCCTTGGCCCTGCGCCGGAAGACGAAGGAGAGACAGAAGATGCAGATCGCCCGCTGCGCTTGGCGATTGTGGGCCGCCCCAATGCAGGTAAATCCACGCTGTTGAACGCACTGTTGGGCGAAGACCGCATGATCACCGGCCCCGAACCCGGCCTGACGCGCGATGCCGTTGCCGTGCAATGGCGCGATGCCACGGGCGGTGAGGTGCGGCTGGTGGATACTGCCGGCATGCGCAAAAAGGCACGCGTGCAGGAAACTTTGGAGCAGATGTCGGTCGCCTCCACCCTTGCCGCGCTCAAGGAAGCGGAAGTCGTGGTGCTGGTCTTGGATGCGCTGCTTGGCATGGATGAACAGGATTTGCGAATTGCGCGGCTTGCGGAACGCGAAGGCCGGGCCCTGGTGATCGCGCTCAATAAATGGGATGCGGTGGAAGACCGCAATGCGGCGCGCAAGCGCGTGGAAGACGCGCTGTTGACATCACTGGCGCAATCCAAGGGTGTGACTGTGGTGCCGCTTTCGGCAGCGACGGGACGCGGGGTGGATAAGCTGATGCCGGCGGTGCGCGCCACTTATGCGCTCTGGAACCGCCGCATCCCGACAGGTGAGGTCAATCGCTGGTTTGAAGCGGCGCTGGCGCGGCATCAGCCGCCACTGGTGGATGGCAAGCGAATAAAGCTGCGCTACGCGACCATGCCCAAGGCGCGCCCGCCGACGTTGGTAATCTTCGGCACGCGTGCGGATGTGCTGCCGGAAGATTATCGGCGCTATCTGGTCAATTCCTTCCGTGATCATTTCACCATGCCTGGCGTGCCGATCCGGCTGCAATTGCGGTCCCCGCGCAACCCTTATGCTGAGGATGAGGGCTGATCTTTCGTTCGCGACAAAACGCGCTTAGGCTTTGGTTGGATAGCAGAGTGATATTGCGCGCATGATTGCCGACACGGCCAAGAAGTTTCTGTACCTGGCCCTTGGGGCCATGTTTGTGCAGCAGACCTTTGCTTCCATTGGTCGCACCCTGCCGCTTGTCATTGCCCCCGCGATTATCGAGGATTTGCACATAGACCCTGCCCTGGTCGGCGTTTATGTCGGTGCGGCGGCGCTGGCTTCGTTGGTGTTCCAACTTGGCTGCGGCAGCTTCATCATCCGCTACGGGGCGCTGCGAATGAGCCAGGTGGCGCTGCTGTTTCTCGCAGCCGGCATGGCCCTGGCAGCGGCAGGGCCGTTGGTCTTCTTCCTGATCTCGGCGATCATTGGTGGCGGTGGTGCGGCAACCTCCACACCCGCGAGTTCGCATCTGCTCGGGCGCTATTCGCCGCCCAAGCAGGCGCCCTTGGTGTTTTCCATCAAGCAAACCGCCGTGCCTGCCGGGCTTTTGCTGGCGGGGCTGCTTGGTCCCCTCATGACCGGGTATTGGGGATGGAGCGGCGCTTTGCTGGTGACAGCAGGCGCCTGCTTCCTGTTCGCCGTGATCCTGGAACCGCTGCGCGGTGAGTTTGATTCCGATCGCGTACCGAGCCGCAGCTTTCACTTTTCGGATTTCCGCACGACGCTGGCGGCGGTGTTGAAATCCAAGGATTTGCGCGAATTGTCCATGGCCTGCTTTGCCTTCAACGGGCTGCAAACGGCCTTCACCAGCTATTACGTGCTTTATCTGACAGCGTTGAATTACGATCTGGCGGCGGCGGGGCTGATGTTTGCTATTGCCATGACCATTGCCGTGCCGATGCGTATTTTTTGGGGCTGGCTTGGCAGTGGCCGGGTTTCGCCACGCCGCGTCATGGCGGGGCTTTCGCTTGGCATGGCAGCAAGTGCCGGTTTGATGAGCCTATATGGCGCGGATTGGAACCCTTTGCTGATTGCGGCCATTGCAACCGTGATGAGTGCTACGGCAATGTCCTGGCATGGCGTTTTGCTGTCTGAGGCAGCGCGCTTGGCCCCGCCCGGCATGCGTGGTGCTGCGACGGGCGGTGTGCTGTCCTTCGGCCAGGTGGGCGCCTTTATCCTGCCTGTGATCTATGCGGCGCAGCTTACCATCACGAACAGCCATGGCATTGGCTTTGTGTTGTGCGGTCTGCCAGCGCTGGTGGTGGGGGTTGTGATGTGGCGGGCTTCGCGGCGCGAGGCTTGAGCCTTTACCCAAAAATATCCGCTGGGCTTTCGCGCTTCAAAGCCGTGGCCAGATCGCGCCCAAGCTGCGGGCCGTCTTTCGCCGCCGCCTCGCCCATGTTGCGCTTCAGGAAAGTACCATCGGCCCGCGCCACCAGCCCATGCAGGCGGACCCGCCCATCAGGCAGCAGCGTGGCATGGGCGCCAATTGGTGTGCGGCATGATCCATCCAGCGCGCCGAGCAAGGCGCGTTCGGCATCCGCGACCAGCCGGCTAGGCGCGTGTTCAATGCGCGCGAGCAGCGCCAGCGTGGCGGCATCATCCGCACGCGCGGTAATGCCGACTATACCCTGACAGGCAGCGGGCAGCATGGCATCGGCTTCCAGCACCACTTGCGCGCGATCCGCCATGCCAAGTCGCTTCAAACCGGCCAGTGCCAGCAGGGAACAGGTGAAATCTCCGGCCGCTACGCGCCCAAGCCGTGTCTGCACATTGCCGCGAATGATATCTACGCGGAGATCAGGCCGGCGATGCAGCAATTGCGCCTGCCGGCGCACGGAAGCCGTGCCGACCAGAGCACCTTGCGGCAAGGCAGCAAGCGGATCATCTGCCTGCGCCGCACCGCATCCCGCGCCCAGAATCAGCGCATCGCGCGGGTCTTCGCGTTCCAGCACGCAGGCCAGCACTATGCCCGGCGGCAATTCGGTTTCCAGATCCTTGAGGCTATGCACCGCGACATCAATGCGCCGATCCGCCAGTGCCTCATGGATTTCCTTGGCGAAAAGCCCCTTACCGCCAATATCAGCGAGGGGCTTATCCTGCACCTTGTCGCCTGATGTCGCGATGATGTGTTCTTCAAGTGCACCATCTTCAGCGAGTGCCGGAATCGCTGCGCGCGCAACTGAAGCGAAATGTCGCGCTTGCCAAAGTGCCAGCGGAGAACCGCGCGTGCCAATGCGCATGGGCTGAGACGCCATTCCTCGATAACCTTGTTTCTTATTTTGCCCCTAGGCCCTTGCGAGCCCAAAGAGATGAGCCAAATCCTTGAAGAAAATCCGCACATGCGCAAGGGGATCGCGCCGGACCAATTCCTTGTTCATGTAGGATTCCCAGGTCAGGCGCTGCACATCCTTATCGGCACAAATGGAGACAAACTTCTCCCGCCTTTTGTCGGATGAATACCAGAAATACTGCATGATGCCGAGCACCCAGAAAACGCGCCCATGCGCCTTCATGAAGCGCTTGCGCGCACCTGCAAGCGCACGTGCATCGCCGGTCTTCAGGCATTCCTCAGCGGCATCAGCGGCAAGCCTGCCACCATACATGGCGTAGTAAATGCCCTCACCGGAAGCAGGCGCCACCACGCCGGCCGCATCACCGGCCAAGATCACATCGCGGCCATTATCCCAGCGCTTGAGCGGCTTCAGCGGAATGGGCGCGCCTTCGCGCCTGATCGTCTCCGCGTTTGTAAGGCCAAGATCGCGGCGGAGTTCGGCAACCGAACCACGCAGCGAAAAGCCCTTTTGCATGGAACCGGTGCCGATGCTGGTCGTGTCACCATGCGGGAAGATCCAGGCGTAGAAATCGGGCGAAAGCTTGCCCTGGTAATAGACATCGCAGCGCTTGGCATCGAAATCCGCGCCCCCACCATTGGGCGGAGAGCGCACAATCTCATGATAGGCGAAAACACAGCGTACCTTATCGCCACCTGGCACTTCCTGCTTCGCCACCTGGGACCGGGCGCCATCCGCGCCAATCACCAGGCGCGCGCGCGCTAAGCCTGCGGTGCCATCCTTCGTTTCCCAATGGACAATCGCCGTACCATCAGCATCGCGGGTGATTTTGTCATAAGTACCGGTTTGGCGTTCCGCGCCGGCATGGGCGGCACGTTCGCGCAGCCACTCGTCGAAATCCTCGCGATCCACCATGCCGACAAAGCCACCATCAATCGGCATATCAACGGATTTCGCGCTGGGGGCGACCATGCGGGCGGAATTGATTTTCGCCACCAGCAGTTCATCTGGAATCGCGAAATCACGGATAAGGCGCGGTGGAATCGCACCGCCACAGGGTTTGATGCGGCCCGCGCGATCCAGTAACAAAACAGAACGGCCGCGGCGTGCCAGATCATCGGCAGCGGTGGCGCCGGATGGCCCGCCGCCCACCACGATCACATCATATGTTTGCATGGCCATTTCCTTCTACCTTGCCGGTACCATTGGGCCGAATCCACCGGTCTTGCTGATTTTTGGGCGATTGATACGTGCCGCGAGCAGCGCGGATGCGATGAATAGCGCCGCATCCAGAATGAATACCGCCGCATAGGCCGCTTCAACATGGCCAAGCGCAAACCGCGCCACATCCACCGCCGCCGCGCCGGCAAGCCCGCCAAGCCCGAAAGCGACGGCTTGCGCCGCGCCCCAAAGCCCCATGCGCGTGCCTTCGCGCGCTTCATGCCCGCGCGCGACCATTTGCATCATGGAAGCGATGGCAGCGGCGGCGAAAACGCCATTAGCGACGCCAAGCGCGAAGAAGCTGGTCTTGAGCGGCCAAGCAGCGCCGAATTGTCCAGCGACGGAAAGGGCAAGCATCATTACTGCCGTGGCAAGACAGCCCGTAATGGTCCAGAAGCGGAGTGTTCCCGCCCATCGCCCGCCGCGCACGCTGCCGATCAGCGCAATCGCGATCATGCCGACGAGCACCCCTGCATGTTGCAGCGATGAAATGCGCGTCGTCTCGCCCAAGGTCCGGCCAAATACCGCGCCGGCGAAAGGCTCCAGGATCAAATCCTGTGCGCTATAGGCGAGCATGGAAACAAAGATGAAAATGGTGAAGCGCCGCGCTTCCGGTTCCGCCCAAACCTCACCCAAAGCCTTACGGAAGGGCGGCTTTGCGGCATCGCCCGCTTCCGGGCGCGCGGCGCGTGGGCCTTCCATGCCCCAAACCGCGAGTGTGGCCAGCGTGAAGGCAATGGCCGAAACGCCAGCAGCAACAGCAACAAGTCGCATGGGCGAATAGGGGTCAAGCAGCCGCCCTGCAATCGCAGTGGTGATGACAAACCCCGCGATCATCATGATCCAGACAAGGGACGCCGCTGCCGCGCGCCGTGCTGGTGCGGTGCGTGAAGCGAGTAGCACCAAAAGAGATGTGCCGGCTGCGCCAACGCCAGCGCCAATCATCAAAAACGCCAATACGGCAAGCGCAATGCCGGCCCAGAGCGATTCCGCCATCAGCGCCGTGCCCGCCGCAGCCAAAACACCACCCAAGGCCAACACTGCCATACCGCCGATGATCCAAGGCGTGCGCCGCCCGCCCATATCAGAGCCATAACCCATACGCGGGCGCAGCATTTGCAGCGCATAATGTAGCCCCACCAGGAGTCCCGGTAGAGTCGCGGGTAAGGCAAGTTCCACCACCATCACGCGATTGAGCGCGGAGGTTGTCAGCACCACAATCGCGCCAAGCGCGGTTTGCACCAAACCCAGGCGGATAATGCAAAGCCAGCCAAGCGGCGCGTGGTTCATGCTGCGCCTCCGGTTAAAGCGGCCAGCGCAAAGGCGCTGATCAGCATGCCAATCACGTAAAGCAGAACGCCGGTGCCGTTATACCAGGGCGCGAGCGCGCGCGGATCGCGCAACATGCGCCGCATCAGGCCAAGCTGGATCAGTAGTGAAAGCGCGACTGCCGCCGCGTGCCAGGGCGCATCCCAGGCAGCGAGAAGCGCCACCACGAAAACCTGCGGCACCGCCATGAAAATGCAGGCGACCAGACCAGCGCGTTCCGCGCCCAATTGCACGGGCAGAGAAAGCACGCCCATGCGGCGATCACCTTCAATCGCCTTGAAGTCATTCAGCGTCATGATGCCATGCGCACCAAGGCCATAAAGCAGCGCCACCAGCAGCACGCGCCAATCCGGCGCGCCGCCCGACATGATCGCTGCCGCTGTGATCCAAGGCAGGGTTTCATAGGCGAGGCCACAGGCAAGATTGCCCCACCAGCCATTCGCCTTCAGGCGGAAAGGTGGCGCGCTATAGGCCCAGGCGAGGGCAATGGCGATGATGGTTGCACCCATGCCCCAAGCGCCGAGCGGCAGCGCTGCCAACAGCGAAAGCGCTGTCCAGAACAGCGCAATATATAAACCCCAGCGGCCGGGAATGCGCCCCGACGGGATCGGGCGATGCGGTTCATTGATCGCATCCACATGGCGGTCATACCAATCATTTGCCGCCTGACTCATGGCGCAAACCAAAGGCCCGGCCAGCACCACGCCCAGCAATACCAAAGGCCAGTGTTCGGCAAAGCCGCCATGGGCGGAAGCAACACCGCAACCAAAGGCCCACATGGGTGGAAACCAGGTGATAGGCTTCAATAACTCCAGAACCGCGGATGGCTTCAGCCGCGGGGCAGGGGCGGTCGCCGCTGATGCAACGGGGGCCGCCATCGCGCTGCCTTACCCTTGCTCGCCGCTATCGGCGCCCAGATCACCAAGGCCGTAGCGATGCAATTTCACGTAAAGACTCTGCCGGCTCAGCCCAAGCATTTCCGCAGCCGATGCACGATTATCGCCGGAAAGCTGCAAGGCGGCTTCGATGCACAGGCGCTCAATCGCATCGGTCGCATCGCGCACCAGGTCTTTCAACGGCACGCGCCCGATCAATTCCGTGAGCTGTTCAACAGAACGCGTGGCATGCGCGCCTGTCTGGCGCGGTTCGGCCACACGCGCGCCGATATCACGAATCGAAAAACCGAAGACCTCCTGCCCGCTATGCGTGACGGTAACGGCAGAGATTTCCACCTCCACCCGTGCCCCCATCGCACCACGCAGCGTGGTGGTGTAAAGCCGGACGGTGCCACGATTGCGAAGGTTGGAGAGCAGGACTTCAATTTCGATGCCTTGGCCACCAAGCCAGCGTTCAAGTGATTCGCCACGCGCCTGTTCTTCCGAACCAAGCTCTGCGAGATCAAGAAAGGCGCCATTGGCGGAAATCACCACGCCATTCTGATCCGTTACCACAAAGGCATCCGGCAGATTTTCCGCCACTTTCAACATTTGCGCCTTGGCCGGCGACAGCCCCGCAGGTTGCTCGCCGCCGGCGAGTGAAAGCCGCACAAGCATGACCGAAGCGCCATCCTGCCGGAAGCTGGTGGCGGCGATGGTCACGTCGCGCCCCGTATCGGCAAGCTGCGCGCCCACTTCATCACCACGGCCTGTGATACGTACGGAAGCAAGCAGGGATTGCACGGCCTGGCGACTTTCCGGCGCGAAGGCATCCATCAAGGGGCGGCCGATCACCCGGCGGGAATGCCGGCCGAAAAGTTGCTCAGCGGCGGGATTGGCTTCGGTCACGCGCCCCGTCGCGCCATCCACAATTAGTGTCGCATCGGCAGAAAGCTGAAACAGCAGGCGATAGCGCGTTTCCGCCTGACGCAGCTTCGCGTAATCGCGTTCCATGGATTGCTGGGTTTCCAGCAATCTTTGCTGCAGGCGTGATTGCGCACTCAGGTCGCGGCCAAAGACCACGCGCCGATTGCCGCGTTGCAATGGCACGGCGGCGAAAAGCAGCGGCACTGCCTCACCGCCTTCGGCGACCTGGTTGATGTTGCGCCACTTCGACTCGCTGGGCGCGCCGCTCAATAGCGCTTCAACCTTGGGGCGGCTTTCCGTGGTGACGGTTTCCGCCCAGGGGCGACCGAGCCATGCCTGATGCCCACTCAGAGCCTTGGATAATTCCTGATTGCTGAAGGCGATATCGCGAATGACACCCTGGTCATCCACGACCAGCGCCATATCCGCCGCAGCCGAGACCAATGAGGCTGCGGCATCAGCGTCCAAATCTCCGAGCGATTTGCGGGGGGCCAGGAAGGTTTTCACGGGAAAGCAGGACCTTTTAACGCGCGGGCCGCCTTTTCGGGGCACCCCCGGAGGAAATCAAGTGGCGACGCGATGGGTCGCATGACGGGGCGGCCTAACTCGGCAGCCCCTCACTTCCTCGTCCTTGCAAGGCCAGCAGGGCCTCTGCCTGCAGAATGGCTTCCTCTGCATCCCGCGCGGTGGCATCGGCGCCAAGGCGCTTCACCAAAAGCGGTTCCTGCAATAGCAAAGGCCCGCCCACCAGAATGCCCAGATCGGCATTGCGCGATGCGCGCCGGATGTCCCGAATCAGGTTGGCGAGCGCTTCGATATGCGTCTCACCACCGATGGAAAACCCAATCAGGCCAAAATGCTTTTCAGCGACCATGGCGATCAGCGCATCTCGATCGGCGCCGCCATCTATCCAGGCTTCCCAACCGGCACGGCGGAAGAATTGTCCCACCATGGCGAGGCCAAAGCCATGCTGTTCACCCGGGGCAGGCGCCAGCAGAATGCGTCGACCGGATCGCCCATTGGGGGCAAGTGGGGCGAAGCGTGGTTCCAGCGCATTGCAAACGCCATGCAGGCAGCGCAGCCCGATGGTGACTTCCGTGAAATCACACACATCAGTTTCCCAGCATGTGCCGAGAAGCCGCGCGGCGGGGGCAAGCAAGCCGAGATATACCTGCGTCAACGGCAAGCCGCGCGCGCAAAACGCGTCAACAAAGGTCAGCGCATTGTCGGTATTGCCGAGTCGCGCCAAGGCGGCGAAGGCTTCAACATCTTCCGCTGTGGGTGCCGCCGGATGGGCCTCAACCGGTTCGGGGGCCGGATTGTTCAACGCGCGCTGCGCCAGCACGAGCCGGGGGATTACCTCGGTCTCGATCACCCGCTTCAAGGGAAGGGCCCGATCCCGCAATAGGGCACGCCGTTCCTTCGTAGCGGGCCCCTCCCTGTGATCGGGGTCTGGGTCTGCCATGTCCTCGCAGGAGCATAGCGTGAAAGCGTGATTGGCTTCCACATAATCCGCTTGGGACTGTCGCTCCTCATCGGTGCTCGGCTTCATGGTGGCCCCCTTTGGACGGATAGCTTCGTCCCCTGGGGCAGTTACTGTCAATTAGAAAATACGTCAATCTTCCTTGACACTTCACCTCCAGGCCCGGTAGCTTCCAAATCACAGAAGACTGGGAAGGGGGTCCAAATGACCCTGTGCGTCACAGAAAATCAAGGCAAGCTGGCCGAACAAGGCCAGTCACCGGCCGTGATGAGCGACGCCCCAAGCCAGCGCGACCGATTCGTTCAAGCTTCAGGGGGTGTCAAGAAATGCTGACAGCTGACCGCTTTACGGGTATTTTCAAGGCCTTGGACGCAAGCCCCTGGAACGCCGCCACCGGACGCGCCAGCAAGCGCCAGGCGGGCGTCAGGCGGGGGGTGGCGACACCCCTTTACACCGCGGAAGAGCGCCGGCGACGGGATTCCACCCCTTGGACCCTGGTGCAAGGCATTCTGGCGCCGGTCCAGTTCCTGGTCTTTCTGGTAAGCCTTGGTCTGGTGCTGAACTACCTCGCCACCGGTGAGGGTTACGTCACAGCAACGATTTCCATCATCGCAAAAACCGCGATTCTTTATCTGATCATGGTGACGGGTTCCATTTGGGAAAAGGTGGTGTTTGGCCGTTGGTTGTTTGCGCCGGCCTTCTTCTGGGAAGATGTCTTCAGCATGTTGGTGCTGGCGCTGCACACCGCCTATCTGCTGGTGCTGGTGCTTGGCATTGGT
>Ga0169931_10014632_pt1 | contig 10594 bp, 5 predicted proteins | sample Kivu_15m_20L_FD_129675 | JGI IMG/M metagenome (GOLD analysis project Ga0169931, IMG submission 129675) | Freshwater microbial communities from Lake Kivu, Western Province, Rwanda to study Microbial Dark Matter (Phase II) - Kivu_15m_20L... | ecosystem: Environmental > Aquatic > Freshwater > Lake ... | reverse complement strand
TGTTGGCTCCGATCACGACAAGTCGAGATTCATAGGGCATTTTCTGTTTGGCGAACAGCAACGCACGCAGGCCGGCGCTGCTGACAAAGGCCACGGCACCCATGTCGATGCGCAGTTCGAGCAGTGATGCCAGTTCCAGTTCGGCCAGTGCCTCCATCAGGCTCGTGGCTGTCTTCGTGTCGATCTCACCACTGAGGCTGATCAGGTGATGGCTGGGATGGCTGATGGATTCAATCGTCAGACCCATGGCGGTTCAAATGAGCAAGAGTTAGAACATCAATGCGATCACCCTCAGGGCCTTGGCTTGGCCTGCAGGATCACGACCGAGCGTTCACCAACGAGGAGTCCTGAGTCCACTTTAGGCTGATCAACGAGAATCGGGTGTTGGTTGTCACCCGTGTTGAAACAGATGTGCCACGCATAACCATCGGGTGCTGTCGGTAGTGCAAACCAGCTGGCGTGGTGAGCCATGTTGGTGGCGACATAGACGATGTCCACGGCCGGTTCACCGTTTGGGCTGCGGTGATCGCAGCTCATCATCCAGGCCAGTTGTCGCGATTCGCCAGACCAATCGGGTTGCCATGGCGTCGAGCCATGGAAGCTCGAGCAGGGCAAGAGGCTGCTCGAGGGGCCGTCAAAACGGTTGACCCGCAGGGCGGGATGCTGATGCCTGAACGCGATCAGGGCTTTCACCACGGCCTGAAGCTCAGCGTTGGTTTTCAGCAGGTTCCAGTCGACCCAGGTGAGCGGTGAGTCGATGCAATAAGCATTGTTGTTGCCGTGTTGGGAACGTCCGAATTCATCGCCCATCAGTAGCATCGGCGTGCCGCGGCTGGTCAGCAGAATGGCGAAGGCATTCAACATCTGACGCCGGCGCAATTGTTGAATACCAGGGTCATCACTCCAGCCCTCGGCTCCACAATTCCAGCTGTGGTTGTCGTCACCACCGTCTCTGTTGCCTTCGCCATTGGCCTCGTTGTGCTTGCTGTTGTAAGAGACCAGATCGGCCAGCGTGAAGCCGTCATGGCAGGTGATGAAATTGACCGAGGTGGCGGGTGCGCGACCGCTCATGCGGTACAGATCAGGAGATCCCAGAACGCGTTGGGCGATCTGACCGACGAGGCCAGGATCACCTTTGAGGTAGCGACGCACGCTGTCCCGGTACAACCCATTCCATTCGGCCCAGCGTCCGAAGGCTGGAAAGGTGCCCACCTGGTACAGACCACCGGCATCCCAGGCCTCGGCAATCAGCTTGCAGGAGGACAGAATCGGATCAAAGGCCAGTGATTCGAGCAAGGGTGGATTGGGCAGGGGTGCGCCCCATGGATCGCGGCCCAGGATCGTGGCCAGATCAAAACGGAAGCCATCAATGTGATACTCGGCTGCCCAATAACGCAGGCAGTCGAGCACCAGGGAGCGAACAATGGGATTGTTGCAATTCAGCGTGTTGCCGGTGCCGCTGAAATTGAAGTAGTACCCCTCAGGGGTCAGCATGTAATAGGTTTTGTTGTCGAGTCCTTTGAAGCAGAGCGTGGGGCCATGCTCGTTGCCTTCTGCAGTGTGGTTGAAGACAACATCCAGAATGACTTCAATGCCGGCCTTGTGAAATGATTTAACCAGTTGTTTGAATTCATCCACCTGCATGCCGCTTTTGCCTGTTGCGGCATAGCCTGCTTTGGGTGCAAAGAAGCCGACGGTGCTATAGCCCCAGAAATTGTAAAGGCGTTCCCCTGTGTCAGGGTGGTTCCGGCTATTTTCGAATTCGTCAAATTCAAAAATAGGCATCAACTCAATGGCGTTGATGCCTAGGTCCTTGAGATAAGGAATTTTTTCAACCAGCCCTGCATAGGTGCCAGGGTGTGCCGTCTGTGAGCTTGGCGACTGCGTCATGGCCCGTACATGGGCCTCGTAGATGATGAGATCCTGCATTGGAATCTCCAGTGGTCGTTCGCCTTGCCAGTCGAAGTCATCAAGACTCACCCTGGCTCGGTAGGGGTAGATCCGCTGCCAGTCGGGATCCTCTCCCCAGCGATCACGTCCGGCGATCAGGCGGGCGTGGGGATCCATCAGGATCTTGCTGGCATCAAAACGATCACCCTTGTCTGGGTTAAAGGGTCCGTCGATCCGAAAGCCGTATTCCAGATCTTCAAAGTCAAGCCCGAAGACGACCATGCAGAACACGTCGCCGATCCTGTAGTGACCAGGAAAGGGAAGTTCGGCAAAGGGTTCAGCGGCACCTTGGCGAAACAGCACAAGTGTGCACTGCTCTCCAGCTGAGGTGTAGACCGAAAAGTTCAAGCCACCCGGCACATGCGATACGCCAAAGGGCAAGGGTTTGCCTGGGCGTACCCGCTGCCCACAGATGTTGTCTGTCGGCAAGGAATCAATGCGGTCCATCAGGTTGTGCCGGCAGCTGTTTGCAGTGCGTCGAGGTCGGGCAAGACGATGAAAAAATCGTAGAACCCTGTCACTTTCATTGTGTCAGCGATGTCTTCTGCGAGCCCCACGAGTGCCAGAGCAAAGCCCAGGGCTTCGACCCGTCGGTACAGCAACAGCAGGGTGCGCAGTCCGGCGCTGGACATGAACGGCACCTGTCTGAGGTCCAGGGCGATATTGGCGTCGTTGGCCAGTTCCGCAGCGAGATAGTCATTGAGCTGCGCAGAGGTTTTTGAATCGACCTGCCCCTCAATGTGAACGACTAGCCAGTTGTGAATGGTGCTCTTGGAAATCTGCATTGTTTGTGGCGGGTCGTTTTGCAGGGGGTGGGCAGAAACGCGTCATTGGAATGATCGGCGACTCAATGGTGGGCGCTTTGAGGGCTGTGGATTGTTGGGTTCAATGGCAATGCATGTGTTGTTTGTATGTTTTTTGCCCAGCATCAACTGGTAGGACTCAGTGTGACGTTGACCTTGATGCGATCATTGGAGTCTGGAAGTCGAACAAACAGTTCATCGGCGCTGTAGTCACTGTAGGCAACCCCGTCAACGCTGCAGCTGCTAATTTTGACGCTACCGGCTGGAAGCATGTCGGGTGAAACGTGAAGGATTCGCTCTTTGAAACCGTTGGGTAGCGGTTTGAAGTGGAGTTCAAGAGGTCGCCTTTTTATCAATAGATCGATGTACACCGTTGCCAGGAAGCAGAGCTCGGTGGAGTGATAGGCACTCATCGAATGGCTGCCCTTGAAGCGTTCGGTTCCCAGGAGATAAGGAATACCGTTGGCGAGCACATTGAAATAAACTCCGCCGTCGTTGTGGTCGAGGAAAAAAGCGTTGTAAAAGGCTGCTGATTCGTCCGCGTATTTACGGTAAGTTGCATTCTCGGGCTGGTGACCATTGAGGATCAAGTAGGCGAGAATTCCTTGCTCCTGCTGCCACCAGGCTTTGCGATCATGCCAGGCGTAGCGATGGAAATGTTGGCCTGGCTTGAGAATGCGTTCGACGACGTCGTACCAGCCAAAGCGCTGTTTGTCGTAGCCAACTGATGGCATCAAACAGGCAATTTTGTTGGCAAGGTCAAGATAGTTCTGCTTTTGTTTGACTGCCTGGAAGCGCATTAAATTCCAGGCAATTTTCAGGTTGTGACCAACCACGGATCGGTTTTGTTGCCAGCCCCATTGCTGGTCTTTGGACCAGTCGTCAAAAAACTTTTCTTGTACAAAGGGGCTTTCGTCGTAGTCGGGAAAGTGGTTGCAGATTGTGTCGAAGGTGTTTTCGAGCATCTCGGCATAGCGCGCCTCTTTGGTGGCCAGCCAGAGGTTGATCAGGTACGCAGGCGCATGATCGCCGACTGAATTCCAATTTTTCTTGGCTTTGTTGCGCCCCAGTGATTCCTCGTGTGCGCTTAATGTCACGGCATGAATGTGTGAATAGTAGCCGCCTTTGTTGTGGTCTTTGAAATAGGCGTCAAACAGGTCAAGCGTTTTATTTGCATCGTCCAGAATGCGGGGATCCCCGTTCAGTCGATAGGTTTGCGCGGGCCCTGCCAAGGCATAGATCTGTTCGTAGGCGGGAATGCAGTTGTAATCGTCACTGAATTCTGAAACCAGGAGCTTCTGCTCCTGTCCTGTGCTGCTGACTTTGATGCCGTGATACCAATAAATCATGTCAGTATCGGTATCAACAAATCTCATTTTTTCCCGCAGATAGTCTGTTCCCTTTTCTGCGGCTTCCAGGTATTCGTCTTTGCCGGTCAGCATATAGGCCGACGCCATGCCATAAACCAGTCTTGAAATCGTGTCGGTTTCCTGCAAGTAATCTTGTTCTTGTTTGCCGCCGGTCAGGCTGATCAGTGTGCGGTAGTTTTTGTAGTCGATCGTCTGCTGCGGAGCTTGGAACTGCCATTTCAGATAAGACGTTCCAATCTGGTCGATTTGTTGCGTCCACCAGCCCGGTTTGAGATAGCGGTGGTCCTTGTCGGCCTCGCCGGCAAACACAATGAAGTTGGCCTCGAAGCTGGTCGTTTCCTCTGGGAAGAACGTGCCATAGACAAAGAGCATGCGACCTGGTGTCAGCAGTCGCTCCAGCTCGGCCGTGCGGTCCAGCCAGCCTTCGCCAAGGTTCTGGGTCTGTTTTGCGTAGGTATTTGCGGTCAGACTGACTTCATACATTCGTTCGTCTGAGGTGCGCAGCGTGATGATTCGATCGGCTGATTTGAAGTCGCAGACGTAGCCAGAGATGAGATCTGAAAACGAGAATGTGAATTCGTTGATCATTGCCGTTGTGCGAATCTTCGGATTGCCTGTGGTGCATCCATGCGCCGCACTGATCTCATCGCTGAGACGACGTGAGGCACCAGCTGCGGCCTTGCCGCTTGCGTCCAGCCCCAAGTCTGGCTTGTTTGTTCAATTTGTGCTAGCGGGCGGTGCGATCCCAGTTCAGCTCTGTGGCAGCCGCGGGCAAGCCGCCACCAGGCTGCGGGTGATTGTGGCTCTGGGCTGGGCCAGCAGGCTCGGACCGGGACCCTGTTCGACGATGCGCCCGCCATCGAGCACGATCACCCGGTGGCAGAAGCCACTGGCCACAGCCAGGTCGTGCGTCACAAACAGCAGCCCGAGGCCGAATTGCTGCTGCAGATCGCGCAGCAGCGTCAGGATCTCGGCCTGCACCTCGGCGTCGAGCATGCTGACACTCTCGTCACAGAGCAGCAGGCGGGGCTCCAGGATCAGGGCCCGGGCGATCGCCACCCGTTGTTGCTGCCCGCCCGAGAGCTGCCGGGGACGGCGCCCCGCAAAGGCTTCGGCGGGGCTCAGTCCGACAGCGTCCAGCAGCGAGCGGGCCCGCTGCCGGGCTTCGGCGGGGCTGGCGAGCCCGTGGATCAGCAGCGGATCGGCGATCGCTTCGCCCACCCGCATCTGTGGATTGAGGCACGCCAGGGGGTCTTGAAACACCATCTGGATGCGCCGCCGCAGGCGCCGCTGGGCGGCCCCGCGGCTGGCCAGCAGGTCCTGCCCCTCGAGCTGCACCGTGCCGCCGCGCACCGGGGCCAGGCCGATCAGCGCCCGGCAGAGGGTGCTTTTGCCGCAGCCCGAGGCCCCGACCAGGCCGACGGTTTCACCAGCTTGAAGCTGCAGGCTGACGCCATCGACCGCCTTGAGCCAGCGGGGGCTCCAGGGCGGCCCCCCCAGACGATGCCAGCAGCGCAGGTTGTCGATGGCCAGCAGCTGCGGGGCTGCTGGGGGGGCGGCACTGCGGCCGGCTTCAAGCTCGCGGGCCCGGGCCACCAACCGTTGCCCCAGGGGCGAGCGTGGCGCCAGCAGCAGCTCACGGGCCGGGGCCTGCTCCACCAGCTGGCCCTGATCCAGGACGGCGATGCGGTCGCACCAGCGGCCCGCCAGGGCCAGGTTGTGGCTGATCAGCAACAGGGCACTGCCGCTTTCGCGGCACAGGTCGCTCAGTTCGGCCATCACCTGGGCGGCCACCGCCACATCCAGACTGGTGGTGGGTTCATCAGCGATCACCAGCCTCGGGCTGAGCGCCATCGCCAGGGCGATCGCCAGGCGCTGGCGCATGCCGCCGCTGAATTCGTGCGGGTAACTGCCATAGCGCTCGGGTGCAATGCCGACCCTGGCCAACAGGGCTGACGCCCGCTGCCGGCGGATGCGGTCAGCCTGGTCGGGGCCATGGGCCTGCAGGGTGTCGCGCAGGTGTTCGCCGATCGTCAGCAGCGGATTGAGCCGCGTCATCGGGTCCTGAAACACCAGGCCGACCGCGGTGCCCCGCAGCTGTTGCAGCGCTGGTCCCCGCAGGGTGCGCGGGTCGAGCCCGGTCAGTTGCAGGGTCCCCTGGCACTGGCTGCCGGGCGGCAGCAACTGCAGCACCGCCCGGGCCACGGTGCTCTTGCCGCAGCCCGAGGGACCCACCAGGGCCAGGCGCTCGCCGGCAGCGAGCTGCAGGCTCAGACCTGCCAGCGTTGGACTGTTTGCCCCGGGGTAGCGCACCACCAGGTCCCGCAGCAGCAGCACTGGTTCGGCGCCCATGGTCATCGGCGGATCCGCACAACGGTCCCATGCTGCGCCCTGCTGCATACGATGGGGTGAATTGCAGGCCGGGATGCTCAGAGCGGTACCGGATAGTCCAGGTACGGCAGCGGTGGCTGAGCCGACGTCGGCCCAGCACGCCTGTCCGCAGCCTCCCCGCCTGGTCATCAGTGCACCGGCTGACTACGGCATTCCCTTGCCCGACTGGCTGCAGCGCTGCATCGAGCACGTGCCACCCGGTGCCGGTGAAAGCTGCCCCACGGACGCCGAGGCCCTGCTGGCCTCGGCGTTTGACTTTGCGTACCAGCTCCACGAGGGGCAGGTGCGGGCCAGCGGCGAGCCGTACATCTGCCATCCGGTGGCGGTCGCCGATCTGTTGCGCGACATCGGCGCCAGTGCCGGCGTGATCGCCGCCGGGTTTTTGCACGACGTGGTCGAGGACACCGCCGTGACCCCCGAAGAGCTGGAAGCGCACTTCGGGGCCGAGGTGCGTGCCCTGGTCGAGGGGGTCACCAAGCTTGGCGGCATTCACTTCACCAACAAGACCGAAGCCCAGGCCGAAAACCTGCGCCGCATGTTTCTGGCGATGGCCAGCGACATCCGGGTCGTGCTGGTGAAACTGGCCGACCGTCTGCACAACATGCGCACGCTGGGCGCGCTCAAGCCGGAGAAGCAGCAGCGCATCGCCCGCGAGACCCGCGAGATCTATGCCCCCCTGGCCAACCGTCTGGGCATCGGCCGGTTCAAATGGGAGCTCGAGGATCTGGCGTTCAAGATCCTCGAGCCCGAGGCCTACCGCGATGTGCAGCAGCAGGTCGCCACCAAGCGCAGCGAGCGAGAGGAGCGTCTGGGGGTCACCGTCCAGTTGCTGCGCGACCGGTTGGCGGCCTCGGGCCTGCAGGCCTGCGAGGTCAGCGGACGCCCCAAGCATCTTTATGGCATCTGGAGCAAGATGCAGCGCCAGCAGAAGGCGTTCCACGAGATTTATGACGTGGCAGCCCTGCGCCTGATCTGCCCCAACCTCGAGTGCTGTTACAGGGCGCTGGCGGTGGTCCATGACACCTTTCGGCCCATCCCGGGGCGCTTCAAGGATTACATCGGTCTGCCCAAGCCCAACGGTTACCAGTCCCTGCATACGGCCGTGATCGGCCGGCATCGACCGATCGAGGTGCAGATCCGCACGGGCGAGATGCACCAGGTGGCCGAATACGGCATCGCCGCCCATTGGAAGTACAAGGAGGGTGGCTCGCCGGCGGCTTCGGGTGCCGATGCCGAGCGGTTCAACTGGCTGCGGCAGTTGGTCGACTGGCAGAAAGACGATGGCGGCGAAGACAGCGGCGACTTTCTCCGCTCGATCAAGGAGGACCTCTTCGATGAAGAGGTGTTTGTGTTCACCCCCAAGGGCGAGGTGGTCGGCCTGCGCAAGGGCTCCACGGCCGTCGATTTTGCCTATCGCATTCACTCGGAGGTCGGCAATCACTGCCAGGGGGTGCGCATCAATGACCGTCTCTGTCCGCTGGCTACCCCCCTGCAGAACGGTGATTTTGTTCAGGTGATCACGGCCAAGACGGCGCATCCCAGCCTCGATTGGTTGAACTTTGTCGCCACACCGACGGCGCGCAACCGCATCCGCCAGTGGTACAAGAAGAGCCATCGCGATGAGAACATCGCCCGCGGCACCGAACTGCTTGAGCGGGAACTGGGCCGCGATGGGTTTGATGCCCTGCTGCATGGCGACGCCATGGCCCAGGTGGCACGCCGTTGCAACCTGGTGGGCACCGAGGATCTGCTGGCCTCATTGGGCTTCGGTGGGGTCACCCTGCACCAGGTGCTCAATCGCCTGCGCGAGGAGATTCGTCTGGCCAGTGCCGTCGAGGCGCCACCCCAGAGCAACGAGGAGCTGGCCGCCGAGGTGGCTGCCCAGGCCGAAACGCTGCTGCCCCTGCCCACCCATGGTGCTGGCGTGGCCAGCCCGATTCTTGGGCTTGAGGGCCTCGACTACCGCCTCGGAGGGTGCTGCAGCCCGCTTCCTGGAGAGTCGATCGTCGGTTCCGTGTCCCTCGGGAACCACGGCATCACGATCCATCGCCAGGAGTGCGCCAACGTGCAGCAGATCCCGCTGGCGCGACGCCTGCCTGTGCGCTGGAATCCGGCCAGTGAGGCCCAGCAGCGCCGCTACCCCGTGCAGCTGCGCATCGAGGTGCTCGATCGGGTGGGGGTGCTCAAGGACATCCTGATGCGGCTGTCGGACCACCGCATCAACGTGAGCGATGCCCGCGTGCGCACCAGTCCCGGCAAGCCCGCCCGCATCGATCTGCGGGTCGAGCTGCAAAGTGCCACCCAGCTCACGGGCACCCTCAACCAGATCCGCGCGATGGCCGATGTGCTCGACATTGCCCGCACCGGGATCGGCTGACCTGTTTCGAAGGCGTTCTCGCGCCCTTAGCCGCTGGCGTTGGCTTCAATTTTGATCGTCATCAGCGTGAGGTCGTCGAAATGGTCGCCGCCCCCCATGTGATCGAGAGCGGCCTGCCGCAGCCGCGCGAGCAGATCGGCCGCGGTCCATTCCTGGGAGCTGCGTTCAGCGAGAATGGTGCGGATGCGCTCATCTCCGAATCCGATTCCATCGGGGTTGCGGGAATCGGGCAGGCCATCGCTGTAGGCCAGCAGCAGGGCGCCGGGATCAAGTTGGCACGCGTGGGGCGTGAACACGCAATCGTGGAACAAGCCCACCGCCGGGCCACCCAATTTCAGGGCTTCAAGTTGTTGATCCCTGAGCAGGAGAGGCGCCTCGTGGCCAGCCACGATGTAGCTCAGCTGATGGGTGTTGATGCTGTAGCCACCAACAAATACGGTAGCAAACATGGCTGTCATGCCATGGGTTTTTGCCATGTACCGGTTCACGCCAGACAGGGCATTGAGAATGATCTCGCGAGGGGGTATGCCGCCGTGGTTGCGCTCGTGTTCGTTGATGATGTTGTGGCGCAGTAGTGAGCGAAACACCGACATGTACAGGGCCGAAGGAATGCCTTTGTCGCAAACGTCTGCGACAACGAAGTAAACGGTGTCTTTGAGGTCGATGGCGTCGTACCAGTCGGCGCCGATTTCGTAGGCAGGATCAAAGCTTGCGGCCAGGCTGAACTCGGGTCGGTTCGGTAGATCCTTGGTCAAAAAGTTGTCTTGAATGCGGCGTGCCTGGTTGATTTGCTCTTCGGTGACGGCATGGTGTGTTGCATCTTCTAGGTAGTGCTTCAGCTGATCGGAGGCTTGATTGATGTACGTGAATAGTCTGCCCACATCACTGGATTCCTCGGGCAGTTTTGTTTCAAAGTTTCCCCGGCTGATTGCGGCCAGTGCTTCGCCGGCCTTGTCGACGGGCTCTGACAGCGCGCTGCAGATGCGGTGGATCACCAAGGAACTCAGGCCCAGCGCGATCAGGTTGACCAGCCAGAACCAGGCAAACAGGGTATTGACGTTTCTGAACTTGGTGTCCTGGTCAATCAGCAACGCGACTGACCGTTCCGCTGAATCGCGCCTGATCGCCAGGACGAAGTCTGTGCCGTCAATCGTCAGCAATCTTGTTTCCTGGGTCGCACCAGGCTGCAGGGCTGCCTCGATCACTGGCCACCAGCGGCTGCGCCTGGTTTGGCTTGGGTCCAGCATCCGTTGGCGATAACGTTCGTTCATGTCCTGATGGCCGATGAAATGAGCACTCCCGGGCTTGAGAATGATCATCGCGGCCATGCCTGTATTCAGGCCTTTGTCCAGGTCGATCAAGCTGACGGAGTTGGGCTGCGCGTTGACGGTCGCTGTAAAAATTGATCCAAGCCCACTCAGCTCATCAAGTTTGTTCAGCCTGATCTGGTCTACCAGAACACCGGCTGGTCGGCCTGATTTCTTTGCGTTAGAGGGCCAGATTGGAACGGCACTGATGCCGTAGGCATTCGCTGCAGTGTTGTAAGACGTCGCCCATGTATTGGGGATGCCTGCCATGGCGCGCTGGAACCACTTCTCCTGTTGAATTGTCTTTGCATCGGGCAGATAGGCTTTCTCGCCAGCTTCCTTGGTCTGCGTGCTGGCAATGATCTGACCGTTGGGATTGATGACAACCAGGTTGTC
>Ga0169931_10014631_pt1 | contig 10594 bp, 12 predicted proteins | sample Kivu_15m_20L_FD_129675 | JGI IMG/M metagenome (GOLD analysis project Ga0169931, IMG submission 129675) | Freshwater microbial communities from Lake Kivu, Western Province, Rwanda to study Microbial Dark Matter (Phase II) - Kivu_15m_20L... | ecosystem: Environmental > Aquatic > Freshwater > Lake... | reverse complement strand
TGTAAAAACTTTATAAAATACAAATCAAACATTAAATTAAAGAAGTATTATTCCTTTATGTATTTATAATAAATTATAATAATTAAAAATAAAAAAGAAACATAAAATTTATCAAGATCAAGCTCTAATAAAATTATGAAAAAAACATAAATAATTATTATTTTAAAATTGTTCTTTAGTCAAGTATATCAATTAAATAGAAAACACAATTGGATTATTAAAATATTTCTTAAACCTAAAAAAAAATATCATGGTGAAATTTTATTAATTAAAACTATTTCAAAAAAGCATGAGTTAAATTATAATACTTATGTAAAATATAAATCAATTTACTTTATTAAAAATTTTTTAATTAACAAAATATATTTACACATAAATGCAAAATGCTATTTTCTCAACTATAAGAAAATCACCAGGAAAAGTTCTAAGAGATCTCATGTCTAAGGAGTGCGTGATGACAATAGGAGCCTACAACGGTCTAGTAGGAAGAATACTATCACAAAAAGGATTCAAAGCTGGATATGTTTCAGGCGCAGCAGTTTCCGCATCATCAGGTCAACCAGACATCGGGTTACTGAACGTAAACGACTTCACTAAGGTCATAAACGAAGTGTACATGTCTAGCAACCTTCCAATCATAGCAGATGCTGACACAGGCTTTGGTGAGGGAGAAATGTGCTCGAAGACCGTATGGGAATATAATAGAGCAGGAGCAGCAGGTCTTCATATAGAAGACCAAGTCTTCCCTAAGAGATGTGGACATCTAGACGGAAAAAGCTTGATTGAAACAAAAGATATGATGAACAAGATAAGAATAGCAGCCAAGGCCAGAGATGATTGCTCAGGAGGAGAATTCATAATTTGTGCAAGAACTGATGCTTGTGGTGTTTACGGAATCGAAGAAGCGCTTAACAGAGCATCAAAATATATTGAAGCCGGAGCAGATATGATATTTCCAGAAGGATTGACTAGTGAAAAAGATTTCAAATATTTTTCAACCGAGATCAGGAAAAATTTCCCAAATGTTTATTTACTTGCAAATATGACTGAATTCGGAAAAACTCCTTACATTCCATTTAAAAACTTTGCAGAGCTGGGATATAATATTGTCATATATCCAGTTTCCACTTTGAGAATCGCTATGAAAGCAATTGATGTTTTTCTTGAAGATTTAAAAGAAAACGGAACTGTTGAGAATTCTTTGAGTAAAATGCAAACTCGTAAGGAGTTATACGACCTTTTGAAATATAAGCCAGGAGAAGAATGGATATTCCCAAATCCTAAATAGATGAATCATCAGATTTTTAATTTCTAATTTAATCTTTCATGAATACATTTCTAAAATAGTTTTAATCAAAATAACGAAATATGGAAAAAAATATAATTTATGGTAATATTTCTTTCTCTATAAGCATTTTCTAATTGATAAAATACTAATTTAATAAATTTATTATTTTACGATTTAAAATGAAAACGAAATTTATTTTAGTTTTCTTTTTTCAAATATTTAATTTGTCTACTTTATTATCGAAAATATGTGAAGAGTCGGATTTAGGCCAGCATATCACAAAATGTGATGAATCAAACAAACGCAAAGGTATGAATATAAAAATTTAGAAATTATTATATATATATTCTAACCTCTCATAGTCTTTCAATTTTTTAAAAACATCTGCACCTATGAGCAAAATTCAAACCTACCTCAATCTCAAATGATAGAAAATGTAGATTGTTCCTTAAAATGTGATCATGGTGAATTCTTTTATTACGACCTTAACCAAAACAAATTAGAATGTCGAAAATGTCCTGCGAATTCTTATTCAGTAGGGGGTGATTTCAGAATCTGCGGGGAAAAAAGAGAATGGTCTGAGGATATATTATCACATTTTAAGAATATTTGTTATGTAAGATGTGAAGGAGATGACAATGATATGAGAGTTAATGAAAATTGTGACAATTGGAAAATTAATCAAAAACATTCGAATATTACTACTGGCACAACTAATCTTACACAAGGAACCTACGTCGCAGAGTTGAAATATAACACCCATATGAAAAATAAAGGCAAGTTAAGCTTTGGCTACACGAAAAAGACACTCATAGATGAATTAGGAAAACCAAATGGTGAATTCAAATTCTTTGTTGACTATGTAGAAGTTGTTCATGATAAAAATGTCACTGATGAATTTATCGACGTTTATTATGATTTAGAAAAAGGAGATCACTCTTTCTTATGGACTTATTACTACACAAAAAATAATTTTCCCTTAGACACAGACTATTCAGAATTTAAAATGAATTTAAAATATATTATGATTGAAGGAGTAGAAGATGGAGCTTATGAATGCATTAAATGTTCGAAAACAAATAACCCTGCGGCATATTCTAAAGAAGGATGGGATCATTGCGAAGCTTGTAAATTTGGGGAATATTTTGATAAAAACGAGGTAAATTTTAAAATGATTTACAAATTAACCTTAATTATTCATTTAGCAAGTTTGCAAACAATGTCCATCAAATAAGTTTTCTTATCCGTTTTCGGAGGGATTTACATCATGTATCGATTTACCTGAATGCAATCAAGACGATATTAAGGGAATCTATTATGAATCACCTGAAGGCGAATGTGAAGTAAAATACGAATGGCGACAACCTACCACCTGCGATACTGGAAATTATTTGCATAAACTTCCATATTATGAGAATAGGACTTGCAATGATACATGCAGACTAGGTTACTTTAAAGATTTGAATTCAGATTTAAAGAGGAGATGTGTTCCATGCAGAGAAGGCGAGTATTCTGATAAACATACTGACGCTTATAAATGTAAAGAATGTCCAGATGGCAGTTATGCACCGCGTTTTATTAATCTTAACGAATTTGAATTTTTAAATTCAAAAGGAATTGAAGATAAATTTTTTAATCATAATTCGTGTCTTAGCGGTATCGTAGGTTTGTGTGAAATTTACAATTTTAAAGGATGGAAGTATAAAGAGGATGGAATCATTCCAGGAAATAATTTACCTAGAGGAATAGAATTGGTCCTTGGAAAGCAAATTAACATAATTCAGGATAAGGGATTCATGGAGTTCTCATACAATATAAATGAAATAAGAGATCAAGAGTGGTTCAAAGTTGTTGTAGATGATGATTACACCGAAGGTAATTAATTCACTACAATATTTTAAATTTCAGATTTGAGTTCTAGTTCTAGAAATACAACTCACAATAAAAAAATAGAACTTTCAAAAGGAAAGCACAATATCAAATTTATTTTTAAAAGAGAGAAAAATTTATCTGAATTTCCTAAAAGCGATTTAAATCCTTTGAGAATCACAAGCATATCCATTTACGGATCTGACGAAGGTGGTGCTGTTGAATGTATTAAATGCCCTGAGGTAAAATAAAAATAAGTTTATTAATCTATAAAGGGATATGTAAGCAAAATTGAAAATGAAGATTCTATCTCGAAATGTTTCAAGTGTGAAAGAGGCTTTACACCAAACGCAAAGCAATCAGAATGCATTAGGATGATAGAAATGGAAGAAGAAGATAGTAGTTGTCCTGAATATTCCTATTTAGATGAAAATAAAAGGTAAATAATAATTAATGAAATTTTTCCCTATGGATAGATGTGTTCTTTACGATTTCATCCATAACAAATCCTTCCTTCTTAGATTCTTAATACACGACCTTAAGAATATCTACCATCACAATTGCAAAGCCACCAACCACAAAAACTGCAAACATAAATTCATCGGGCCAATCTTTAGTCAAAACGACTCAGTTGATGAAGAGGACGAAAAAGAAAATGATATTTTCTATTTATCTTTAAACACGAAAGATAAATTAGAAGTAAAAGATTTCACATATGCTAAAGAAAATGACATATGCTCCTCCGGACATGCATTTGGCCTATTCGAATTTAAAAACTTTATTGCAACTGATTCTAAGGATTCGAAACATTTTGAATTTACAAGCCATACCAAAATTCTAAAAAATTTGGGTTCTAAAATTGAGAAGATTATCATTATACCTGGGGAACCTTTTTTACATACAGTTAATCCGGGAATTGTAATAAAATATTCAACAGGAGATATATGCATAGATAATCCTAATCTTAGGTACTCGACCTACATTTTTCTGACATGTGATAAAAGCGGAATTTATTACCCACCAAAATTTATAGGGAATTTAAATAATAATTGTACATTCGTTTTCGAATGGGAAACAAGAAATGGATGCCCAATCTGCCTGAAGAAAAATTTAAATCCAGTTCAAGTAAGCTAAAATAATTAAAAGCTAAATAATTTTTTAGAACGGTTGCTTCAACTACACGGAAGAAATTAGATATGAAGAGAATTTAAATTGTGTAATTATTAATGAAGACGAATCGAAATATTCTGGATACGACAAGTTTTCAGAAAGTCTATCTTCAGTTTTATCCAAAGATATGCTTATTACTGATCCTGTGTTTAGATATTATTTTCATAATAAGAATTTCACCAATGACATTGATGATTGGGAGAGCATTTTGGTCAACTTTGATAAAAATTTGTTAAATAAGAATTTTACTCTGTTTAATAAAGAAATATATGCCGATTTCAGAAAAGAATTTGTTAATTGTATCGATCCTTATGATATATTACATGATTTCTCTGTTTTATTTTTAATTGTTATCCCCACATTTTATGTTATTACAGCATTTTATCTGGTTTTGTATTATTGTAAATATAGAAGAATCAATAACGATTATCAAAGATTAAGAATAAGAGAAAATGAAAGTAATATTTCTACAGTCATCGATGATGGGAATGAATTGGCGGTTATCCCATCGCTGATAATTAACAATAATATTTAAGTAAAATAATTCTATTTATGAATTTTATTTATTGCCTTAATTTTATTTATATGCAACAAACTAATTTTTTATTCCAATTGCATATTATTTACATTAATTGTACAGGAGTTAAAATCATCTCTATGTTAATCCCTCTTAGACTAATTTATTTAAACGAAAATTTATAATTAGAGCAAAATTTTAGTAAATATTAAAATTTATTACTTGAATAATTATAAAAGAAAAATCATTTTCTTAAAATTTGTATTGATGAATCTCAACATGCGATTATCTAATTTCCTTTTTAAAAATTTAAGTTATTTTTTATTTTAAAATAATTTCTTTATGGTTAAATTCTTCGAAAGTATTCGATCAATTATTTCACATTCACATTTTTATATTTTTCGGCACATCCGAATTTACAATCATACTGGGAATTACACAAAATATCATTTCTGGGACATTTTATACTTCCTTCGTATCCTTCTATTTTTACATCATCTTCATCCTTACATCGTAACTTTTTATCATCAATTACCACCCAAAGTTCACTCCCCCTGCACTCAAATTGAAAGCAACTTGCAAGATATTTTCCATCCTTCAAAAGAATCTCAGATTTGTTTTTCTCTCTAAAAGAAATTTTCAAAGAATTTTTTGGAGTTGGTTTTTTAAGACTACTCATAAAACACGCACATTCAGGACATATTTTTTCAATTTTTAGATTTAAAGAATCCTTATTTCCAACTCTGCATGAGCCAGGATAATAACGATTACTAAAGTCGGATTTAATTTCGAAGGCTATGGGACACTTGTCAGTTAATTCATCGTACCCCCCTATGAAAGGGTCCTTAAAATACCTCTCTGATGGTTTTAATCTATCTGAGTATCTAAATGTCATACAACTACCTCTGAACACATGGGAAATAGAGCACATCGAGACATTGGCTTGAGTGCAAAACTCATCTTTGAATTCGGTTTTCATACCATCCTCCTCATTTTCTAAAGGTTCGCCGCATTTTTTGTTGAAAAACGAACACCCTTTGTTTTTACCCCAGATGAATAAATTTGCCATTTTGTAATCTACCTGGTACCACCCGGAATCTTCAAAAAGGGCTAGGGAGATTTCAGAAATTAAATTTTCGCCATATGAGTCTCCTATTAAATAATCTGTGTTCATGTACTTTTTCGCCCAATGGGAACCGACTGTACCTGAACCGCCATTATATTCCAAGGGAACTCCATTTAGATCAGAGCAGTTGAAATGTTTCCTGGCTGCTTCAACTACTTTTGAGCTTTTTATATTATAAATATTCTTCCCGTCTTCTCTTTTATATTTACCTATTATTCTATCATAGCCGATGGGTTCTAATGTTTCGCTGTTAATATAATCGTCGTAAAGGGAATTATTCATTACCAAAATATGCGATATTTCGTGTATCGTAAGCCAGACCATATAATCTAACGCTGTGGGATTATTCCTTACATCTAAATTAGGCTTGAACTGTATGTATCCTGCAACCGGACGCCTTATTTCTGAGTGCTGAAGACAATGTGATGCTGCTGCCTCGATTTGATTATCTAAATAATATCCACTAATGTCGACTATTACGAATATTACTATATCCGCTTCAACACCATCATAATATTCATCAGGAATCGGGTATACATCACAAGTAGGGGCATTTAGTATCAATTTTTCGGTATATCTTTTCACTTTTAAAAGTTTTTCTAGTATTTCTTTAGTTTTGGGCATTATTTTTTCAGTTAGATCTGTAACATCTTCTTTTGATATTTTATCTTTATGGTTTATTAGGTATGTGTAGTCAAAATGAATGCGAATATTCTCCCACGGAGAAGATTTTAAATTTCTTAAATTGTCCTTCTTCATGTCTATCATAACCTTTTCACTTGGTTTAATCAAATCCACACCACAACGTCGGGCAGTTATGATATTGGGTAATAAAGTGAAAATGTAGAGTAATAACAAAAGAGATGATAGTGTTACATAATTTAATTTACTCTTCATTTAAAATTAATATTATCAAAATTAAAAAATATTCAGATTTTACAAAAATACAATTAAATAGGAGGAGAGATTTAGTAATGTATAAAAATACGTTAAGTATTGATAATTTTTATAATTTCAACCATATGTAGAGAATTGCTATTCTAAAAATATAAATACATTTTAAATCACCATATAAAAATTTTATAAATGTTTTGATTTTTATTTATTAACATAAATATTTTTTAAAATCTATTCGTCTTGTCCTTTTATGAAATATAATTATAATATTTCATTTCCTCTATTTTCTTAAAAAGGTTTCTTAGATTTTCCTGTTTCGGGTCTCTTCGCAGCGCCGGCTTTTCCAGCACCACTAGGCTTAACTTTTTCTAATTGAGCTTTCAAATTTTCAATTGTAGTTTTCATGTGCTCTATCGCGGATTTAAGTAAACTAATCTCAACGTCTTTTTTTCTATCTAACTCTTCGAGTTTTCTAAGTCTTTCTTCATAAGGTTTTATTTGTTCTCTGAAAAATTCTTCTAAGTCAGCCATTCCGGATGATTTGATTATATAAATTTATTAAATAAATATATATATCATCTAATTAATTTAATGAATGCAAAAAACTCAATCGATACAAGAGATCAAAACAATGTGATGAAATCCTTGTTTATAGAAGGAGCTACCCTAATTTTTAAAAAATGGTCCTCGTTCAGGATGGCATTGGATAACACACCTGACGTTTTGAAAAATTACACAGATGAAACAAATACCCAGTTAGAAATAAACGAAATGTTGAATGTTTTGTTTTCTGATATTATGGAAGAAAGTCACAAAGAAAGTGGCTCTATCCTAGAGACCAACATTACAGACTTGATTTTTTGTTTCTTCCAAGAATATTTGGACATCGATTTAGAGGATGACAGTGAGAGATACGTAGCAAAGAATTTAATCAAACTGTACGATGAATTGAAATGTTTAAAATTAGACTACTTAGAAAGATTAAGACAGGTTGATAAAACTTTCAATTATTCTACATACTATATCCAGTTTCCTATTGTAATAGATGATACAAAGTTAATCAAAGATTTTGAAAATCAAATGGAAATTGATGAAAGTACCGAAACCAGGAATAATAATGTGAATAAAAATAAACAAGTCGAAATGGACGATGAGGGTTTTGTTATAGTAAAGAAAAATAAGAAATATTAAAAAAATTTTTATTTTGAATTAGATGTTTATTTATTTATTTTTATTATGGTAATAACTAAATAATTGACATTTAAATTTTGTTTCAGTAATTTGATAATTGATACTATTATTCTATAAAAATCGTAAAATTTCTGATAATGTTAAAAAATTAAATAAATAATTAATTTTTTAATTTTCGTAATAAGAATTAGTTTAAAAAACATATTTCTTTTCGAATATTATTTGTAAATAACCCTCTTACTAGAATTAGATGTATACTGATTATTACTTGCAAAATTACTAGAAGACGATTTTCTTTTAATTTCGTTTGCTGTAGTTTTCATCTTATTACCAATAGATGACTGTTGTATATTATTTGCGGATGGAGAATTAAAATTTATGTTAGCACTAGGTGTTTCTGTGTTATGTGAGATAGTAGGGTTGTTGAAATTAATTAAACTGTTCTTGTTTGTATTGTTTATTTCTGTTATAGTCTGCGGATGTTTTTTAAGATTCTGCTTTACTGGGTGTATATCATCTTTATAAGGATTATTAACAGTGTTTAGATTATTCGCAAATATATTTTCTCTTTGATCCATCTTATAGATTAGATTTTTATTTGCATATACGTTAACACCACTTGGTTTATTCTGCATGTTCCCAAGCTCAGGTTTTCCATTGGGATTATACAAAACATTCAAATTTTCATTATAATTTTTATTAAAGGAATAATGACTTTCTTCTTCATATTCGTAACTATCTGATTCATTAACATTACTATTAATGATATTTCTATTATTATCATAGGCTGTATTATTCTTAAGGATCTGGAATTCACTCCTTATATTGTTTAGATCTAAATTAGGTAAGGATTAAATAAGAAATATTATGTTACTTTTCGACAACTCATCGTGAACAGATTGAGATGGAACATTGGCAAACAGCAATTGATTACTGGTCAATCCGCCTGAATTTTCATGGAATTTATTTTTCTGAGTTGGATTGGGATTTCGATTGCTCTTCACTCTGAAAGATTCTTCAAATTCGTTGTCAATTTCGTTTTCTGTAGATATGATATTAGATTTCATCTTTGCCGGAACTGAGCATGCATTTACCCAGTTGCTATCTTTTACCACGTTTTTTCGATTGTTCTCTAAATTTTCGGTTAATATATTAAGAGTGTTAGGAGTATAAGTGTTCTTATTTGTAGTATTGATGTTATTGGAATTGTTTTCATCGTTTTTTCCTGTTGTGTTACTGCTTTCATTTATTCTATTGTTATTGGCAGAATTAGGGATTGAGGTGTTGCTGAGATTAAGATTTCCCATTAGGTTTTCCACTAATCTGAGATTGCTGCTATTTATGCCTGTCACCTTCCAATACATTCATGGCTTCTAAATTCATAGCCACTACTCCCCTCATTAGAGCTTTCTTCAAGTTTTCTTGTAAAATATTTTTAGATTCTTTATATTTTTCTATAGTTGAATATGCATCTTGTAGTTTCGCTCTTAAATCGTTAATTTCCTTTCCATAGTACTGACTCATTTCGTTAAGCTTATCTTGGAATTCTTTTTCTTTATTATTGATAGTCTTTATTGTCTTCATTTCTTTTAAATTTAATTTGAGCATGTTGAAAATTTTCAGCTTGTTTTTCGCGATGATTTTTTTTCTGAGTTTTTCTAAAATCTTGAAATAAAATCAAATTACTATATCATTTACCTTTTTATTCTTTTTCTGTCTAAGATAATATCTCTTGAGTCCTGTAATTAAAACTTTTGTTTTGAGATGTGTAAGATATTTAGAATTTTTAATTTTAAATAAATAGGTCCCCATCTTTTCTTTAATTTCGTTCTCGTAATTGATTGCCATTTTAGCTTTAGAGAGATTTTCTTTTAAATGTTCGATTTGGTCCGTTTTGGCAGCAAGTAATGCCTCACATTTTTGTCTTTCACTATCTATTATAGATTTTTGTTCAAGAAGGAGATGTCGCTTGATTCCCATAAAGTCTTTTAAAGTATCGGTTCTGAAGTTTTTAATCATGACATCCAATCTACGTTTGAAATTTTCCACATCTTCATCGATTATTTGCATGTGATGATAGCCTTCCTTATTATTTGCTACATGCTTATTACTCTTAGTATTTCCATAATTGGGGTTATTGATGTCGACAACATTTGATTCTATATGAGAAATATTCGAGGCGAAAATTTCTTGATTATTTTGAATTGGGATATCCAAATTGTTTTTATTTGTTGGATTGTTGTACATATTAGTCATCAATGATTGGTCCTCCCAGTCGGCTTCGCCAACTTCAGCTTCTGCAAAATGAGGAATTTCTGATTTATTATTCAACCTTAGACTTGTGTTGTTTTCGATCTTAGCGTTTCTTACAGAATTATTCGGATTTTTATTTTGTAAATAGGAGTCTTTTACGAGTTCTGTTTTTGTTGGTTCTACAAACATTTCCGTCGGTTCCTCTTCTTCATTGTCAAGGGATTCGTCTTGAATTTGATATTTTTTCAGATTAATCATTTTTATTTTTATTTTGTTAAAAATT
>Ga0169931_10014630_pt1 | contig 10595 bp, 12 predicted proteins | sample Kivu_15m_20L_FD_129675 | JGI IMG/M metagenome (GOLD analysis project Ga0169931, IMG submission 129675) | Freshwater microbial communities from Lake Kivu, Western Province, Rwanda to study Microbial Dark Matter (Phase II) - Kivu_15m_20L... | ecosystem: Environmental > Aquatic > Freshwater > Lake... | reverse complement strand
CAGCCATTGAGATTGAAGATAAGGTTTCACATATTCTCACCTCAACCTGGAGTATCCCGCCCCGTTGGTTTGCCTTATTTCAACCAGATGAGAGATTACGAGGCGAAAATGAGGATGGTGCCTTCACCATCCTTCGCACATCAATAAATAATGCAAAAACTAGAGCACGCTTTACCCATGAAGCAGTACTTGGCGCATTTGGATCAGGGCCGGTTGAGGGTGAGATTGCAGAGTTAATCTCCTGGCTTGAAATCTTTGATAACTCCTCCATTGTTGAATTAGATTACGGCGGCCTTGCTGCCTATTTAGATAGTCTACTTGTCCAAAGTGGTGAGCCAGGACTATCTGCTGATACATCGATTGAGGATGTGAATACCTCAATTGCGGGCCTTGCTTCAGGAGATGGCGCGCTAGCTGGTAAGGGGTATGAACAGTTGGTCTCTCGCTGGCGTAAGGTTGCATCATTAGAATTTGCGAACTAAGCAATTAGCCTGTCTGTATAGATAATCCTTAGTGAATTCGGTAATATTATACATATACAAGTATTAGAGTTAATTTATACTTATTTAGAGAAAGAATAGAGTAAAAATTAAAACTTTAAAAATAACAATGAGGATTATGACTTTTTCTAAAAATTGGTTTAAGTCTATATCGAAAAAACTATACATATACAGGTTAAAAGATAATACTATAAGTAACGTAGAGCAAAGACTCAAAATCGAATTAAAGTTTTTAAAACTAGGAAAACGTGTAATTGTTGTAGAACCAACAAATATATATGGAGCTCAAGTCGGAGATGATGTGTTTATAGGTCCATTTTGCGAAATTCAAAACGAGACAATTATTGGAGATCGAAGCAGGATTCAATCTCATACTTTTGTGTGCTCATTTGTTACTATTGGTCACGATTGTTTCGTAGGTCATGGAGTAATGTTTATAAATGATACATTTAAATCTGGAACTCCAGCGCGAGGAAATAAAAAACTTTGGAAGCACACGAAAATAGGTAATAATGTTTATATTGGTTCAAATGCAACTATACTGCCAGTTGAAATTCATTCAAATGTTGTTATTGGAGCTGGAAGCGTAGTTACAAAAGACATAGGCGCACCAGGCATTTATGTTGGTAATCCTGCAAAAAAGATCAGAAATTTATGATAAGCAAAATAAAAATTGGTTTAGCAGGCTTTGGCTATTGGGGCCCCAATTTAGCAAGAGTTATAAACACACATAAAAATGCTCAATTTATTGCAATTGCTGAATCGAATAAATTTCGAACTGAATTAGCTATGCAATTATTCCCAAACGTTAAAATTTATAAGTCAGCTTTGGACTTAATACATAGTAAAACTATAGACGCTATAGTAGTAGCTTTACCCTCAAATCAGCATGACGAAATAGCGAAGGCAGCAATCAATAATGGAGTTCATATTTTAATTGAAAAGCCCATGATTATGAATGTTTTTGCTGGCAGGCAACTTATTAAAATAGCCCAAAAAAATAATTTAATTGTAATGCCGGGGCATACATACATGTACAGTGGCTTAATAACTTGGGTAAAACAGTATCTAGAATCTGGTAAATTAGGAGATATTTTATATATGTATTCCCAAAGATTAAACCTTGGACAGCTGAGACAGGACGTCAATGCGGTGTGGAGCTTGGCCCCGCATGATGTTTCAATATTTGATTATTTGACTGGAGAAAGGGCAATACGGGTTTCTGCCACAGGTTTTTCCGACAACACTGGAATAGAAAATACTGCATTTATTAGTTTGAATTATAAAAATTCAAAGATTGCTCATACTCATATATCCTGGCTAAATCCTACCAAAACTCGAAAGATAACAATAGTAGGAACCAAGGGTATGCTTATTATAGATGACACAAAATTAAATAATCAAATTGAAATTCACGAAAAGTTTATAACAAATACTAGCGATACCTCAAATAGTAAAAATGAATTTTTGTATTCAATTAATTCGGGTTCTGTCACTTCAGTGAGCCTGACTATACAAGAACCATTACTTCTTGAAGTATCTGATTTTATTGAATCTATTATTGAAGGTAGAAGTCCTAAGGCAACAGCCGAAGATGGGCTATCGGTAGCAAAGGTATTAACAGCAGCTAGTCAGTCAATTAGATTAGGTGGTAAGCCAGTAGAAATATCATCGATAAATGATTAAATTAGTAGATTTATCTAGACAGCATATAGAGCTACAAACTGAGCTTTATGATGCAGTACAAGAAGTTGTTTTGACCAATGGATTTATTGGCGGAAAAATTTTAGAGAATTTTGAGAAGCGGTTTGCAGAATTTCTAAATACAGACTTTGTAGTAGGTGTTTCAAATGGGACATCGGCACTTGAAGTCGCATTGCGCGCGAATGGAATTGGAGCTGGTGATGAAGTAATAACTGTTGCTAATTCTTTTTTTGCGACCGTAGAGGCAATAATTAACATTGGAGCCACGCCAATTTTTGTTGATGTAAATTTAAAAGATGGCTTAATGGATTTAGGGCAAGTTGAATCTGCCATTACATCAAGAACTCGTGCCATAATTCCAGTTCATTTATTTGGTCATTTAGTTAATATACAAAAATTGAAAGTTATTGCTAAGAAATTTGGACTAATAGTCATAGAAGATGCTGCGCAAGCGCATGGAGCAATTGCAGAATGGGGAAAACCCGGTCAACTATCTGAGGCGGCAGCCTTTAGCTTTTACCCTGGTAAAAATCTGGGAGCCTGGGGTGACGGTGGTTCGATTGCGACAAATATTCCACACCTTGCCAGTAAATATACCAAGATTCGAGACCACGGTCGGCTGAGTAAATACGAACATGATTTAGTCGGCGGAAATTACAGACTAGATTCTTTACAAGCAGCTATTTTGGCTATTAAATTAACAAAATTAAGAGAATGGAATTCCAGAAGAGAAGAGATTGCAAATATTTACATGTCATCACTAAGCGAACGAGGATTTAAGATTCTTTTCGACGAGCATGCTTACAAGAGTGCGTGGCATTTATTTGTAGTGAGAGTTGCGAATCGAGCAAATGTTCAGGCTCATTTTAAAAAACATAATATTGAGTCGGGAATTCATTACCCAATCCCATTGCACCTTCAGCCTGCAATCGCAAATTTATATTCCCACATAAAATTACCAGTTACAGAGTTATTGTCTGGGCAAATAGTTTCACTGCCATTGCACCCCCATTTAACAGACTCAGAAATCAAAGAAGTAGTATTTCGATTTTTAGAAGTCGCAAGCATCATAAAATAGGTTCACTTTATATTGTTAGTACTGCTAAATTTGCTTGATTACCAAGAGATTTAATTACCGTTGAATCCGAAGGTTATTAGGTAACCAGTGCTTCCTCCCAAAACGAGTTAAGAACGTGTAGAAACCGTAAATTATTCATTAAGGTGTACAATGAGCCAATTCAGACTTTTAGTATGGGAAAGAGAATTAATGAGCCAAGAACGTTATATCTCAAATCCGTTGTCAACTCAAGAAAACCTTTTAACTCCAGCAGAGGTTGCCACCTTTTTTCGGGTAGATCCAAAGACCGTTACTAGATGGGCAAAGGCTGGCAAGCTAACCTCAATTAGAACTCTTGGCGGACACCGCAGATATAAAGAGTCTGAGGTTAAAGCCTTACTAAAGGCTATTATGCCAAATACATCATCTAAACAGGTAGGTACAAATTAAATGAGTGAAGATACAAATAAGAAAGAAAATAATGATCCAAAGGCAAAGATGTTAGCTGCGCTCGCTAAAAAACAAAAAGGTGGCAACAGCGGCAAAGCTGGTGGACCAAGTTCTGGTTCTAAAATCGGCGCCGGTCAAACTGGTGGAGCAGCTCCAAAGATGCATAGGCGAAAAGCAGGATCTGCTTAATTATTTTTTAAATTTAAAATTTTTTTAACTAACAAATTGTGGCTGAGGCCGGGATCGAACCGGCGACCTAACGATTTTCAGTCGTTCGCTCATACCAACTGAGCTACTCAGCCAATCAAACTTACTTACCTCAATTAAGAAATAAATAAATCGCGACCCAGACGGGACTTGAACCCGCGACCTCCGCCGTGACAGGGCGGCGCGCTAACCAACTGCGCTACTGGGCCAGCTCTAAAAAAATAAAGAATTACTCCTTATCTTTTTGCGTCCCCAACGGGATTTGAACCCGTGTTAACGCCGTGAAAGGGCGACGTCCTAGGCCACTAGACGATGGGGACTTGGTGGAAGGGTAAGGGTACCTGGTTATTTAAGTTGAGCAAAACCAAAATGATTAAGTAAGCGGGGTTTTAAGGCAACACAAAGTGCGACAATTGCCGTATGACCATCATTTCAAACTTCACCGAATCTGCTATAACAGACGCTGCATCATCATTAATTAATGGGAATTTGGTGGCATTTGCAACTGAGACTGTTTATGGTCTTGGAGCGGACGCCGCAAATCAGGACGCTGTGGCTCGCATTTACGAGGTTAAAGATAGGCCAAAAGGTCATCCATTAATTGTTCATATCTCTTCAATACAAAATTTAGATAAATGGGCAAGAGATATACCTGAATATGCAATAAAACTTGCAAGGAATTTTTGGCCCGGACCTATGACATTAGTCCTGCCCAGAACTGAACTAGCGAAGGATTTTATTACTGGGGGTCAAAATAATGTTGCAATAAGGGTTCCATCCCACCCACTTGCTATCTCCTTATTAAAAGAGTTTGAGGATCTGGGTGGCTTAGGAGTTGCCGCCCCTAGCGCAAATAGATTTGGAAAGGTATCTCCCACAACCGCTGAAGCTGTTTTCCAGGAGTTATCAGATTTTCTATCACCTACTGATTTAATCTTAGATGGTGGCTCCTGTCAGGTTGGAGTGGAGTCAACCATAATAAATTGCACACAAAGTGTCCCTGAAATATTGCGTCCTGGTGCAACAACTTCTACTATTATTTATGATCAGATTGGGTTATTAGTTAGTCAAAATAATTCCAATAGTAATGATATTAAGATTAAAATACCTGGATCATTAGAATCCCATTACGCACCCTTAGCAAAGGTTTTTCTCTCAACTATAGCCAACCGAGGAGATGGTTTTATTGCACTTTCCAATACTCCAACACCACCTGGTGCAATTAGATTAGCTTCGCCAACTAACAATAAAGAGTTTGCCCAGCTTTTATATCAGGCACTCCGTCTTGCCGATACCAAAAAGTTACAAAAAGTAATTGTTATACCACCCACTGGGGACGATATAGCATTAGCAATAATGGATAGATTACAAAAATGTAAATTTAAGTAAGAAATATTTATGATATAGTTTACTTTATTACTAACTAAATTTGAAGCATTATTTATTAGTCAAATCTTGCTAAGAAATTATCTGTGCTACAAAAACAACGTCTTGAGTCGCTAAATCCTCTTTTTTGTATGAAGCAAAGCGTTCATGTAACTTGAATCCAGAGTCCAATAATCTTAATGCTACTAGATCTATATTCTTTTCAAGTATGATAATTTTATAACCTGAAGATTCAAATATTCCGATAAAATCATTGACTATTAGCCGATTATGGTAAGCAAACTGGTTTCCAGCGATCAAATTGTGCGATGTATCGCTGTACTTTAGGCAATGACAACTTGAAATTGATTGATCGATATGTGAAAAATGATCACTAAAATCAATTCTGTGTAAGTGTATTGAACCTGGGTTTAAAATTCTTTTGGATTCTAGTAAGATCCTTTTTATGTCCGCTGGTGGAATATGTTCAAGAGTATTATTTGAGTAAAAAACATCATATTTAACTTTCATCGATGAAAAATCAGTTATTTTAAAATTTGAAATATAAGTAATATCAAGTCTTTCTAACAAGTTTTCATCAAAACATGCATCTCCAAAGTTATTTAGCTTTTCAACACTGATATTTGCTACCATATCTTTTATTCTTAAGTCAGTATTTATCTCGTTAAGAATCTCTATACATCTTTTTCTAAATAATATCGGATCAAATTTCTAATCTACATCGATAGAAGTCACTGAATCAAAAAATATAGAGAAATACAGTGGATGGATTAATCCTATTCCAGACCCTAATTCGAATACTTTTTGGCTTGAAATATTTATAGATAAAATATTTTGAATATTTATCATAGCTTGAGAAAAAGTTTCAATAGCGCCGTATTCGTATCTATCGAATTTTTGATGAACCTTACTATAAATCTTTGATTGAAATGGAAGTATAGAGATTATCATTGTGATGAAGGCTTTAATTTTCCAATTGATTTTAATATTTTACACTATAGAGACTTTAAAATTTACATAATTTAAAGTCTAGATTTATAAATTTTTATTAGTCAGCCAAATATAAGGAGAGATTTAATTCAGTAACACTCGAAATCTATTTACTAAAATCACAATTAATAAAATCCAAAAACCTTGTGGTATCAGAATTGCTGGTAATGATGAGCTTATTGGAGAGATTGTTAAATAAGAAATACCAATTCCCTCAATAGCTCCGGTAACTGAGTTATTAGCCAATGATTTTAGCGAAACTAAATATCGAAAATATACAATTATTAAAGAGAAAATGATTAATAAGGGAATTCCTCCATAAGAAAATGCTTCAGAATCAATTGAAGAATTTGCATTTATAAATTCTGAATATTTATCTGGCCAATATTTAGTATAGTAATATTTACCGACGATATTGGATGGTTTTAATTCATTTGTTCTATTCAATAAATCCGAAAATTTATTCTTAGTTCTTAAATCTGAACTAAAGTAATCATACCAATTATTAGAAACTTCAACCGGAGTTAGAAAAACTCTATAGCCAAGAGTATCCGACAAGGGATTTATCGATATTTCATCACCTTGGATACAGCTTCTTAATATATTATTTGGGGTTAAATTTACACCAACTGGTACAGGACATTGTTTTGCATTTGACACAGCTAAAGATCCAAGAATGTATCCACTGAATGTAATGAATATAAAAATACTTGCAATGAGCAAACTAAATAATTTTCGAAAATTCAACCCAATTGATTGAGCTATTATTAACAGAATTACAAAAATTAGGGAAACTATAGATAGTTTAGCTCCTGAAGAAATTGAATAAATTGCAAGCCAGATAAAAATAAGAAGTGACTGTAAAAAATATTTCTTTGCAAGAAGATACACAATTAGAATTGGTCCGAAGATCATTAGTAGATAGTTAGATATTAAAGCAAAAAAATATGGAGTAGCGTTCCTATTAAATTCATAGCGGTTCTGCGAAATATCTGCTAGTGACGCATTATCGAAAAATAGATGATAAATTGGTATATCTCCAACAATAAAATAATGAATGAGCGGTATAGATAAAGTCAATGTTGCTAGCACAACAATAATTGGGCTAGGAATTATAAATAATGAGATACTTACTTTTTGTATTCGGTTTGATTTCTTAAAAGCTATGAAATCTCCAAATAAAAAAGCACATAAATAAATCAAAATTCCTATAGCCTGAATTTTAACGTTTGAAAAGTACCTGTAGGAAAATAAATATGGAATGCACATAAATAATATCCAAGCAATTGATGGCAAAAAATTAATAAATAAGTCTTGTTTTATTAAAAAAATTATCACCAAAAAAACACAAGCTATTAGTGCTAAAGTCATTCAGCTACCTTATTCGAAGAATGGGTACCCGGAATGTAAAAATTACAAACTAATACAAATTTAAACGCTAAAAAGTTGGGGCCAAATTTGTTAAATTTTTGGATTATTGATTCTGATGCTATTTTTGGGAATATTTTACTTAATGGTAATAAAAACCAGTTCCATTTACCATAAAAAGAAACTTCGCTTCGCTCAAAATGGGATTCTAGTTCCTTAATTCTTTTCATGCTAGGGATTCGAAAAACCGAATTAAAACTTCTAGTACCAAGTACAATTTTTAATATTCTATTAAACTTATAAATAGGATTATGATTAAGCGCGTCAATTACAATTAAGTGCCCCCCAGGCTTAAGCACTCTAAAAATCTCGTTGTTTACTTTTTCTGGATCTGCATAACTAAGACTTTCACAGCTGATAACCACATCTACACTTTGATCTGGCAGTGATATGTTATCAATGCTCGAGTTAAGGGATCTATACAAGTTTTTATGAATTTTTCTATTTATATCTAGTGCAACATCTGAAATATCAAGAACAATTAATTTGACATCACAATTTGCAATCACAGAAGTATGACGCCCAAATCCTGCACCGAGTTCTAAAACAATGTGATTGCTATTAGTTAGCATTTTTTGAATCTCTGAATAATACTTACTAAAGGCATCTTTATTAAATTTACTAACACTGTTAATACCGCTCACTATTAATAATTCATTTATCCCCATACTCTTTATTTCGTTATAAACCAAGTTATATCTTTCTTTATCAGAGATTGCATCCTTACAATTTCGAATCCTGAGCAATTGATTAAACATTTTTGCTTAATTTTTCAAGATCACTAACAAGCTCAGTATAAACTATTTCACTGGAGTAAATATTTGTGTACGTATTTTTTGCATTCTCTGATAAATTACTAATTAAGTCTGAATTTTTTAATAAAGTTGATAAAACATGAGTTAGATCTAAGACATCATTTCGGTTATACTGAAGACCTACTTTATAATTTTTTACTAAATCTTCGGCCGCACCAGTTAAACTTGTAATCATGGGTTTTCCATGCAACATTGCATCGTAAAATTTATTCGTAATATTTAATTGAAAATCTAGAGTGTCTCTATAAGGTGCAATTGCTAAATTGGACCTCTCATAAATCCTATTGCTCGTTACCGAATCAACCCAACCAACCAGTTTAATATTTTTAATTTCTTCACACTCTTCTATCAAATCCTTATAAATAGGTCCCTCCCCTGCAATAACGAATTGAATTGGTAGGCGTAACGCTGCTTCGATCACAGGTTTAAAGTCATAATTAGAATTTAAAGTTCCAATAAAGCATACCCTAAAAGTTTCGTTATTTTTAACATCTAATCCGTCAAGAAACGCCTCGGCTTTTTGCATTTCAACTTTGCTAAAAATTGTATTCGGGGCAGTGATCGGAGTAACTCTATCTTGCTTTTTTTGCGGTCGACCGGAACGTTCTATGCACCAACTTAAATATCTTTGAGAAGGTGCAGAAATTCCTGTTGACCATTTAAGTACATTTCTCATCATAATGAATTGTGGGGCAAATATAATCCGAGCTAAATTCTTTAGTGGTCTGGGTATTGCAGCGATAAAAATATCAGGCCATGAATCCTTGATATCAACTAAAAATGCAACATTATTCTTCTTTAACCACCTTGCAAGCACCCAAGCTGTTTCTATAGGAGGGTACCCAATAAATGCAACGTCTGGAACATTTTGCGCTTTTAATTCTTTATTTAAATTATACGCCAGCACTATATGATCTAATAAGCGCGCAATACTAATATGAGAGTTATAGCCCAGACTTGGGATCAGTTTGATTTTTAATCTAGTGCTATATTGAATTTCTTTTGCTCCACCAAACCGATGTTTCTTAGAAAAATGATCAAAATCTGATGACCAAAGTACTACGTCGTGCCCTTTTTCAATTAATGCGTTTGATAAATTCATTGCGCGCATTGGGCGTAAACCTGATTTATCTATATGTATGGGCTCACCAGTTTGTAGAATCCAAATTTTCATGAATTAAACATCCTATTTTTAAATTCATTATTCATGTAGCTCTAGTTGTAACTATTTTGTTTGAGCCTGGAGGCGGAGTAGGAATCAAAACTTTTTTTCTATAGGACAGCGTAATCAGTTCTTCATCAGCACCATTTCTTTTGAGTAGCTTGGCTGAGAATTTGAGCGCATTTTCTCTAGAAATAATTGTAAGTAAAGTTAAAACCAAAATTTGTAGGTCTAAGAAAAGAGATTGATTTTTAACATAAAATAGCCCTAACTTGCTTTTGCCGGGCCTAATCAACTGGTTATAAGCTATATCAGGATCACTTTGATTAGATAGAATCTCGCCTTCGTCTGCATAGACGATTGATGCAATGTCTGTAATTCCAGGTTTAACCCCAAGAAGCCTTTTCTCCTCCACTGTGTAAATGTCAGTTTCACGCTTTACATTTGGCCTTGGACCCACCAAACTCATATCACCCTTTATAACATTAAATAACTGAGATATCTCATCGAGTTTGTATTTACGAACAAATTTACCGACAGTAGTAATCCTTGAATCATTTACAGAAGTAGAATCAATACCTTTCTTATCTGCACCAACTATCATTGATCTTAATTTTATCATCCTAAATGTTTTCTCATTTTTACCAACCCTTTCAGAAATATAAAAAGGTGACTTGAAATCTTGAAGCCATATAGCTAAAATAATTAAGGTCAAAACTGGACTTAAAAAAATTAAGCCCGCTAAAGCCGTAACAATATCAAATATTCGCTTCATAAATCTATACATAAAACCCATTGCGGTTAATTCTGATTATAAAAATTAGTAATTGCTTCACATATATAATCAATATCACTATTTTCAATAAACATATTAATAGGTAACATAATGCATCTTT
>Ga0169931_10014627_pt1 | contig 10596 bp, 10 predicted proteins | sample Kivu_15m_20L_FD_129675 | JGI IMG/M metagenome (GOLD analysis project Ga0169931, IMG submission 129675) | Freshwater microbial communities from Lake Kivu, Western Province, Rwanda to study Microbial Dark Matter (Phase II) - Kivu_15m_20L... | ecosystem: Environmental > Aquatic > Freshwater > Lake... | reverse complement strand
GTGCTGAACAGCCTTGTTAGGCTTGCTGGTGGCGGAGCGGATGATCCTCATGTCCTGCTGCCTATCCAATCGCATCACGAGCAAAGAAAAGCCCTCGAAGGCCGATCCTGTCTCGGCTGCCTCGGTCGAAAAACGATGGAGCCTTAATCGTGGCGCCCGCCGCCCATGATGTTGAAGGCGTGCAGCAAGGCAGGAAGCACGGCGTCCATGGATTCCACGGCGCCTCGCGTGCTGCCGGGCAGGGCCAGCACAAGGGTGCGACCCACTGTACCAGCCACTCCGCGCGAGAGCATGGAATAAGGGGTGCGCTGCTGCCCATGCGCGCGCATGGCCTCGGCCACGCCGGGGATCTCACGGTCCAGCAGTGGATGCAGCGCTTCGGGCGTAACGTCGCGCACCGAGAGGCCCGTGCCGCCGGTGAACACCAGCAGGTCCGTCTTCGCTTCCACCGCGCTGCGCACCGCGGCCTGTATGCGGTCCACCTCGTCGGGGATCACTACTGGTTCGCCCACGGTCACGCCCAACTCGATCAAGCGCTCGGCGATGGAGCGGCCTGCCTTGTCCTCCTTCTGCCCGGCAGAGATGGTATCGGAGCACACCACCACGGTGGCGCGAAGCCCCTTGCGGAAGCGGTCCTTGAAGGAGCTCTTGCCGCCCTTCTTCTCCAGCAGCTTGATGTGCAGGATCTCGATGCCCTTGTCGATGGGCTTGAGCATGTCGTAGATGGTGAGCGCCACTACCGATGCGCCGTGCATGGCCTCCACCTCCACACCGGTGCGGTAGATCGCGCGCACGTGCATCTCGATCACGACGTCGAGGCCCTCGGTGCGGTAGACCACGTGCGCCTCCTCGATGGGGATCGGGTGGCAGTCGGGCAGCAGGTCCGGTGTGCGCTTCACTCCGAGCAGGCCGGCCGCGCGCGCCATCTCGAGCACATTGCCCTTGGGCACTTGGCCCGCCAGCAGCGCATCCATGGTGGCCTGCGCGCTCACGCGCACGATGGCCTGCGCCGTGGCCTCGCGCAGGGTGGTGGGTTTGTGGGTGATGTCGATCATGACTTGTCACTCCGGGCTTGACCCGGAGTCGCGAAGGTCATTTGTTGGATTTCCACACATGCCCCTCGTCCTCGAAGATCTCCTTTCCGAACACAGGCAGCTGTGCCTTGATCTCCTCCACCATGTGGCGGCATGCATCGAAGGCGGCCTGACGGTGCGGCGCGCTCACGAAGACGAAGAGGCAGAGCTGGCCGGCCTCCACGCGCCCCAGGCTGTGGTGCACGTGCATGCAGGTGAGGCTCCAGCGCGCGAAGGCCTCCTCGCGGATGCGGTGCATCACGGCATCGGCCATGGGCACGTAGGCGCTGTACTCGATTGCCGTCACGCGACGTCCATCCAGCTCGTCGGCGCGCACCTGGCCCAGGAAGATGTCGTGCGCGCCAATTCCGGTCTTCACCTGGTGGTGCGCGATGGAGGTGGCAATGCGCTCGGGCGTGATCGGGCCTTCCACGAAGATGCTCTTCACCTTCTTCTGCTCAGTGGTGGTGCTCATGCGGATTCGTTTCGGGCAGTGGAGAGAACCGGCTCCGGCTCGCGCATCGGCCAGGCGTGCACGCCGCCGTTCAATGAGCGCACCGTGGCGAAGCCAAGGCGCTGCAGCATCTGTGCGGCCTTGCGGCTGCGAACGCCGGAGGTGCAATAGACCAGGGTGGGTAGTGCGGGCTCCAACTCCTGCGCGCGCTGCTCCAGTTGGTCCAGCGGAATGCGATGCCCTTCCAGTGCGGCGATGCGCGGGGTCTCGTCCGCTTGCCGCACATCGAGCAGCTGCCAGTGCTCGCCACGATCCATTCGTTGCTGCAGTTCCTGCGGCGCCATGCCCGTGCCACCGCTCGCGCAAACAGCTTCGTGCGCGGCATCCGCATCGATGTCGCGCAGCCGGGCCTTGGCTTCCTGCTGCGCATCGCGGCGCACCTTCATCCGCCGATGCTCCTGCGTGAGCAGGTCCACCAGCAGGATGCCATCGTTCACCAGCCCGCCATTGCCCAGCAAGAGCTTCAGCACTTCGGTGGCTTGGAGCGTGCCCACCACGCCGGGCACCACGCCCAGCACACCGGCTTCGGCGCAGCTGGGAACCTGGCCCTGGCCGGGCTCCTGCGGAAAGGCGCATCGGTAGGTGGGCCCGCCTGCGTGATTGAATACGGCCACCTGGCCGGCGAAGCGGTGCAAGCTGCCATGCACGAAGGGCTTGCCCAATTGCACGCAGGCATCGTTGATCAGGTAGCGCGTGAAGAGGTCGTCGGTGCAATCCACCACCACATCGTGGTGCGCGATCAACTCGCGGGCATTGTGCGCGCGCAGGTGCTCGCCCACGACCTCGAACGCGCAATCGAAACCCTGCTCGCGCAAGCGATGCGCGGCGGTGGCGGCCTTGCCCTTGCCCACGTCGGCGGTGCCGTAGAGCAATTGTCGGTGCAGGTTCGTCACATCGACCTGGTCGCCATCAACGATGCACAGATGGCCAACACCGGCCGCGGCCAGATAGTGCAGCACCGGACAGCCCAGGCCGCCAGCGCCCACCACCAGCACGCGCGCGGCCGCGAGGCGGGCCTGCCCTTCGGCGCCCACTTGCGGCAGAACGATCTGGCGTGCGTAGCGGTCCATGCGCAATGCGGTTCATCCACCGGCGAAGGGCGGCAGCAAGGCGACCTCGGCACCGGGAGCGATGGTCGTGTCCTCGTCGGCAAGCTGCTGGTCCACGGCGAAGCGGAAGCTGAGTTCCTGCAACGATGGATGGCGCAGCAGCAGTGCATCGCGTAGCGCGGCCACCGTCGTGGGCGTCGTGTCCAACGTTTCCTGCGCCGCGCCTGTGCGTTCAGCGAGCATCCCGAAGTACAGTATCCGGGTCATTGGTGAAAAGTAGCGTCGACCCGTGAGTTCATGTGCTTCCGCATTGGTCCGTTCACGTGAGGAGCAATTTACCACCGGCCACCGCAAGCACGGCCGCGAGCAGGTAGGAGAGGGGGCGGTCAGCAGCACGGAAGCTGCCATACCAGGCCCCGGCAAGTCCACCAATCACTGCCAGTGCCACCATGGGCCACATGCCCGCGGTGACAGTCTGGCCCGAAATCAAGTTGCCGCTGATGCCCGCCAATGAATTCACCCAGATGAACAGCGCCGACACGGCCGCCGTGCCGCGCAGGCCGCTCCAGCCCATGAGCAGGATGAGCGGGCTCAGCAGGATGCCGCCACCGATGCCGATCATGCCGGAGAAGAAGCCGATGCTCCCTCCGGCGAGCCATGCGGCCCACAGCGGGACATCACGTTGCGCCTCGTCGCGCTCCGTGGGCCGTTGCACGATGCGCCACACGGCGAAGAGCAGCAGGACGGCGAGCACCCGGCGGTAGATTGCCTCATCCACCGCGATGAGCCCACCGAGGAAAGCGGCAGGCACCGATGCGATGGCGAATGGAAGGAAGAGCTTCCAGCGGAAGTGCCCGCCGCGCTGGTACTGCACGAAAGCGATGCCCGCCACGAAGAGGTTCAACAGCAACGCGGTGGTCTTCATCTCCGCCGGTGCCACGCTGAATAGTGCCATCAGGGCCAGATAGCCGCTGGCACCGCCGTGGCCTACGGATGCATAGAGGAAGGCCACCACGGGCACCAGGGCCAGGAACAGCGGGTCGATGGCGGTCAAGAAGTCCATGGCTCAATATCCGTTCGCTCAGCAGGCCGCCAATTCGCGTAACGCAGCGCTCGTCATGTGCTCGGTCGATCTCCTCGGCGCGGCGGCAGATTGCGGTGAGCGCTTTGCCTTGGACGGCGAAGTTCCACATCTTCTCCTCCCGCTGCCGCATGGGGTCTCCGCCGATTCCGCGGCGCGCGCGCGTGACGGTTTTCAGAAGCGCGTGCGGCACCGCAATCGCGGCGCATGCCTTTCCGAGCGGCGCGCGTCCTCACGGTTGCAAAGAGGCAGCAGCGAAGAGCACTTCGGGCTGACGAAAATCATTCGACCGTTCGCCGGTGCAGCCCGAAGGGGGAGCGTGGTGATGTGGGCTGAAACTGGTACTGATGGGAAGGTGACTAAGGATGTTGGAGCGCCTAATCGGCCTGTATTCAAGAATGTGCAAGTTTACATAATATAAATTATGCGTCAGAATAGTCAAGATCGAGGAGTGCCTCAATGCCGTTGCCGTGCTGGCTTGGAATCACCAACCGACCCTCCTTCAAACCAAGCCCCTGCCACGGATTGTTCTTCAGCAGCCACGGACCGTCCAGGTCAAGAATGTGGGCTTCGCTGGCTAGCTGTGCCATGGTTCCACAACCCAAGGAGCTCTCGCTCATGCACCCCAGCATCACGCGCAAGTTCAGCGCATCCGCATGCTCGGCCAGTTCATGTGCCTGATCCAAGCCGCCGCATTTCATGAGCTTGATGTTCACGCCGTCGAAGAAGTCCTTGACGCGCTCCAGATCCGCGATTCCCTGAAGCGATTCATCAGCAATCACCCCTGCTCCAGTGGCGCGGCTCAGTTCCCTGTTCCAATTGTCATGTTCCGTGCTGAAAGGCTGTTCGACTCCGATGAGCCGCTCGCTTGGCACGGTGCCGACGATTCGTGCTGCTTCAGCAACGCTCTCGAGCCCTTGGTTACCATCGAGCAAGACCCTTGCCGCCGAACTTTCGATCAATGCTCTTATCCTGCTGATTGCCAAGTCATCGCCGACTTTCAGCTTCAGCGCTGTTCCTGGCGGTAGTTCGCTTAACCGATTAAGCGCTTCCTGCGGCGTGCAGATGCCGATGGTCATCACCGTCAAGGGCTTTTCCCGGCTATTGATGCCGAGCTCCTCGGCGACGCTTCGCCCGTGCTTGCGCGCCAAGGCGTCGATGAGCGCGCTGTGGAGCCCTGCCCGGGTCGCGGGCGACCCCTCCAAGGCATGAAGCGTGTCCAGTTCAGCCAAGAGGCTCTCCAGGCTCCATGTGCGCAGCCGTGCGATCTCGCCGATCCGGCGCCGTGCCTCCGCCACATTCTCACGCACGTAGGGCGGTAACGTGACCTCGCCGTGTCCCGCGACCCTATCCTCCTCAACGCGGACGAAAAGCGCATCTGTTCCGTCGCGGTGGCCGTGCGCTGTGCCGAATGGATGCTTGAAGAGCAGCCGGTAAGGGCAAACGGCGATGCGCAAGGCCATGCCCCCAAAGAAAGAAGCCCGAGCGCTTTGGCCCGGGCTTCTCAATCGATTGGTGCTTCCTACTTCACCAAGTAGATGATGTTGGTGAGCCACTTGGTGCTGTCAGGCTCGGTTGACGGACCGGTGATGTACTCTTCGATCACGTTGGTGTGATGTGTCAGTCCATTGGCCTTGATGTACTCGTCCATGGCCATGTGCGCGCTCGCAGAGCCGCCATAACCGCCCGTGTATGCAATCATGAGCGCCTTGCTCGCAGGCGAATCGTACAGCTCCTGACCTTTCAGTTTGGCCTTTGCTTCGCTGGCGACAGGCATCGCGACGATCATGTCGGCGGTCATGTCCTTCTCGTTCCATTCGAAATACACACCGCTTGGCGGACCGGCCGGATCAACCTTGGCATTGCCCAGAGCTGCCATGTCTGCACCGAAGCCAGTCTCGAAAGCCGCCTTCATGTCGGCCCACTTCACCACCTCGCGTTTGCCGATGTATGACTTGCCCGGCCAATCCATGCTGGTGATCTCGTACTTGGGTTGGGCGGCATAGGTCTCCTCGGCCATCGCCTTCAGGTTGGTCAGACCCTTCTCGAAGTCCTTGCCGATCATGGCCTCCATGTCCATGAACATGCCCATGATTTTGGTCATGAAGGTGTTCTCGCCCTCCATGGCCCAAGTCACTTTGGTGCCGTCGCCATCCGGGGCCAGCTCAACCACTGCGTCGTTCTCGGCTTCCCAGGGCTCTATGAACTTCAGCCGCGTTCTGATGAGCTCGTTAGGCACGATGGAATCGATGCGCTGCTCGCCTTTGCCCACGTCCTTGTTCCCTTCCCAGCGCGATACGGCGCCAACAGTTCCGTCCTCGCCCTCCATGCTCTTCTTCATGTTCGGGTCCATCTCGTTCCAAGGGCTCCATTTGTCGGTTGCCGCGAACGTTGACACATGTGACCAGACGGCCGAGGGCGGCGCAGCGATGGTGATGGAGCGCTCGTAGCGGAAGTGGTTATCGCCGATCAGGCCAAGGATGCCCAGCAGGACGACGATGCCGCCAGCCAGGATCAGGATGATCTTCAATGCTCTCATGGGTGTATTGGGTTTGGGGACCGAAAGATGACGATCGTTTCCCGATGGCCATCCTGCGGCACGGATTTTTCCAACCTTGCCGCGCACCTTCAATCCCATACCGCAGCGGCCGCCGCTGCAAAGCACCCACGGAAACCATGAAATCGACCCTGCCCCTGCTCACAATAGCCCTTACGTTGGCCTTGGCGGCCTGCAAGTCGAGCGGCTCCAATCCGCAAGGCACCAAAGTGAACATGCCGTTCTCCGGAAGTAAGTACGAGAGCAATGGCACCTGGTTCCGCGGCGTCGGTCAAGGAGCTAGCGTGAAACAGAACATCGCCAAGGGCAAGGCGGACATCGACGCCAAGAACCAGGTGGCCAGCCAGGTGGGCACCAGCGTGCGCGCGGTGACCGATCAGTACCTGGGCCAGACCGAGAACGCGCAAGCCGCCGACGTGGCCGACAAGTTCCAGAGCCTGATCCGCGAGGTGATGAGCACTGAACTGGCGGACCTGCGTAAGGTTGGCGAGGAAACCTACCTCAAGGAGGATACCAAGGAGTACACGGTGTACGTGGCTTACGAGATCCGCAAGGCCGCCATGTTCCGCTTCATGAAACGGCAGGCCCGCACCGACCGCAAGGTGAGCGAGCAAGAACTGAAGGTTATGGACGAGATCCTTGATCAGGAGATCAAACGCGCCGAGGCCGAGGGCCAGTGATCACCAGGCCACGAAGCGGCCAACCGCCGGAGCCCCCTCCCCTTCCACCTCGCAGCGCCACAAGTAGGGGCCTCGAGGCTGGTCGTCCATGCTAAGCTCAAGGAAGAGGGCCGGACCGAGCCTGCCCACGCATCTGCCCAAGGCATCCAGCAACTCCACTTTCATAGGCCGCTCGCTCTGCCATTGAGCCAGACGACGGCTGCCATCGTACCCGAATCGGATTCCAGCTGGTTCCTGCACCTCCTCCACGCCAACGGGTATGGCATTCACATCGATGCCCACTACCACGGGGTCATGGTCGCTGCTGCGGAAGGCGTTGGCCTGGTAGAAGGCGGTGTTGGCATCGCGGTAATCAAGGTTGGGCGGCTCATCGCTGTTGATGCCCCACACGGCTGCGCCAGTGACGGCATCGGCCATGGCAGTCGTGGCGAAGGCGTGATCGATGGAGCCGAACGTGTTGGCGTACTGATAGGTCCACGGTGCCGGCACGCCGGTAACGAGGTCCACGTAGCCAGCGGCGCGCATGCGGTCCACGGGATCCTCCTGATCGTAGGCGTTGAAGTCGCCCATGATGAGCTGGGCTGGAATCCAAGCCGTGCTTCGGATTGAAGCCCAATGCGTGTTCAGCTCTTGCACCTGGCTCCTGCGGCGCGCGTTGTAACAGCCCTGGCCGTCTCCTTGGTCGAGATTGGTGCCTGTGGCGTTGCTGCAGAGCTTGCTGCGCAGGTGCACCATGCTCAGCAGGAAGCGCCGCCCCGTGGCATTCGCGCTAAAGCCTTGCGTGATCTGCGCCCGCTCGAAGGTGCTCGTGTTGAGCGCCCAGGTGATCGTGACCGGCGTGAGCGACTGCGTTCGGTAGAAGATCACGGATCGCGTGAAGGCGCCGGACGCGTCGTGATCGATCTGAGCGTACCCTCCTCCCACCGCGTCATTGAGCCCGGCCAGGAGGTCGGAAGAGGCGGGGTCGTTGTTCTCCAGTTCGCACAGCACGAGCGCATCGGCGTTCAAGCCCTGTAGCGCCGCCACCAGCTTGGTGCGCTGGCGCAGCAGTTCATTCCCATTGCTGGCGCCGTTGTCTCCGAGGGTGGTGAAGTAGTTGCGCACGTTCAACGCGGCGATGCGCAACTGCCCGCCAACGCTGGGCGCCGCCGGCCGCGTGGCATGCTGCAAGGGCACCGCGCCCACTGGCTGCAACCTGTAGCTGTTGTATGAGTACATGAGCACGCCGGTAAGGCCCGACACCGTGCTGCCGCATCGCAGCGTGCCTTGAGGGCCGATCAGCGGCGGCGGATCGGGATAGGTGGAGGTGCGTCCATCATCGAGCAGGATGGCGCTTCTGCTGTTCTGGTCCACGCTGGCTGTAACCGCCGCTAGGTTGCTGCTGCCGGTGCTGCTCGTTCCGCTCGCAGGGTTGTCGTTCGGGTCTATGGCGTTGGTGGGCGTGTACAACCGTTGCGGAGCCAGTTCGAGCTCTCCGTACTGCGCCCAGGTCTCATTGCCTGTCACGCTGAGCGTTTGCGGGAAGCGCAGCATCATGCCTTCGTACCGCTCCCATAGCAGGCTGTTCGAGATGGGAAGATTGATGTCGGTTGGCGCCACGCTGCCTGATCCGATCACGGAGATGTTGGTCACGCTCGTGAGTTCAGTAAGGCCTTGGAACTCGATTACGGTGCCGCTCACGCTCACCCGCTGGCCCAAGGACAGGCCTATCGTATTCGGATTGTACACGAAGAGCCCGTTGCTGGTGGCCGGATCGCCGTCGCAATCCGGATCCTCGATGAAGAACCCCTGCACGGTGCCGGTGCCGCTGTAGATCGCGGTGACGATTCCGGTGGTGGTCAGGCTCTGCCCTGCCAGGGGGCTGCTCGTCCCATTGCCTTGAATGGTGCAGATGGATGTCTGCGCCACAATCGGCCGGGCCAATAGGAACAGGCTTGCCAGGAGGAGTGACCGCATGCCGCAAAGGACGCACTCCGGCCCATCGCTCACGGCAGCCGCCGTCGAACATGCTGAAGAACCACTCGTCACAAACAGGTACCTTGCTGTGCATAGTACCAAGTGGAACATGCATCTTTGCGCCGTCATGAACCAATCCGGCCCAGCCATGAAAGTCGAGAACACGAAGGCGCAGATGCGCAGAGGCGTGCTGGAGTACTGCATCCTCAGCGTGCTGGCGCAGGGCGAGCTCTATCCGTCGGACATCATCGCGCAACTGAAGGATGCCAAGCTGATCGTGGTGGAAGGCACCCTGTACCCCCTGCTCTCACGCCTCAAGGACAGCGGGCTCCTCAACTACCGTTGGGAGGAGAGCAAGTCAGGCCCGCCACGCAAGTACTACAAGCTCACCACCCTTGGCGAGCGATTCCTTGGGGAGCTGGACCAGACTTGGGACGAGCTCGCCCTGGCCGTGAAGAAGACCACCCGCAACAACCGCTAGAACCCGCGCAACCCCAGAACCATGAAAAAGACATTCACCGCCAACGTCAGTGGCCGCGTCTTTCACATCGAGGACGATGCCTACGACCGTTTGCAGCAATACCTCACCGGCATCCGCAGGCAATTCGAAGGAGCCAGCGGCCGCGAGGAGATCATGGCCGACATCGAGGCACGCATCGCGGAGCTCTTCGACGAGCGCCTGGCCGGGTCGCGTGAAGCGGTATCCCTCGCCGATGTGGAGCACGTGATCTCCGTGATGGGCCAGCCCGAGGACTACGGCGATGCCGAGCCTGGTGGCGCGGCGCCTCCTCACGGGGCGAAGGGCGCTGAGCAGCGCGGCTACAAGCGCTTCTTCCGCGATCCAGACGACAAGTGGGTGGGCGGCGTGATCGGCGGCCTGGCGGCGTACATCGGCATGGACCCAATTTGGCTGCGCATCATCATGATCGTGTTCATCCTTGCGGGTTGGGGCGTGCCCATCCTTCTCTATGTGCTGCTGTGGATCCTGGTGCCCAAGGCGGAGAGCGCTGCCGATCGCCTGCGCATGGAAGGTGAGCCCGTCACGGTGGACAACCTGAAGCGCGCCTTCGAGGAGGGCGGTCAGCGCGTGGCCGGCGAGGCGCGCGACCTGGGCAGGAAGTGGAGCCAGACCGCCCAGACGCGCTCGGGCGCGGCAGCCGATGTCATCGGCAAGCTCATCGGCGCCTTCATCATTCTGACGGGCTTCGGACTGCTGGTCGGGCTGATCACATCGATCGTGGGCGGCGGCTTCGGGTTATGGCACTTCACCATGGGCCAGAACGACCTGGGACTCTTCGACCTCGACGCGCTGGTGTTCCCCTCATCAGAGCACGCGCTCTGGTTCTGCATCGGTGCACTCCTCCTCTGCCTGATTCCCATCATCGGTGTCCTGCTCGGCGGCTTCCGGCTGCTGCTCAACACGCGCACACCGGCCTGGTTAGGCTGGAGCCTCTCCCTGCTGTGGTTCGCCGCGCTGGTGCCCACGATCATCGGCGGGCTCTCGCTGGCACGCGAGTTCCATCGTGGCAATGCGGTGAAGGACGAGCTGCCGCTTCAGCAGCCCACAGCCGGCATGATCTACCTCGATGCCTTGATGCCGCCCAACGACAATGGGGACTGGAGCTTCAGCTACGACGATGGCGATATCGACATCGATCTCAATGGCCTCATGATCGAGGGCGACTC
>Ga0169931_10014622_pt1 | contig 10597 bp, 6 predicted proteins | sample Kivu_15m_20L_FD_129675 | JGI IMG/M metagenome (GOLD analysis project Ga0169931, IMG submission 129675) | Freshwater microbial communities from Lake Kivu, Western Province, Rwanda to study Microbial Dark Matter (Phase II) - Kivu_15m_20L... | ecosystem: Environmental > Aquatic > Freshwater > Lake ... | reverse complement strand
TTTCTGACGTTGAGTTGGATGCGGGCGGGACCACGCTCGTAGAACAAGGCCGCATCGGCGATGAAAAACCGCGGCATGCGAACATCGTTTTCCCTGCTGGTATACGCGTCACCACCCAGTCGACCACCGAGGCCCACGCCCAGGCCATGTCGCGTCTTGTAGCTGCCCCAGAAGGTCGCTGAATGCTTCGGGACATCGGCCAGGCGTTTATTCGCGTAGTTCGTTCCGTCGGATTCGTATTTCACGAATTTCGCATCGGTGTAGGCATAGCCACCAACCAGCTTGAACGCGCCCATGGTCACACCAAGATCCAGTTCGGCGCCACGCGATCTCGCCTCGCCTGCCTGATCGAAGGTTGGCTCACCGGCAGCCGAAGTGGGTGGTCGCACCACCACCAGGTTGGTCTTGTTGATTTGATAAACCGCGAGGTTTGCACTCACGCGGCCACCGAAGGGTTCGTAACGCACGCCAAGTTCGCCCTGCCGCCCGACCTCCGGCTCCACATCGCCAGCGTTTGTGGGCAACCCCTGGGGCAGCGCCGCCTTCACGCTGGTGTTGAACGATCCGTAGGTCGAGAGTTCCTGAGAGTGAAGATAGACAAGACCCAAACGGTAGGATGCTGCGAAGATGCTCTCGTCTTTACCCATGCCTCGCTCGGTCACTGCGCCGGTCGTCTTGTCCAGGGTATCGCGGCGAGAATAACGTGAGAACGAGTCGATTCTCGCGCCAACCGCCAGACGAAGCTTCTCGTGCAACTCCGCCTGGTCAGAGACGAAGATACCGTGCATCATCCGCCGATCCGTACGTTCGCGACCGTAGGCGAATCCCGGATCACCCTGGGTCTCCACGGGGTTGACGAGATCGACCGCGGTCAGGCTTCCGAATCCAGACGGCGATCGATTGCGGAAGTAATTGAAGTCGTATCCGCCCACCAGAGTATGGCGAACCAGCGCCTCGCCCTGCCAGCGTGCCTCAAGCTGGTTTCCCATCATCGGACGCATGTGGTGGTTGAATCCGAAGGTGTCTCGGACCACCTTGCTCGGATCGTCTTTCGAGATCCCGATCGTCTCCGTGCTGAAGTACGGTTCACGAACCCCGGTGATCGAGAAACGCTCGTGAAGACTCAGCTGAGAACTCACCTGGTACGAATAGCCGAGCTGAGCGCGCATATCCTCGTAGTCGAGGTAGTCGAACGGGGAATTGTAGCGATTGCTCAGGCTGAGGTTGCGACCATCTCGTCGACCGGACACCGGAATCCCCGCGTCCGTATTGAAAAAGCTCTTCAGGTAAACCAACCGCGCAGTGAATCGATGCGCATCGGCCGGCCGGTACTCAAAACTCGAGGTGATGCCCGCGTGTCGCTGCTCAAATCCGCGGAAGTCTTCGCTTGAGCTCGACTGCACATCGAGGCGGTAGAGCAAACGGTTACCAAGACGATCGGATACTGGACCCGTGGCGCCTAGCCATGACAGCCGCTGGTCGTAGTTGCCCATTCCGACACCAAACTCGTAGCCCGCCTTGGCAGAAGGCTGCTTCCGGATGATGTTGACCACACCGCCAAGCGCACTCACGCCATAGAGCACCGAGGCCGGACCCTTGAGGACCTCGATGCGGTCGAGACCTGCCAGCGCGCCAATCGGCGCCTCTCCCCCCACGACCGGGTGACGTTCATCTCGGAATCCGTCCTGGAGGATCAGAAAGTCACCGCCACCGAAACCGCGAATCGTGAGGTGATCGAAGCCACCATAACGCAACGATGGGTTTACACCGGCCACGTTGCTCAACGCATCAACGAACGAGGTCTGGCCACGTTCCTTGACCGTTTCCGAGCTGACGTTGTTCACCGTGCCGGGGACCTCCCGCTTCGGTATCGGAAGACGCGTCGCCGTCGCGGGTGGAACGTCCTCCTCGATCGTCAAGGTTTCGTCTGAATCGGGTATCTCCTCGGACGATCCAGTTTGCGCTGTCGCAGTGCCGAGGGACAAAGAAACCGCCATGAAGGCGGCCATTGCTGTTTTTCTTCTCATCAAGTTACCTCGCGCCCCGTTTAGCGCTGAACGCAGCGCGGTGTCAAGTCTTTTGCAATTCTTTTGCATTTACAGATTGACACGTGGTCACCTCGTCGGAATGATTCGAGCGTCCGCCGGCCTATCGGCAAACCCTTTGCATTAGCACCCCCGCGGCGTTAAAAGCTTCGACCGGAGCCCATCGAACCATGACAACACCGAACACCACCCCACGGGGAAAACTCCCCGTGACCGTACTTTCTGGCTTTCTCGGCGCAGGGAAAACCACCTTGCTCAACCAGATCCTGACGAACCGTCAGGGGCTCAAGGTTGCCGTCATTGTCAACGACATGAGCGAGGTGAACATCGACTCGGCGCTGGTGGAACGTGGCGGTGCCGAACTGTCGCGCACCGAGGAAAAGCTGGTCGAAATGTCCAACGGTTGTATCTGTTGCACGCTGCGCGACGATCTGTTGACCGAGGTATCTCGACTCGCGGGTGAGAACCGATTCGACTATCTGCTCATCGAGTCGACCGGGATCTCCGAACCTGTCCCTGTCGCCCAGACCTTTACTTTCGAGGACGAAAACGGCGTGTGTCTTGGGAACATCGCTCAACTCGACACAATGGTGACGGTTGTCGATGCGGTGAACTTCCTTGATGAATACTATCGGGCCGATGCGCTCTCGGATCGCAATCAAGCGCTCGGAGAAGATGACGAACGAACGGTTGCGGACCTGTTGATCGACCAGATCGAGTTCGCCGACGTCGTCATCTTGAGCAAGGTGGATCTGGTAAGCGACGAGAGAGCCGCCGAGGTCGAGGCGGTCATTCGTGCATTGAATCCCGGGGCGATCATTCATCGCTCCGTTCGTGGTCAAGTGCCGCTCAAGAGCGTGCTCGGAACCGGCCTGTTCGACTACGAAAAGGCCTCCAACTCCGCTGGATGGTTGCGTGAATTGCAGGGCGAGCACAAGCCAGAGACCGAGACCTATGGGATTTCGAGTTTCGTGTACCGCAACACGATGCCATTTGACGCCGAGAAGCTGTGGGGGTTCATCAATGATCCGGACAACTTCAAGGGCGTATTGCGCTCAAAGGGTTTCTTCTGGGTCGCAGCCGATCATCGCGTCGCATACGAGTGGGCCCAGGCTGGTGGCGTGAGCAACGTGACTCCTTCCGGGATGTGGTGGGCCGCAATGCCGCGCGAACACTGGGGTCAACCCGACGGTGAGCGGCCCGATGAGAAACCCGACTGGCACCCACGCTTCGGCGATCGTACGCAGCTCCTGGTTTTCATCGGTCAGAACATTGATGAGGGCAAGATTCGTCAGAAGCTCAAGGATTGTCTGCTTGATGAGAAGCTGGCATTACAGGACAGCGCGTCCTGGCTCGCACTCAAGAATCCGTTCCCGGAATTGCAAGTCGCAAGTGGCGAGGAAAACTAGTTACGATGAACCGGACCACCCGGGTGCACGGCGGCGACTCAACCGCACCGACGCATGCGCCGATCCCCTCCACAAACAGTGTTACGCTTTCCTGGCTTATCATCGGTGGAGGGATTCACGGCGTACATCTGGCGACCCGCCTGATCGGTGAGGCAGGTGTTCCGGTCGAATGCGTGCGGATCCTCGATCCGGGAGAGCGACTCCTTGTGCGATGGCGCGCCTGTACAACGGTGACCGGTATGAAACACCTGCGCTCGCCGTCGGTACACCATCTGGGCGTGGAGACCTCTTCTCTCTCACGGTTTTCGGGTCAACGCCGCAATCGCAAGCCGGGACTGTTTGCCTATCCGTACGACCGCCCTGCACTCGCGCTCTTCGATGCCCATTGCGACCGGCTGATCGCGGACCACGCGCTTGATTCGATTCACGTGCGCGGACGGGCCATCGAGTGCCGCTTCGATTCGGACACTGTCGTCACAAAGACCTCAACCGGGCAAACACTGCGCGCAAAGAAGGTCGTCCTGGCCCTTGGTGCCACCGACCAGCTTGAGTGGCCGTCGTGGGCACGCATCGACGATCCCCGTGTGGCACATATTTTCGATGCTGGCTTTGCGTATCCGTCGGTCCCCACTGACAAGCCAATCGCCGTCGTGGGTGGCGGTATATCAGCCGCACAGGTCGCACTTCGTTTACATGCCGATGGACACAAGGTTCACCTTGTTTCAAGGCACGAGCTCCGCGAACACCAGTTCGACAGCGCTCCCGGTTGGCAAGGACCGAAGTTCATGGCTCGATTCAATCGAGAGACGAGCGTCAAACAGCGCAGACAACTGATCGCAACCGCCCGCAACAAGGGCTCGCTTCCACCCGACGTACGTGCCACGCTTCGTCGCGAAATCAAGGCCGGGAACATCGTCTGGCACAATGCCGAGGTCAATGCACTGGACGTTGATGACCGGAAATTGACGCTGTCGATTTCCGGCAACGAACAACTCAACGTCGATCGCATCCTTCTGGCCACGGGATTCACGTCGCAACGACCGGGTGGAGCGATGCTCGACGCTTTTATCCAGTCAGAGTCGTTGCCATGCGCTCCTTGTGGCTATCCCATCGTGGACACCGCATTGCGGTGGCATCCGAACGTGTACGTCACCGGACCGCTGGCTGAACTGGAACTGGGACCGGTGGCGAGAAACATCGCAGGCGCAAGGCGAGCGGGAGATCGACTTGTTGCCTCCCTTCGCGATCAGGTTGTGCATGACGAGCATCACGGTTGAATCAACGACAAAACCGTCTGCGATCGAGGCCACGATTCCCTTTGCAGCCTTCAGTCAGTCGAAGGGCGTTTCGCGACGCCTTGCGCGAAGGCGATTGGTCGTACTTTTGGGTTCCCTGATGGTGCATGCAATCGCGCTTGGGTATTTCACGGCGAGAAGTTTCTGGTTTGTCGAGGAGTTGGCGGCGCCACAACTCCGCGTGGGCCTGTCGTTTCAAAATCCGGCCCTGACTCAGGACGCACCAGCGCCGGTTCGGGCAGGACGACCGATGCGAAAACGACGTCCCAGTCCGTCTACGCCAACCGAGCCACTTTCAACGCCGGAACCCGAAGCAACCGTCAACAATACGACGGCGATGGAAGCCGACGATGCGTTACCGGTCGGTGATGTCGCCGGGGCCGCCACTGGCGAGGCGCAGGGTGCATTCGGTGGAGAGGGACACGCTCTGACCAGCACGGTTCCCATGGCGGCGCCACCTCCTCCGCCCCCTCCCCCTGCGGCTCCCCTGCAGGTCTCATCCGCAGCGATGGCCCGACAGTGTATTTCCTGCCCGCCTCCGAGCTTACTCCCCCATCACCGACGCCCCGGCGTATCCGCTGTGTTTGTGGCCAGGTTCTGCATCGACGAACACGGGCAACAACGAGAGCTCGCCTTGCTCGAAGGCATCGCCGATGACGCCGACACGGCGATCCTCAACGTACTACGCGCGTGGCGACACAATCCCTATATCGGAACGTCAGGACCGACCAAAGCCTGCACTCGCATTCGTTTCGTATTCGTCGGTCGCTGACCGTTCCGGCCACCAATGCACTACGCAAGCGGATCGAGCGTCAACACGAGGCGTCGCTCGTCGCGAGCCTGAGCCGGAGAACGATGGACAGCGCCAAGCGGCTCGCGGTCAGGCCAGCTCTCGCCCTTCACCAAAACGATATCGCCGCGTTGTGCGCGACGGATGGCACCGCCTTCGCGCAAGATCAACGCGTCGGCCTCGTCGTCGTCGGCGGCCGCGTGGCTTGGCAGACGACTTCGATCCACATCGCTCTCCGCCAGATACTCGGAGGCAGGCCCATCGTAGGTGCAAATCAGTCGTACGGTTACCTGGTCGGTATGAAAACGGGGACACATCGAGTGACCCATTTCAACAAGTCGGACCCCGATTTCGGGCGCACCGGTCAGCTCCGACATCAGCTCAACCCATTCTTCGATATCGCTGCGCAGCGCCACGGCCTTATCAAGTCGAGCGTCCGCGCCGTGCAGACTCGCAACACCGCTTTTGACCGCGACCTTCAGGTTGAACCCCGTACCGACGAAACTTTTCGCGGCGTCGGATACCTCATCGGCCATGTCTCGGCTCAAAACGACCACACGGCATCCGTCGTCGAAAATACGAGCAACATCGGACACATCGTTGATGAGGGCCACATCATTGCCGGCCAATCCAGTATTCTGATTGTTGGCCGCAACGGACGGGGAGCTATTCGGTGCCATACCCAGCGTTTACAACACCCACCACGGTGTTGCAATCTCACTGCAAGTGCAGACCAGGTGGGCAATCGGGCTTGCTTTCCACATCGGCGGATGCCAAACCTATCCCCATGTCGGGGCTGTGGAACAAACGGCGAAGACCGTCAGCACCGCTCAAACGACCCAAGCGACCAGACGTATTTGCGATGAAAGTACGACCCTCAACGGACTCCCAGGCAACCGACCCACAGGCCCCCCTGATCCTGCTGGTCGGCTTTCTCGGTGCGGGCAAGACCACCGTACTGCGGTCACTCATCGAAGCCTGCCGCGAAGAGAATCTTACGCCACACGTCATCTTGAACGACTACGCGAACGCCAACGTCGATGTGGCCGGTCTTCGTGACACCCTGAAGGATATCATCCCCATCCGGGGCAGCTGTGTATGTTGCTCCTCGAAGATGGAGCTCCTCGAAGCGCTGGCGATGCAGCCATCGGCCCCCGGTGAGGTCGTGATTGTCGAGACGAACGGAACCACCGACAGCGCAAGCCTCCTGACGTTGCTGGCCGCGTCACCAAGTGTTTCACATCTGCAGTTTCCGGTTCAGCTCTCCGTCCTCGACGGTCAACGCTGGCAGAAACGAGGGCAGTACAACTACCTTGAGGAACACCAGTTCCGAACCGCCAGTCATTTTTTGGTTTCCCGCGGCGACATCGTGACGCCAGCGCAGATGCGATCGGTGCTTGCCACCGCCGCAACGGTCAATCCCCACGCACGTCAAATCGAGCGCGTGGATCTGCGAAAGTTCGTGCGCGACCTGAGTCTGCAGAACACCGCAGACATCTCGCCCCCGGTTGAACCGGCTGACCCATCGACGCCTCACGATCACGACTCCCACCACTTTGCGTCGTTGAACCTTCAGCTTCCAGAGCAGGTCGATCGCACCCTGTTCATGCAACTGCTGGACGGACTGCCCGAGCAGGTCGTCCGCGCCAAGGGCGTCGTACGATTTCAAGATGAACCGGAAAACAAGCGCATGTTCCAGCGGGTGGAAACCGAGATCGAGATCTCCCCTTTCACCCTGAAGAATGCCGACGACGTGGCGCCGGTCCTCGTTCTGGTCGGACCGGGACTCGACGTGGGCGCGTTGACCCGACAACTGTCCACGTTGGGACACGTGCCTCGACGCTCGCTCATGTCGCGGTAATAACGGGTGCCGCGTTCGAAAGACGCGTCCGCATCGTCATCGCAGAACAAAGAAAAACGGGCAGACACCGGATGGCGCCTGCCCGTTTGCAGCATTGAATCTAGCCCTGAGGATCGCTCAGGCTAGTTCACGGCCTTGACGAGACCGAAGGGAGTCACGCTGCTTGGCCAGCCGCCAACGTTGAACGAGCGGCCCTTCTGCCAGGTGACCGTGTTGATCTCGGTAACCGAGCCAGTGCGCGGATCGGCAACGTAGGCCACGCCATCACCCAGTCGCAACCCGGCGCGTGGCATGCCTGCTGGCAATCCCATGGCCGGCCACGCTTCAATCACCTGCAACGGGGCACCAATCGCGACACCCGTCGTGCTGTTGTAAGCGCGCAGCGTTCCGTCGGCGCCGAGAACGATCAGGCGATTGCCCGTCGGTTCAATGTAGAAACCGCGATTGGCCGAGCCAATATCCACCTGAATCCAGGTCGGCGTCGCATCACGATAAGGGACAATCGCAAAACCATTGCCCCAGTTTCCAACGAGAAGTGGTACACCGTCCTTCATCCGGATCGTGCCAACACGTTGGCCCATCGGGGTATTCGCTGGATTCGGAAGGTGTCGAGCCGTGAAGGTGTTGTTCTTGCGCTCCCAGATCTGAACGCCATCGGTACAACCGAAGGCAACGGTCTCCTCGTTGCTTGCTTCACCGTGCAATCCAGGGCAGGTCTCGGCCTTGTCCACGATCGTCTCGGGCGTCGCCAGGAATCGGCGGCTGACGCCAATTGGCAAGGTGCTGGTTGCGGCGGGATCGGGATTCGGAATCGTCGCGAATACGTTTCCGTGCGAGATCACAGCAACGCCGTGGTGCGCCTTGCCGGTGTTGGCGCGGCTCATGAGCGGCCGACGGGTTCCGAGGCTGGTCTCGAGAACATAGTCGAAGCTGCCGTCGCCGTCGTTGAACGACACGACCCAGCTCTCGTGAGTGACCCAGTGGGTCGGCAGTTTGGCAACCAGACGCTCGCCGAGAATAAACGGCGTCGTCATCGACAGAGCCCCCTTCTCCTGGCTGATCCCAGAAGCCACGATCTCCACCAGTCCGCCGTTGCGCTGGTTGATCCAGCCGTAGCCAGAGGTGGGCTCCGAGGCGTAAACAGCCGTGGCGCTGAGCATCGGATACTCGACCAGCTTCTTGCCGTCGTCGAGATCGAAGAGCACGATGCGAGGATTCTCAGGGTTGTTGTCAGACACGAGCAATCGGCCAAGCGAGCTCTTGACTGCCGCAACGGTACCACCGGTACCACCAGTTACAGCCGCGTCGCCAGCCACTGCGGCGTCTCCGCCGACCGCTGCGTCGCCCTTCGATGGAGTGCCACCCGTTCCTGTTGTGCCACCTGTTGCTGCTGCATCAGCCGTTCCAGATGTTCCGCCCGTTGCGGCTGCGTCACCAGTGGGATTCATCCCATCGCCGACGGTATCGTCGTCGTCACAGGCAGGGGTAAACAATGCCAACATTGCTGTCGACGCGAGTATGAGTTTGCGCTTCTGAATTTTCATCGCTGTCCTTTTGGTTAGTTTCGAGGAACCCACAAGGACCACCGCCGCCAAGGGGGACTCTTTTGCTCAATTGTTCTTCGGCGGCGGCGGTCACCTACACGCCCAACAGCGCAGTGGCTATCACGCCATCCTCACATTTGCAATTACATTGCATAAACATGTTTTTATCCTTTGCATTCTATTGTCATTGCGATCCAGGCTTCCATCCGGTAGAGCTAGAACCGAGTCACCGCGGTCGTGTCGGCTCCGGAGCGTGTCTTCATGTTCTACAAAGGATGGATATTCTTACAGATTGCGATCGCCTCACTCGCGACGCCCACCTTCGCAGCTTCACTTCCTCAGGATTGTTCCAACCTTGGCGGGGCGCTGGTCGAACACAGCTGCTTTCACACGACCTTTGGTCCATGGAAGACGCTCACCGCGACAGCGGGAAGCCTCGCAACGCCAACCACGGCCAATCTGGACAGTCCGCATACTGAGCACCGCGTCGGCCTGACGGGAAATACCAGCGTCGTCGCGTACACACCGGCCCGAGGTGGCGCATGGACCATCTTCCTCGACAGCGCCGTCCCGATTCGCGTTCTCGACGATGGTGGACGTGAGCTGAAACAGATTCTGTCGACCAAAGGAAACCTCGGCTGCGACGCACTGAAAGAAGCGCACATCTTCGATCTGAACGCCGGACAACGTTACAGCATCGTTGTGGGACCCACCCCGACGCCAACGGTGGTCATCGTTGTTGAACACGTCGGCGATTTTGTGACCGAGAACGGTCGCGACAAGGACAGAGACGGATACGGCGATCCGAACGACACGCTGCTCACGCCCTGTGTACCGCCTGCGAATTACGTTCAAAACGCCGACGACTGCGATGACACCAACCCGTTGCTCAACCCAGGTGTCATTGAGATCTGCGACGGGATCGACCAAAACTGCAACGGACTTCCGGATGACGTGGGAATTGAATGTCGCGTCGGACGAGGAACCTGTACTGCGGTTGGCAAGCAGGTTTGTGACGGGGCGCCACGAAGCATCGTTCGCTGCAATGCACAGCCGGCAGCAGCATCCACGGAAGTATGCAACGGCAAGGATGACGACTGCGACGGAACAATCGACGGCACCACCAACATCTGCGCTGGAGCGCCCGACACGCCGACCTGTGTTCGCGACGGCAACACAGCCAGCTGCAGCTGTATTCTCGATCTCGATTGTGGCCCCGGGGACAGCGGCAGGATCTGCGATGGCGCCACACGACGCTGCGTCGATGGGTGTTCGCTTACGCCTGGCCGGAACACGTGCCCGAAGGGATTCTCGTGTGTCGTCAGCGGAAACACGGGAATGTGTAAGTCTGATACGCCCACCGTCACCATGGACGCCGGCGTCATACCGTTACCCTCTGTGGATTCTACGAGCGAATCCGGTTGTGGTTGTCGGATCGGCCGCAGAACCAGCACGCCCGAAACCGGAGCGAGCGCAATCTTGTTGTTTTTGATTGCGCTTGGCACACGATGGATCAGGCGGAAAAACGGTGCGCAGACGCGACGATTGTCGCTCGTTGAGACCTCGCGCAAACACGGCGCAACACTCATCGTCCTTTTGACAGCTTCAGGCTTTTTCAACTGCGGAGGACGAAACCCACTCGAGACTGACAAC
>Ga0169931_10014621_pt1 | contig 10599 bp, 7 predicted proteins | sample Kivu_15m_20L_FD_129675 | JGI IMG/M metagenome (GOLD analysis project Ga0169931, IMG submission 129675) | Freshwater microbial communities from Lake Kivu, Western Province, Rwanda to study Microbial Dark Matter (Phase II) - Kivu_15m_20L... | ecosystem: Environmental > Aquatic > Freshwater > Lake ... | reverse complement strand
ATTATTTAATAAGATTAAATTTTATAATAAGATTATTATTAATAAAAATAAATAATGTGGGGATTAAATGGATAAAAATAACCCTAATTATCATCTTTTAGTACGTAATTAATAATATAAATAGAGCTTCACAATAATATAAAATACCAGCATTACCACTATAATTTTAATATTTACCTGTATAGATATTATCTAAATAATTTACGAAATTAAATAGCAATCATCAATATCGAATACACTATCTTGGACCAAGACCATTAAATACACTTCTTTTACATAAAAGATCATTTTAAAAAATAGAATAAAGTGTAGAATAAAACACATAATAAAAATTAAAAAATGTTATAAAATTCAATAGATATAAGATCAATCTTAAAAACATAGTAAATTGTAATTTTATGAATGTATTTTTAATATTAATATAGTAAAAAATGCAATCCAATAGTCATTATAAATCGTCTTTATTTTATAGAGCTTTTGAAGGCATGAATCCATATTTAGCTTTAGATAAAGAATTTATATTTAATAGTGCTTTTTAAAGTGGTAATTTAGACTGTGCTATCAAAATTAAATCGAATTAATTTGATCTTTTTTTAAGAGTAGATTCAAATACAAGAGGACATACATCATGGTATTATTTTAGTGTATTAAATGGTAAGAAAAAAGATAAAATTATACTTAATATATGCAATTTAACAAAATCAAGTGGTCTATATTAACAAGGTATGAGACCTTTTGTATTTTCTAAAAGAAATTGGATTTAAAATGGAGTTTATTGGCAACAAGAAGGTATTAATTAATGTAAAATATAATAAGCTCGTTTAAGATATGACATTATATATGAATCTATTAATATAGGTACAACATATAAATTAAGCTTTTAGTATGATTTTATGTTTGAAGATGATGAAGTATATTTTGCTTATTGCATTCCATATACATATAGTCAGTTATAATATGATATTGAACAATATGAACAATCAAATTTTGTTAAAAAAGATATTATTGGTAGAACATTAACTGGTCTTAATATACCAATATTACATATAACAAATCATCAATATGCTGAATTCAAAAAGAAAAATATAGTTGTGACAGGAAGAGTACATCCTGGTGAATCGAACAGTTCATTAGTACTTAATGGATTTATAAGATTTTTAATAAATTCGTCTAAAGAAGCAGAAGATTTAAGAAATAGATGCAATTTTTTTATAATCCCTATGCTTAATCCTGATGGAGTAATTTTAGGAAATACAAGAGTTAGTGCTGTTGGAAAAGATCTAAATAGAGAGTTTTTAAGTAATAAAAAAGATCTTTATCCTTAAATACATGCCATCAAATTTTTAACTGCTAAATTACAAAAAAGTTTTGGCGTAACAATGTACTTAGATTTTCATGGACATTCAAGAAAAAAGAATACTTTTTTATATGGGCCTAATTATCCCATTTCTCATGCATAGTACTATAAATGTAGAGCTTTTCCAAGAATAGTTTAAAAAATCAATACAGGGTTTCGATTTTATAGTTGTGGATTCTCAATATCTAGATAAAAATAATCAACTGCACGTGCTGTTATGCTCAATCAAATGAAAATTCCATATTCATATACTGTATAGTCATCGATTGGACTTTATTATAATCCCCAAATAATGAAAACAGTTTTGTTTAATGCTGAATTATGGAATGAAATGGGAGGGAATATCGGTTGTGGGTTATCTACTTTCATTTTATCATTGATTGATTTAGATCTAATGATTGCATAAAGAAAAACTCAACGAGCGAAATTCAAATAACAAAAAGCTTTACAATCTAAATTTAGTAAATTTAAATAAGATGAAGTTTAAATACTCCCAAAGCCAAGGAAAAATCCTCTTTTATAAATATTTTAATAAATAAAGATCATATCTTCACAAGTGAAGCAATTTGATTAATAAGTTTAATCAGATGATCATGATGAACGTTAAGATTTATAAAATTTTAAATTACAATAATTTAATAATTTGGTGATAAACGGTCGTCAACGTCAAAAAAGAACTCAAAAAATTGTCTAAGAAAATGAATAAATATTTAATATTTAGGCTCCTATTATAAATCAACAAGATTAATAAGATATATTAAATTTAAAACTTCTTTAAGGCAATAAAAAGATATCTTCATTAGGAAAAAATAGTAAAACATCATAAAATAAAAGAGCAAATTTTTTCAATATAGATTAAATATTATAAAGAAATTAATTTATGTTAAAAAAGCAAAAAAATAATTAAAAGCTTCTTGAATAATAAAAAAATAAAAAAGTTTAAAAAATAAAGATAAAATAATAGATCGATAATAAGAATAAAAAATAAGCTAAAAATTTTATACTATCTAATAAACAAAGATATAGTGTTACTTCTAAATTTACTTATCCTCTCTAAGATAGGTGCTAAATTGTTACTTTACCAAAAAGTATTCAAACTATGAGAAGAGAAATGAAAAAAGGTAGAATGCTCATTATAAATATATAAGAGAGTCGATCAAAATTATTATCTAATAAAACTATATAGCATAAACGTATGCAGAGTAGATAATAAAGGGTATCTTTTTTATACTCTGATCTTATGAAATTACGTCAAACAAGTAGATCAAGTACTGGAAAAATCTCAACTGTCAATGAGAATATGTATTCTAGAAAAAGCCAAATGAATTTGATATAACCACAAACTTATATGGCATTAAATGCATATTAACTTGATAATATGGCAATGACAATAACGACTTTTCGATCATATAAATGACCATCTTTTTATGTTTTTTAATTTCAATATGATATATAATAATATATATTATCAAACAATAAATTATCATTCGTAAATATAAGTTTAAATTAAATATTTTTGTTTAGTCGATACAAATCTTGGAATAATCTATAAAATTTCTTAAGATTTCAAAGTTTATTCATATGTTAATGATCGAACATATTATAAACTTTGCTTTAAGGTAGCTTTTTTTGATTATTAACTTCCGAATAATTTTAATATTTGATTTTAATATTATTTTTTCATCTGAGGATCATTTGATGAAGAATAATACTAACAATATAATTTATGTCTTAAAAGCTATTGTTTTTACATTTCTTATTTTTATGTCAAAATTTATTATTTTGATTTCTAACGAGCTGTAGAAACTTTTATATTTTTACCTTAAAATTTAGTTCCATTCATTTCAACAATAGCTTTTTAAGCTTATTAACTACTAGTGAATTTTATAAATCCATATCCTTTTGATATTTTAGTTGAAGGATCTGTAATAATTTTACTCATGAACGCTGATGAATATTTTGATTTAAAAAATTACAAAAGTTTATGTTCAGTGATAGTTATATCAAAATCACTTACATATATTTGTGTTTATTGCTGACCATTTTTACTCAATATATTATTTATCTTGTTATTTAAGGTACTATGTACAGCCCAATTTAATTTAAATTGCTTAGAAGTATTAGGTATTGTTCTATGATTATAATTTTGATAAAAATTATTTGCACTTTGATTATTATTGAATTAAAGAAATCCATATTTTAATTGAATACCTGTTGTTTTATCTTTGATTAATTTAATATTTATTAGTTATTTTTAATATCCAAGGGCAGTTATTATTGATTTTAGAAAGAATTAATCCATATTATTTTATAGATCTCCTATCCATAAAGTTCGCGTGGAATCATTTATAGATGTCTACATTTATTATAAAATTATATATAATAAACAAAAATTAGATATTTATCAATTCATATTAAATATATTCTTTTGATTATAGCTTTTAATGTTGATATTATTGATTTTTTCATAATATGTACAAATTATTATCTATTTATGTACTCAAATGATAATAATTAAAGTATTGAAAATGATATACTATTTATGAATAATTTGCTATTTATTTATGATCAGGATGACTTCAAAGTCTAACGTATGCTGGACGATTTAATCCTTTTCCTTTTCTAGAATTTAAAAATATGTTTCTTAGTTTTAATGGGTTTTGATATTATGAATAACGATCTGGGCATTCCAAGTTAAACCATAAAATCTTTATTAATATAAACATTACGTTTTATACATTGCATTTCATTTATGGTACATTATCTTTTAAAGATTTTTCCTTAAGACATGTTAAGAAATTTTCTTAAAGGAAATTGCATTCAGCACTATATTAAATTATAGGTTTACTATTCTTGAAGTGGTGGTTGATATTGTAAATCCATTGATCAAGTTCAATTATTAATTTATATAAAAAAGTAATAAATATATAAACCAAAGAAATATTAATAAATTTAAAATACAATAAATATTTTATATGACTTTTTAAGTATTTTATAATAATATATTTTTTAATAAATCATTGTTAAATGATTAATTTATCGATTTAATCATACAAATCTAAGGATTAGTCATTTTATTCAATTTTAGTAAATAAGCCCTATGAATTTGTGATAAAATCATCGAAATAGATGCTATTCTTTTTGATATTCCTTGCAACTTCAGTGATTTTTTCTATATTTTGTTTATAGGTCACTATATCTTCTCTTTCAAGATCTAATTTCTTTTGTAAAAGGGTAATAGCAAAATGAGGTCTTCCCCATTTGAGGCAATATTCAATGTAATCATTATAATGTTATAGTTTTTTGGCATTATTGTCAGCCTAATTTATAATCATCTCATATATTTAGCAAGCCTCATTTATAAAATTGGCATTAATGCAAATTTGAAGGGCATAGTTTTTAGAGTTATCTACAACAGGTAATTTCTTTAAGATATTAGTAACAAATCCTAGAGTGGTTCTTTTATCCATAAAAAGTTTTTAAAGTTAATTAGTTTTTTACTCAGGAGTTTTATCATTAGATTACAATATCTCATTTTTGATTTAATTTAAGCATTTTAGTACTTTCAAATAGCATTTAAGTGCTAATTTTTGCTTTTAATTTTTTTCATAAAGGTTTGCTTTATAAAGATCAATATTTTTTTGATGATTTTTAAAATCATTAAATTGACTATCAACATGACCTTTATACTATTGTTAAAATTTCTTGAAAAATGTATCATATTAATTTAATCCATCAATTTTATCAAACATTTTACTTAAAATTTTATAATCTATTTCTTTAATAAATCTTTAATAGAATTGAGTTTCTTTTTATTCAAAGACTTAATTGCATTTATCTTTCATTTCTTGATTTACTTCAACGACAAGTCCTTGTTGAATTTAATATAATTTACTGAATTCTTTGAATCCTCTATCTATAACAAACTTTAATCTTTAGATAAGATTTTATTATTCTTTGTTAAGGCAAAATAATCTTATTTTTTAGCATGCTTATTTATATAGTTATGAATAGCTTACCATGTTTTATTAAAATGATTTATCTACATTAGAAACTTTACCAATGATAGAGTATAGATCAATAATAGTATTAATAATTTTGACTAAATTTAACTCATTATAATCTATTCTGAATTATTGCTTAACTAAATCTTGAGAATTGTAAAAATCATTATTTCTCAAATATTATTGTATTTGATTAAAAGTTTCTTGGTAAGTAAATTTCAAGTCAAGAACTTTATTGTAATTCCAATCATAAATAGCTGAGGCCCATTTAGAATGAATTGATTTGATCAATTATTTTAAGATTTTAGAAAACTCAAGAAAATATTTTATTCTGTTTTTGATGTTTTCTTCAAATTATTTTTGTTGACTTCCAGGTAAGTTATCGAATTCTTTTTGGAATGGAAGCTTAATAAATTCTAAATTAATTAAATTTTACTTTTTTATATATTGAAATATTGCCAGTTTAATCTATCAAATCTTTCAATCATAGTTGTTGTTTCAGCATATTAATTAAATCTAGCTTTTTTGAATTATTATATTCTATTTGATGTGTTTATAATATTTTAGATTAATCCAATTATTTAATCTTTATTTTAAGCAACTAAAGTATTATTTCTCATTTGATTACAAATACGTTGAAGAAAAGAATTATGAAGACGAGGTCTCTAACTTTTTGTGACACATAAAGAAATAGAAGAATAAAAGTTATTTAATGCTTATTAACTTTTTCTAATCTATGTCAGATCGAACATATTTAAAAATCCAGAGAATGTCTTCATGATTCCTTCTCCTGAACTTAATGCCAAATTTTCTTCATCTATTACAATAACAAACTTGACATGTTTAACTTTTTCAAAGACAGATTTTAAGAAATAAGAAACTCCATAGACTCCAACATAATTTCTTTTATCTTGATATCCTGCCATATCAATTAAACTTATCTTTTCTTCTTTACTGTATTCATGAATGTTTGGAGCAAGTGTTACAGAAACTATAGATTCTTTTATTTCAGCAGTATCAGAGTCCAAGCCTATTACATTGGTGTAGTAAGGTATAATTTAATCTCCAGTACCAATCATCTGTTTCTTCAAAATCCAATTGTAAACTGTACTTTTTCCGACCCTCGTGAGGCCAACAAGAATAATTGCTTTCTAGTGAGCCCTATCTATGCTTCTATCTCCTCTGCATAATATACTATACAAGTTTTCTGTGTTATTGACAATTTAACTCATATCTTGTTACTTAATAATTATAAAATATAATGTTATACTTGTTATATATAATATGTCAAATTCTTATAATATATGAATATAAAAAATATTATATTTTCTTGCAGAATTATTAACTAAAAAAGAGCAATTTTCAAATTTAAGTTTATTTTATTTTTTCACCCTCAACCTTAATTATCTATTTTTCAACAGAAGAAGATGGTTAATTATGCTCTTAAAATTATAATAAGTTTATATTTTCATCTTTTTTCTATTTTTTCTGCATTTAAAGATGAACATCTAATAAATTTTATTATTTTTCTATCTCTTAAACGTTAGTTCTTTTATTAATAAATTTTTATTCCTATTTCTTAACTTCTTGAAGTGATAATGAATGCTAGGTTTTACTTGTATTTGATAGGGTTGTTTATTAGATCTATTAAATCTAAAAGCTTTAAGGAATTTAAAGATCCAAGTATTAGTCTATTTTATTAATTATAATATCTGCAATTTAATCAAGTTTTCGATCTATTTTATTAGTATATCTCCATACATAATGTTACAAAAATCCTTATATTTTATCTTCATCTTATTTTATTTATTCTTAACTTTTTTATGTTTCCAATGCAATATTAGCACGAAAAGTTATCATTTTTTATTTAATTAATCTGGCTAATTATTTTTATTTCAGCAATATTTTTTTATCAAATAATAATGTTCGTATATAGACAGCTCTTTATTTTATTTCTTCAATGATATTTTTTAATTTTTATGATATTTAATTAGGAAAATCATGTTCTAAAGTTTAGTATTTCTTTATTGAATCTATATTTTATCTAAATTAATCTATAAATCCACTCGCGCCATGTTTAATTAGATATGTTGTTAAGACTAATAAATTCAATCTTTTCTTCAAACTTTTCTTCTCAATTTTAATATCATTTAATTTTTACAATAATAATTTCAATATTTATTCAAAATGCTTTTAATCATAAGTTTTTGATGAAAAATCTGCCATTTTCTTTAAAGGCATTATAGTATTTTTATTGCTTATTATGTTTTTAAAAAGTTATTATATTTAACTATCTTCTTTAAGAACATTTTGTGACATTACATAAACTTTCTATACTGCTTTCTTAAAATACCACATTATTGATTGAGTTTTGATATTTTTTACAATAATTGCTATAAATAATATAAAGTAAATTAATTTTATAAATATATAAAAAAAACACTATATTAACATATTATTGAAAGAAAGTCAAAGGCCCATTATTTTTTTTCTTTAAATTTATTTTATTTGCCGTAGTTTTTAAAGCCAATCATATATCTTTTTCTAAGGATCATTTATATTAATATTTGTGGTTATTATAGGAGTCGTCAAAATACCCCCTTCACGTTTTTATTAAGATCTAAAATTTCTTTTTATTTAACTTAATTTTCTGTAAGATTTTTATTTTGAAATTTTCATATCTGCAGGAGTACTTGATTCAGTATTCATGTTTATAAATTGATGATTCTTCGATTAAGTACTATATATTATATGAGAAGGTTTCTTTTTTGATTCAACTTATTCATCTTCTATATAATAGCCAGCTGAATTTGAGGAAACTAAATTTATTCTTGAATATGGCTATAATAATGGTATAGTTATAGAGTTAGTACTTTTTGTTGGAATATTGATTTGATTTATTATAGGCGGTAGAAAGTTTTAAGAAAATCGAATAATTTTCAAGCTAGTTAATAAATATTCTGAAGGAATTTTAGTATCTTGTATAGGAAATACTCTTTGACTAATTTTCAGTGGTTATAATTTTTTATCTCTTGGTTTTGTATAATATTTACTTTAGCAATAAATTACATTTATATGATTAAAACCATTTTTTTATATTACTAAGCTTAATCTAAAAGGATGAGTAGCTCTATTCAAAGATTAATCTTATGTCTATGTACATTATTTACTTTTTGAATCATTTTTATCAGAAAATAATTTGCAATAATTATAAAATGTTGTTTTTATAGAATTATTCCTTGATTTCATTTATCTATATATATCGTTAAGCCTTATCTTCAATACTTATGTATTATTGCTCATTTATTTTACATGATTCATAAGCGATGGCCATCCGTAAATGCCTAATACATCGTAATTTTTTGTAGGATCTTTAGATAAATTAGACTAAATCGGTTCAATCTTTTTTGAAATAGCCCTTTGAATTGCGATTTAAGTCAAGCTATTTCTTGTATATTTTTTTAGATTAATCATATTTTTTGCTTCTTCAGATATATCTTATAGTTCATCTTTAGCTTCTTTAATTTTTTATACTAAAATATTTTCATCTTTTATTGGCTATTATACATATCGATCATCTGTTGTTGTTTTTATTGATTTATTAATCGATTTCATATACCATAAAAACGTTTGTTGATAATAATCTCGACTAAAATCAACTAAATATTTTACTAAATCTATTGGTAAATTATGCTATATATTATATATTTTACATTGGTTGGTCTTATTAAATTTTGTAATTTTAATTTAAAATTGAAGATTTCTTAATATTTGTAAAAGAAATTCTTATAAAGTCCTACAAAATCATTAAGAAAATTTTATTACATTTTGTTGCTGGATATTTAATGTATAAATTCTGGATTAATTTTTTTCATGATTTCATAACTATACTTATAATATGAGCTAAATTATTATATGGTTATACTTTTTCGATATCATCTGTATAGATTTACTATTAGCTCTCATCATAGATATGACAAAATTTTATTTTTAGCATCTAGTTTTTTATTATTACTTTAAATTTTTAATCCGCTAAGATGAAAGAGATTGTTGAGTAACTTCAAATATATTTTAACACCTTTATTTTATTAATTAATAAAGCTACTACATGATGAGCGAACTTAAAATTATTAAATTATATAAAATATATATCATTTTATATAAATTAAGAGAGATCATCAATAATTAAATAATAAAAGACTTTATTTATAAAAATTGATAATAAAAATATATATATGGATAGATTATATTATTTTTTATGATTTTATATTTAAGCTTTTATAAAATATAGTATTTATATAAAGGGTTATATAGTATTATATAGTTAAATTATCAATTATCATTGATTTATTATACAAGTTTAAATTGTTGAAAGTTGCGATTACCTATTTTATTTATTTACTTTCCTTTGCGTAATTTTTATTGAACTATTCCATTGATTGATTTGCTTTTTGATAATTTATCAGCATAAAATTATTATATTTTTCTTTATTGTTCAAATTATAATTTAAGTCTTTATTTTTTCATCCTTTATTCATGTGCTAATCTTTCAGTCAAATGATGCCATTTAAATTTAGGCAAATACTTAATGTTCCATAAGTCTTATGAATAAAAATTACCTTTTTTAGTTACCATTTTTTGACTATTAAGTGTTAAAGCTGCTAATTTTGCCATTCTTTTATCATTAAATTCAACCCATCCCTATCTAAAACATATTTTTTTATTTCCTCCTTTCATAATTCGATTCTTTCTCGTCCATTAACTTTAGGCTAATAGATAAATTCTTTCTACATTATATGAATTTAAGAGTTTTCTTATATAATTAGGCTTCATATAAGGTGGAATGCGAGATAAATAACATACTCCTTTATTACTTTGTTTTAACATAAAATTTTATGCATCTTAATTATCATTATTATCTTGTATATTTTGATTTTATTATTAATTATTTTAGACTTATTCTTGATATTATTGTTAGATTTATACTTATTTTTTTATCTATTCTTATTAATTATCATTAATTATTTATTTTTTAATATTTTTTTTCGATTTTTTTTTTATAATTTTCTTGTGCTACTTCATGTTGAAATATTATAAATATTGGTTTATTAAATTTCTGATAAGATTAGAATTAAATAATTAGTTACAGAATATAATACACTTATGAGTTCTACCTAAAACCAATAAAATACTCAAGTTTAACAAGCTAGTTAATAAGTAGCCATTAAAATTGAAGCT